>Ga0214544_1011309_pt1 | contig 12419 bp, 10 predicted proteins | sample CNSS3metaG_FD_160074 | JGI IMG/M metagenome (GOLD analysis project Ga0214544, IMG submission 160074) | Root nodule microbial communities from cowpea collected in UCLA plant growth center, Los Angeles, California, USA - CNSS3 | ecosystem: Host-associated > Plants > Roots > Nodule | place: USA...
ATCCATAATGAAATTACAATGGAATCAACCCAAGAAATTTAGCAATTCATGGAATACAGAATAAAAATAGAAGAATGGAGAGAGAGAAAGGAAACGAAATTAGGCCCCCCTAAGGGTTCCAAAACTCTGAAGTCCTGAGCTTGTTCTTTCTGCTTCTCCCTGGGTCTCTTTATATAGGAATTGAACTAGGCTTTTCTGTTGCTAAAATCTCTCAAATATCTTTTAAAATAAAGATAAAGATAAATATTTAAAAATATTTGGAGAGATATAGATTATTTGACAAATATAATTGGTTGATGATATCAATATCTAATATAATTAAATTAATTAATTAATTATAGATATATGATAAATTATCGCCAATTAGTATTTGTATTAATTTTCCAAATCAACCCTTTGCAATCTCCTTAAATTATCTTCTAAATCATCCAATATCTTCAAGATATATTTGTTTGTTGTGGAACTAAAAAGATTCAAGAAGATCTTGTCATATTTAAAAAGATTTGGTAGTTATTATCTTTTAATATTTTATGATATAATTAAATAAGATAATTATTTAAAAGTATCAAATAAAATATCTAAAGATATATTTTCTCAAATTATCTTCTATCATAAAGATAAAGAAAACTGCAAGGTCCAATTTTTTTTTGTTCCTCTCTTCTTGGTTTAGCCAAACTTCTTCACTTTTTCAACCTTTTCTTGCGGTCTTCATGCAATGCTTGGCTTGGATTTTTGTGTTTTTGATAATTTCTTATTCTTGGATTTATCTTTAAGGTGTCATGAAGCTTTAATCAATTTATTTCCACACCTCCATGAGCTCAACTTAGCTGCAGCTGCACTAACACACCTCAAAATATCCAAAGAACATTTATGCAACTAAAAAGCTATTTTTAACATGTTTTTGTATCTCATGCTCAATAAACTCAATTATAGGAAATACCAATTAAATCAATCTTTAAGCACAGAAATTCAATTAAATACCCAGAATTAAACACTGAATGAGGGCAAAAATATGCACTCATCACCGTGCCATGTCCATATTGTATAACTTCTAAGGAAACCATCACAAATAAGATGTTCCCTAACTTGAGTTGCATTCAATTTTCTCCCAATCAAACAGTTGACACTAGGACATCTGAACTTCACCTCATCATCACTTCTACCCTCATAACGTTGCGCAAATTTTATAAATTCTTCTACTCCATTCTCATACTCAACGTTGATACGTCGTAAATTAATCCAGTCTCGATCCATACATATATGTACTGAAATTGCGTGAACAATTTCAGTAATCTTTGAATCAATGCTCACGTTGTAATCAAGGTGTGACCTTATCCCATTTAAGAAGATTCACTTTCTTTATTTTATTGGTACATATTACTTTTAAAATACATATCTTAAATTTCACGAAATTTTTCCAGCATTTCGCATTGGCCTTCAGGATACACAAAATGAAAGTGATTATCAACCACAATCAAATATGCCCCTGAAAATACAAAACACAATTGACAAATATTCATGAATTTTAAGATATCTATTTTAAAATATATATGCACTAATAAACTATTAGAAAGTGATTAATCTTCTTAAACTGTCCTATCGAACAATTCAAGATTCAATACATTTAAATTAGTAGTATTGTATCCCCTTATATTAATTTAAAAAAATATATATAACTTCTTCAAAATGAAAACTCAGGGACAATACATAATTTTCGTATTGAATCTGAGACGGGAAACTAAGGTTAACTCACATATAAGAAAAGCAAACAACATATTTTAACAAATAATTAACCACATATATAAAGCAAACTCCATATTGGCATCATAGGAAAATATTAGAATTAGGAACCTAGGAACGTAAAAAGCAGATGACAATGGAAGATGATGCAATGCAACACGTTTGAGAGCTGTAAGAGATAACAAAAAACACAAGAGAAAGTCATAAGTAACAAATAAAAGCAAAAACAACAATTTTCTTAACAAAATATATTACCTATTTAATTATAGTGTTCTTACAATTCTCTTAAATTCAGACTTAATGCTCTAAATTTCAAGACATAATGCTCTTAAATTGAGACCCAATTCTCTCACAAAATTAATCAAAACACTCCAAACAATTTCAATCCCAATGCAAATCAACACTCACAATAACTGAAATTGAAAATTAACATATACAAAATGGAAAACCAAACAACAACGCGTTAGAAATTTACCTTGGAGGAACAGCGGCACGACAGTTGCAGGAAAACGGGGAAAGAGGTGCATGAAATGGTCGTGCAAGAAATGGCCGTGCACAAAATGGAGGTGCAGGAAAAAGAGGTGCAACGAACCAAGAGAGGCGACGCGACGGTGGTCGGAGCATTGTGGTGGCAGCGATGTTGGTGCACGTTGCAGAGAGAGAGAGAGACTGTCCAATCGGAGCGACGACTGGCCGGAGCAGCGTGGTCGGAGGCGAGACGCAACGGTGGCAGCACAACATTGATGGAAGGCTTCGCGTGGTGGTGGTGGGTGGCCGGAGCAGTTGTAGAGAGAGAGAGAGGAGAAATGCAGCGCGGGGCAGAAGAAGAGGGGCTCACGATTTTTGTGCCCTAATTAAACTATATGGCCTCGGTTCAATTAATAACCAAGGCATATAGCCCTATTTGGCCCCGGTTCAGTGCCACTCAAGGCCAAAGACGTAATGGCTAATGGCATTTTTGAAATATCCAGCCACGTTTTTGGCTTCAGGTCTGTGCAACTGAAGCATATAAGACACCTTTGGCACCAGTTTTTGTGAATCGAAGCATATAACCCTCTTTTGCTTCGGGTTTTAGCTGAACCGAGGCATAAAAGTTGCCTGGAATTGCAAAATTGCCACCGTGCCATTATATGCTGCGGTTCCTGGCCAACCGAGACATATAAGGCGAGGTAAAAAGCAAAATTTGTACTAGTTAACTTCTTACCTTTCATGTTCATTTCATACTCTCTTATCATTGATGTTGGATATTCATGTAGAATTATCATTTTATGAAGTGCATCTCTAATATTTTGTTCCTTGCCTTGTGTCACTCAAAGACTTTTGACACAATAATTACATATCACTTTTCATTTTCCATCTACATTCTATCTCTTAAAATTGATTCCAAACATCTGGCGTAATATTCTTGAGTTAACAGTCGGAGTTAAACTTTCAGATAAAGACTAACATTTCCTGCTGCTTGTGTAAGGGTAAATTTGAGCACGCAATGAAAACTGTCATTTCCTGCTGGTTTTGGTGAAAGTATGGAACCATTTTCCTACTTTGATGATGTTAGGAAGTTAGACTTACTCCTTCAGTGTAGACAAATCAGAATACAAGTGTTCATCAACTATGTGAGTTTTACTGTAAGAAACCGGTAAGAAAACCCAAATACGAAGTCATTATAGTTCACTTTTATGTCTAAAGCAGAAATCTTTACAATCATGAAGTGGTTTTTTAACCATATAATATCTTTGAATGTAAGAAATTTTTGTTTCATTTAGATGAAAATTTGTCAAAATATTCCCGGTTTGATGTAAGAATTACCTGAGGAGGCAAGTTACGAAACAGCCACGTAGATTTCAAAATTGTCAATGTTTTAAACTAAAGGCAATTATCTCAAGCACGAAAAATTGTGGAATTGGTAGATGATTATACTCGATGAATTTATGCTACGAAGCGACAGTCAGTGACGTGACCAATAATGTTTGGAGTGCTAAAATATAAACTAAAAATTTATATATTTAATTATTAATACGATAAAAATTAATAAATTATTTATTTTATTAACAAATTAAAAAGTAACATAAATTAGTATGATTGTAACTACAGAATAAATCAGACGTACGTAAAGGATTGTTTCTTCGATAACTTTTCATTATCATTTCTAAAATTGAATCCATTCTTTTATTTTACTTTACTTTTATCGATATATCTATTTTTTCAAAAAAAAAATAAAATTAAAAAATAATTTATCATAATCTATTAAAAATTGAGAGTTATTAAAAAAATTTATTATAATGAAGTCACAATTAAAAATCGGATACGAAAAAACACAATACATTATTTGTTCTTCTATATTAAAAAAAATAATATACAAATGATTCATGAGATAAAAAATAATATTAATTATTAAATAAATATTTGTGTATAATGTGAGACGAGAGATTTAATATTATAATGACATCGGAATTATATATCGGTAATATAATGACAATAACTTTCAAATATATATATATATATATATATATATATATATATATATATATATAGTTTAATTACTCGGATGGTACCCACTTTGGTACAAGTGTATCGTATCCGCTTTTTGTCAATTGCATCCCAATTTTTGAAAAAGTGCTTCAATTAGGTCCCTTGCAGACGGAGTTGACTAACGTCGTTAGTCAACGTGCCACGTGTCAGTCTGTGATTTTTTTTTTTAATTTTTTTTAAATTTTTTGAAAAAAAATTAAAAATGCCACGTGTCAGGTCTATTTTGTGACACGTGGCATTGTCAGTGTCACGTGGCATTGCAATGCTACGTGTCAGTGTCATTATCATATGTCATTGTGTTGATTTTGATTTAGTCCCCATATATGTCTTTTTGTTTCAATTTGGTACCCACTTATGTATATCTGATTCAATCTTGACCTAAATTTTTTTAATAATTAAAATCCATTTTTTATAAAATTAAAAGTAATTAAGTATAAAAAATTTACAAAAAATTAAGTATTTGATATTTATATTAAAATTTAGTGGTAAAAGTCATTTTATTAAGTCATTTTTAACAAAAATAAATTAGTATAACATTCAAACAAATAGAAATTTCGGTTTAAAATTAGTAAGAGACAATATTGTTCTATTTTGGGTTAAAAAAATAATAATTAACAAAACATGAGTACTTAATAAAAAAAATAATTAATAAAGTAATATGTTAAAAAGTCATTTTTTAATAAAAAATATTAGTAAAACATTTTATACAAATAATATTTATACTTAATTAGTTTTAATCTTAAAAAATGAATTACAAAAATATTTTACTTATTAACAAAATTGGGACAAAATTGAATCAGATATACATAAGTGGGTACCAAATTGAAACAAAAAGACATATTTAGGGACTAAATCGAAATCAACACAATGACATCTGATAGTGACACTGACACGTGGCACTGCAATGCCATGTGACACTGACAATGCCGCGTGTCACACACGTTAGTAAATTTGACACGTGGCATTTTTATTTTTATTTTTTCAAAAAATTCAAAAAAAATCAAAAAATATTAAAAAAAATATAAAAAATCACAGACTGACACATGGTACGTTGACTAACGGCGTTAGTCAACTCCGTCTAGAAGGGACCTAATTGAAACACTTTTTCAAAAGTTGAAATGCAATTGACACTTTTTTAAAAGCGGGTACCAGATTGATACACCTGTACCAAAATAGGTATCATCCGAGTAATTAAACATATATATATATATATATATATATATATATATATATATGTACAAACATTCGAAACTTTGGGAGCAATGGCACCCAGCCCCTTAAAATGATATAATTAGGGTGGACCGTAGTTGATTCGACTGTCGTTGGTCCGCAAGGTCACGCCCCCTACCAATATTTTTTTTTTTATAGGTTAGAAATTGAAATTTATAATATATTTATAATTTAAAAAAAATAATTTAATTATAGGTAAAATTTAATTATTTAATAAATTTAAAAAGGATAAAAATATTTATTATCATCCTTTTATTTACTCACTACTATTAATTAATAATTTCATAACTAAATTGCTAATATCATATTCAATAGAGAATTAATTTAAAATTTTAACTTCATTATTTTATTGTTAATACTCTTAATTATTAAAATTTAAAAAATCTATCGTGTCATCTTTCAACTATAGCAATCTTTAACAAGAATCAGAAATACATTTTACTTAAAAAATTATTTTCTTATTAAAGAAGATTGTGAAATAAATTAGAAGATAAAATTTTTGTACATAATATAATTGTTTACATTGAAACAAAAATATAACCAAAAATTTATCACTATAGAATAATTATTTCATGAGATTTTTCATAAAATTTTGTAAGAAAATACATTTTCTTTTGTTATTTTTTCTAAGATTTTTCATTGACAGCTAATTCCTTCGTAGATAATTATTCTCCAAAGAATTATAAAATTTACAAGTATTTCCTATAAGTTTTTCTATGAAATCCTAAATATTTTACTAAAAAATTGACAACAATTTTTTACAAATTATTTTTCATAACAAAATTTGTTAATATTTCTTATGAAAAGAATTTTAAAACAAAACTAGTAGAAAATATATATTTTTTAGTAGTGTATATTTTGGCTTAATTATTGATGGGTTCAAATAATTTAAAAGTATAAAAAAAATTTTATTAGATATACGTAATTTCTTTTATAACTATAATTAAATTATATATTATATATTTATAAAAACATTATATATTATATATTTATTTTTCTTGTACGAGTGACAATAATAAAATATATAATATTAATGTTAATAAAGAAATTAAAAAAAATTTACGAGATTATGTCAATAAAGAAAAACATTAAAAATTATTTATTAAAAAAAACGAGAGATAAATGTTGAACCTAATCGAAGGTCGGAGGAGTAGCTTCGTGGTTGTTATTATGGAATTGAAATCAATGATTGGATGAAATAAAAACTTCAGAGCCACCATTAGTCACTCGCTCAGAACGCTGAGATTTCAGAAAATGACAGCTCCTGAACATGTGGACGGAAGATGGTTGTGCTTCCCACAAGCACGTGGAAAACACTTTAAGATGTGCCTCTGGACGGTGCCACAGAGAGAAGGAAATAAGGTTTTCCTTTTTCCCTCTCCAAGCTTCTTCCTGATCACATGTGAAGCATTGAATATCATTGAATGGTTTTGTTTGTAACCATAAATTGAATACTGTCAATCTTACCTGTTCGTATATATCTAACAGTGCAGAGAGAAAAATGTTTTTCAAACTAGTTTTGTAGCACTTGAACGCAGTGGCAGATAGCAAAGAAAAAAAAGAAAAACTTCAGCCACTAAAATCTAATAGGGATAAATTTGACATTTCAGTTCTTAGTAGGTGAGTACTCGTGGTACAGAAAGTACGATGTTGGATCTCGACCAATTGATGAATAAGTATTAAAATATTCGTTACTCACAAATATCTCATTTCTAAAAGGAAAATGATATTTTAACCCACTTTTTTTGACCCACTTTTAATTCATTGCTTTAATCACCATTAGATCATCTTTTTTTATTTTTTTTAGTGATGTGATGTGATGATCTAATGGTGATTGAAGTGGTGGGTTAAAAGTGGGTCAAAAAAAGTGGGTTAAAGTATCATTGTCCTTTCTAAAATGAATAAGTATTAAAATATTCGTTACTCACAAATATCTCATTACTAAAAATTTTTATTTTATATGAAAATTTTTTTGCAAATTTATTAAAGAAATTTGCAAGAAAAGACTTTTTCCTACTATTTTTTCTAAGAATTTTAATTAGTAGGTAATTCTTTCGTGGATAATTATTTCCTATAAAATTATAAATTTCACAAGTATTTCCTACAAAATTTGTTGCAAAAAGTGTTTTATAGAAAATATTTTGCAAAAAAATTGGTAGCAATTTCCTACAATTTTTTTTTCATAACAAAATTTATAAGTATTTCCTACAAAGGCTTAGTTCATCTTTTGGTCCTCTACTTATTATGTTTGGTTCATTTTGGTCCCCTAATTTTTTGGGGGTTCAATTTAGTCCTCATGTTTGCTAGGGAGGTTTAATTTAGTCCTCGACGTTAACAACGTTAAAAAATTTAACGACAAAGTGTTTTGATGTGATATTGTGGCATTTGTGCATTACGTGGCAATGTAGGGAGATTGGGTGATGTGGATATCAGTTAAAAAAATAACTTGGTTTTCAAATGGGTAAATTTAGTTAGGGTTAGGGTTCAAACAAAAACCAATCGAACAAGAAATTGGGGAATTTGGTGGAGAAGAAGAATTAATCGAACAAAAACCATTCGAAGAATAAGGATTCGAAGACAAAGGGTTCGTTGTCACCTTGGCCGTGGCATTCCGTCATCGTTTTATTCATAGTGTCGCCAGTTCGAAGGTTAGTTTTTGTTGTCTTTGCGTTATGAAGCAGATTGCCTGTGTAGTTGTTCCATTTTACATTTTTACTGTTGAAAGTATGTTCTTTATGAAGGTTGATGTTCTTTTTATGTGTTATTTTGTGTTTGTTTATTTTTAATGGTTAGTGGGTTGTGGTCCCGTTTCTTTGTGGTCAGTGGTTTGTGGTCCCCTTTTAAAGGAGACCGTGTTTAACTATATTTGGGTATAGGTTGTAAAATGTGTTCTATTCGTGGGCATTGGTAGTGCATAGAGTAACTTATATGTTTTTTAATAGGTTGGGATGTGTGATGATAGTTTTGAGGTGGTGGTCCACCATGGGGGTTACTTTGAAATGAAGGAAACACTGAATTATAGTAATGGGGGAAATGAGCATGTTGTCTTGTGACCCAAGTATATGGAGTTTTTTTGAGATAATGGGAATACTTAGGGAAATGGGTTATGTAAACATTAAGGAGTTATGGTATAAATTTTGTAAGTCGGTTGTATTGGAGAACAATTTGTAGAGGTTGTTTGATGATAAGGGTGCAATGCACATGGTTGATATTGCTAGAAGGAATGGGCAGGTGCATATGTTTATGGTTCACTCAATTTGTGAAGCTGAAGTTGTGGACAATTTTTTGGAATATTCCCTGAAGAGGCAGTTGCACTAGCAGCCACTGAAAATGTTGAGGTATAGGGTTAGGTGGATGGTCATAGTGGTTGTGACGATGGAGATTACCTTCATGAGGTTGAAATACAACAAGATAATTATGGAGGAGAAGGGGTACAAGGTGATTGTCACATGGAATTTGAATTCCTGGATGACGTTGATAGTCATCATAACATTACGATGGATATTGAGTGCGAGGTTGGGGTTCAGGCGTAGGCTCAAACTGAAGTTCATGCTGAAATTGGGGTCCAGAATGAGGCTAGGGTTGAGCCACAAACTTATGGATGAAATTAGGGTCCAGAATAAGGCCAAGGTTGAGCCACAAACTGAACTTGTGGATGAAATTGGGGTCCAAAATGAAGCTGAGGTTCAGGCACAAACTAAAGTTGTGGATGAAATTGGGGTCCAAAATGAGACTGAGGTTCAGGCAAAAAATGAACTTGTGGATGAAGTTGTGGTTAAAGAAAATATTGAGGTTGAAGCAAAAGATGGTGTCCAAACTCACCCACCACTACACGCAAATACCACACCTGAGGTTGAAGGTGTTGTCCAAACTGAGGTTGATGTTCATATAGCTACTACACTTGAGGTAGAAATTAGGATTGAGGATGAAGGAACTGAAGGTGAAACTGATTGTGATCATATTGGGAGTGAGGAAGAACTACTTGATGTAAGTGTTCATTATGAGGACAATTTGAGCAAAAGTAATGGGGAAAAAGAGGTTGAGGACGAAGAGTTGGAATTTGATGACAGTGTCCATGTAGATATGCATGATAGGGGTTTATCTGATGATGAGTGGGAATCCGATAAGATGGACAGTGATGATTCAAACAGTGATCAATCATTGGGTAGTGGCAACAAATGTAAGGCAAACTTTGGGACCTTTAAAATGCCCAAAAGCATGGCCCAATACGAATGGGAAGTTGGAACATATTTTCAAGATAAAGAGACATTTGTAGAAGCAATAAGGACATATGGAGTGCAATCTGGAAGAAGCCTAAAATTTCAAAAAAAAAAATGATAAATACAAATGTAGAGTCATTTGTTTGGGTGTGAAAGGAAAATGTACTTGGTTTGCCTATTGTGCTTATGTGGCTGCAACAAACATATGACAGTTGAGGAGAATTAATGACAAACACAAGTGTATCAGAGAATTTAATGTAAAAATGTTGAATGCTAAGTGGTTAAGCAATAGGTTGGAAAACACATTGAGAGACAATCCAAGATTGCAGGCAATTGATATTCACAATAAAGTAACTAGAAAGTGGAATATTGCTGTCACAAAGTCCATGGCTCGTAGAGCTAAAACATTGGTTGTTGAGCAAGTGGATGGGTCCTTTGTACACTAATTTAAACGAATATATGACTACACATATGAGATTCTTCGATCAAATATGGGTTCTACAACGAAGGTGAAGGTCGAAGGAAATGAAAGGGGAAAGATATTTCACCAAGTTCTATATGTGTCTCAAAGCATGCAAAGATGGTATGATTTCATGCTGCCCTTTTATTGGTTTGGATGGCCGCACTTAAATAGGTATTGGTCAAAATACGGGTTCATCTCCAAACCTTTGTGTGACACAATCGTCAATAACATGAATGAGGCATTCAATAGTGTAATTGTAGAAGCAAGGAGTAAGCCCATAGTGTCCATGATGGAGGAAATATGTCTTTATATGATGCAAAGATGGGCTGAAAATAGATCAAAGGCTAAATCATTCAAAAACTCAATTTGCCCAAGAATTAAGACCAGATTGAAAAATGAGACAGCCAATTCCATAAACTGGATTCTCAAGTACTTCAACAATATTGCCAACTAATTTTGATTTACAATATTATATGGGTTGTCATTTATACTTGTATTAAATTATCATTTAATGTTACAGCTGGTCAGCAAATCAAATATTTAAGGTTAGGCACATTTACTGAGGAGAAATTTGTGCTGAACATAGACAACAAACATTGCACCTGCATGAAGTGGAGTATCATAGAGATACCTTGTTGTCATGTAGTGGCTGCAATAAAGTTTCTGAACTTGAGTGAACAAGATTTTATCCCTCATTGGTTTAGAATCTCAACCTACAAAGAGATCTATAATTCCATCATATACCCTTGCAATGGTCAGCATTTGTGGATAGAAACAAAATTTCCAAATGTACTACCCCTTCCTAAACGAATTCTACCAAGAAGACCCAAAAAGAAAAGAAGTCTTGAAGCTTGGGATAAGAACAAGAATGTGAAGCAAATTACAAAACATGGCTTAGCTAAAAAATGTGGCATATGTAAAGAAATAGGCCAAATCGAAAAAGTTGTCCTCAATAACCTCAGTCTGCACCACCAACACAAACAACTCAACCAACTAATCTGAGATCAGACCAGCCACCACCACAAACAAGCCAAGGACCAGAATCATCACAACAGCCACCACCAACACAAACTCAGCCACCCGAACCATCACAACAGCAACCACCAACACAAACTCAGGCACCTCACCCATCACAATAGCCACATGAATCATCACAGCCACCACCACGACAAACTCAGGTAGCTCACACATCACAACATCCAACACTAGCATAATCAAATCAACCACCTACACAACAAATATCACACCAGGCAGCAACACTAACAATTGAAGGAAGTCAACCATGCAACCCTCCAATTCCTCGTCCAACCACTATTATACCCAATAGAAGGCAAAAACTCTAGCATAGGAGAAGATGTGTGTGGAAGCCATGAAGCTTATTTGTGTTTTTTTTATGTTGCACCTTAGAATATTGGGGCTATGATGTATTTTGCAGCTTTTATATTTCTAATTTCATATTACTTTGTCTAATTTTATATTTCAACTATTACATTTTAAGTTAAAACATCTAGAACAATATTTTATGCAATTGGATGTATTTTGTGATGTAAACATCAAGTATAATGGTTTGATTATATAATATTGTGTTATGACTCTCAAAATTTCTGTTTATGAATGTTTGTAATGGATGTATTGGACAACACACAAAGATTTATTTAGTGCCAACTTTTCATTAATTTACAAATGTTAAAGGATAACCTTCCAATTACATATTTCAAGTCACAAAAAATACAACATTCATATATCTCGTATCTATTACGTATCGTATCCTATTATTTTCAAAATAAACATATCGGTGTATTGGATACGTATCGTATCTGATACACATATCGTATCTGTGCATCATAGCCCGTGAGTATCAACTATCCACAACGGATTTTATTCGTGAATACTTGCAGGCATTGGCATTGATATTTTTTTCATCCCTATTGCACACGCTATACAATAATTACTATTTGTTTATTTTTACTCCTTGCACATGTATGTTTCACCGTCTGCACTAAGGGTGACAAAACGGGTCAGCCTGACCTATTTTGGCCCGGACTGCTGATGAATGCGTATTTTTGCCCTCATTTAATGTTTAATTATGGATATTAATTGAATTTGTGTACTTAAAGATTGATTTAATTGGGATTTCCTATAATTGGGTTTATTGAGCATGAGATACAAAAACATGTTAAAAATAGCTTTTTAGTTGCATAAATGTTCTTTGGATATTTTGAGGTGTGTTAGTGCAG
>Ga0214544_1011313_pt1 | contig 12412 bp, 5 predicted proteins | sample CNSS3metaG_FD_160074 | JGI IMG/M metagenome (GOLD analysis project Ga0214544, IMG submission 160074) | Root nodule microbial communities from cowpea collected in UCLA plant growth center, Los Angeles, California, USA - CNSS3 | ecosystem: Host-associated > Plants > Roots > Nodule | place: USA...
AAAAATTAAAAGATAACAAATATAAAAAAAACTGAAACTAAATGGAAAAATATCAAGAAAAACGCTAAAAAAAAGAAAGAAAAAAAAGAAAGAAAATTAATAAAAACTAAAAGATAATGGAAAAAAAATAAAAGATACAAGATAAGATAATATATATAAGATGCGAGATAAGGGACAAGAAACAAGAAACTAGAAATAAAATATAAGAAACATGATTCAAGACAAAAGAATATAGAGATGAGATATAAAATATAAAATATAAGAGGTTATTGATATGAGATAAGAGATAAGAGAAAAAAATAATTTAACACATCTAAACTTTTTTGTCTATATTTATCACTTATCATATAATTATAATAAATAATATAATTATAAATAATATTAGTTGACACATAATTATTAATTCAAGAAAAAAGAAATTAGAGAAGAAAGATGAGACATAAAAGGAGAGATGAGATATAGAATATAAAATATAAAAAGTTATTGATATGAGATAAGAAATAAGAGAAAAATATAATTTAACACATCTAAACTTTTTTATCTAAACTTTTTTGTCTATATTTACCACTTGTCATATAATAAATAATATAATTATAATTAATATTAGTTGACACATAATTATTAATTTTATATTTTACATGAACAGTATAATAGTTAAGCACTTGTCTCAATTTTCTGAGTTATTACCATATGTCAAATCTAATAACAATACAAAGTATTAATTAAAAGAATTAAATATATAATTTAATTTTAAATTATTTTAGTTTAAAGGAAACATATTATATAAGGCTTTCTCTTTAACATATAATTTAATAAGATAAAGAAGGAAAATATATAATTTAATAAAATAAAGAAGGAAAATAGATATATAATTTAATTTAAAAATATATTTTATAATTTAGTTTAAGAAAAATAGTTTTAAGTGTCAAAGACAAAAAAAAATCCACAAAAAATCTATATCTATAAATTGTTAAATATATTATGTATTATATATTATTTATATATTATATTTTATATGCTAAATATAATAAAAACAAATAGTATTAATTAAAAATAATCAAATATATAATTTAAGTTAGAGAAAATGTATTTTATATGAATTTCTTTTTAATATATAATTTAATTTAAATGAAATATATTTTATAATTTAATTTAAATGACTTTCTCTCTTAATATATAATTGAATAAGATAAAGAGGTGAAATGGATATATAATTTAATTTAAAAAAATATATTAAAAAAATAGTTTTAGGGGTGAGCTAAGAGAAAAAAAACCATGAAAAGAAAAATCTATATATTATTAAATTTATTATATATTATATTTAATATGTTAAAGATAATAATATAATAATAATAAATAGTATTAATTAAAAAATCAAATATATAATTTAATTTTTAAAAAAACACATTTTAGATGATTCTCTTTGATATATCATTTAATTTAAAGAAAATATATATTATATATTTTTAGCTTAAAGAAAACAGTTTTAGGGTGAGCTAAGAGTAAAAAAAAATCAACTGAACAAAAATGAACAACAATGTATATATTGTTAATTAAATATATTATATATTATATATTATATATATTTAACATGTTAAATATAATAATAATAAATAGTATTAACTAAAGAAATCAAATATAACTAAATTTAATTAAAAAATAATTAGTTATAAATAAATTTTCTAATAACTCTGAAAAAACAAGACCAAACTCAAGAGAAAGTGACTCATGTAGAGTTTATTAGATATAAAAAAGCTAAGATAAAGAAAACTCAAGTTTAAATGCTCTGCTCAGGAGAAAGTGACTTATGTAGAGTTTATTCGACAAGAAGCTAAGATAAAGAGAAACAATTGTGGATGATAATGGTATTATTAATATTATTATATGTCACCTGTATAAGGCTGTAAAACTTTGAAGATCCTTGAAACATATAACTAAATGATATACATGGAAAGGATTCTGAGTAAAATCAGAGCTTTCTTATTTCATATATCTGCGAGAGGACAACTACTGAAAGATCTATATATGTTTGTTTCTGGGTAGGTTTCCTCCTAGTGGATGAGATGGATAAGTAGGAACGACCCCAAGAGGCTCATGCTGGTACTCATACTGAGTCTGATTATGTGTTCCGACTAAAGGATGCGATTGCTTGGTGCCAAACTTTTCTGCAGCAGATCGTCATGAAAATATTTTAGTGTCCTTTCAAATCACTCCACCATTTCCCGCCTTGAGTAACATTTTTTTAGTTACACTGTAACCTTTTTATAAATGTTACATTGTGATTTTTTTTATAGAAAAATGTTATAGAAGTAAAATGTTACAACTTTCTCTCTACTATTGTAACATTCTTTTTATAAATGTTACATTGTGACTTTTTTTTTTAGAAAAATGTTATAGAAGTAAAACCTAAGTTAACATTTTTTTTTCTATTTTCCTTCTTCACTTTCTCGTTTTCCATGGTTTTTCCTCTTCCTTCTTGTCTCTTTTACAATATTTTTCTTTTTTTTTCTCCTTGCCGAAAAACCTCAAACTCTAAATTCTGAAATTGAGAAAGGGTTTATTCTCTCAAATGAAGTTAGATGGTAAAATTCTCGCAGAGATTCGAATCAATTTGGTGTTTAGTATTTCTTATTTTTAGATAGATAAATTAGTAACAATTTTAAAATGTTACAAAAAAGGCAATTTGTAACATTTTTTGATTGTTACAAAACAATACAATTGGTAATATTTATTTAAATGTTAGAAAATATAAGGTAACATTTTTTAAATATTAGAAGATTTATAGGTAACATTTTTTAAATGTTACAAAAAATTTAAATTCTTAACATTTTTCTAGTGTTAGTCAAAATGTTAATTAGTAACATTTTAAAAATAATACTAATAATATATAAAAATGTTACTAAAACCTTTTAGCAACATGCACTATATACAACATGTGTATAAATGTTATCTTTGCAAATAACAACATTTTTTGAGGTTTTGGCAACATTTTTTAAATGTTATTAAAACTAAAATATGTAGTAGTGAATCCTCACTCTCTCAACTTTGATGGTATATGATCGAGGTCATAATCGACCAAATAAAACATGTAAATATTGTACTTAGGAGTTAATCTAAGGTCGTATCTTAATGACCAATATTTTCATTCAGAGGTTTCAAATTTAACACAAAGAGGGTTGACAGATTAACAAAACAAAGCAAAACAACTTCAAATTTAATAACACAATTTATAAAAATGCATTGATTCTTTGATTCAAATATAATTTCATCTAGCATAGATTACCAAATTAAGCACGCTATCCAGAAACTCAGAAATCGCAATTAAATCACTAAGTGAAGATTAACACGATTTCATCACATCATTTAATCACACCCATTGATTAAGCATCTATGAGAACATCCAGAAACCCAAAAACCAAAAACATTAAGCATGATTCAAATTTGTTTCAATGCAAGAACAAGAACCCTAACATTAAGCATGCCCATAATTCATATTCAACAATAAACCACCAATTAAAATGATGGAGAGCAACATAAACAGCGAAAAACATGCATAGAATCTCAAGATTTCATTACATCCTCCTTAGAAAATCAATTGCAAGGTTTAATTAGCCATAGAAATGGACTTAAAACATAAACAAAAACAAAAATGCATTATAAGAGCAAGGGAAGAAGGAACAAACAAAATTCATATTGAAGAGAATGAAAGCCTTAAGTTGGCTGGTGCTCCAATGGTCACAAAATCAAGAAAACGTGAAAACCCCACGTGGGTGCTCTCTAAAAATGTGAAAAATTTGAATGAGGAAGAAGAAAGTTGTCCAAAATGAAAATGAAAACCTAAAATATGTGGTCACATCACTCTGGTTCACTCTAATTGCAAAAATGTCACGACATGTTTTAGAATTACAAAAATGTCACTCTAGGCCTAAAATGTTGGTACAATGATGTGGACAAGCTAAATGACATGGCAAGGATGTGGCGATGATGTGGGAATGATGTGACAACTCTCTCTCTTCATCTTAAGATTAGTGTCCAAACTCCAAAACTGCTCACAAAAATACCTAAACATAATTAGAAAAGAAAATTAGACTAATTAATGTCAAATTAATAAAAATTCGGAAGAATGACCCAATAAAACCTAATAGATGAACATGCACTAATAATAGATAATTAAGCACTAAACAACCATCACACAAAAATACAATGGAATAAAGGAAAATAACGACTCATCACCTTCTAAACTTTGATGGTATAGTATATTGTAGAAGATAGCATATTTGATGACCCAAAACACAGCTCCTGTGAAACTTGTATAGAGTTCTCTATCCATCATAGAGTAGTTTCCATGATTGACAAATGGACCACATCTATGAAAATAATTGACTATGTGAATATCTCAAATTATCTCATATATCACAAATTTGATGACTCGAAGCACATAGCACCTATGAAACTTATATTCTCCTTGGTCCATAATAGAGTAGTTGCCATAATAAATTGTTACCAATTTGTTGAAATTACAGTATAAAAAATTATGCAACAATTATCAATTGATCTCAAAATGGACCACCTTTATGGAAATAATTGACCATGTGAATATCTCATATTATCTCACATATCCATCACTTGTGGTACTTATAGAGTTCTTTATCCATCACAGGTTAGTTGTCATAATAAATTATTGCCCATTATATGGGATTACAGTATCAAAATTTATTCAAAAATTATAAATTGATTGACAAATGAGTTACATCTATGAAAAAAAAATTATTATGTGAATATCTCATATTATCTCACATATCACAGATTTTATGACCCAAAACACAGAGTGCCTTATATAGATAGAGTTCTCTATCCATCACAAAGTAGTTGTCATAATACATTGTTGTCATTATATAGGATTACAGTATAAAAAATTATGGTTAAAATACTTTTTTGGTCTCAATTTTCGTCAAGTTTTGTCAAATCAGTCCTAATTTTGTTTTTGTGTTCAAATAGGTCCTAATTTCATCAATTTTGTTCAATTAGATCCTTTTTTGTTAACATCGTTTAAATCATTAACGGTCATGAACTGTGACTGCCACGTGTCACTTCGTGGTTTTTTTACATTTTTCTTTTAATTTTTTAATTTTTTTAATTTTTTTAAATGTCCACGTGTCAATTCAACAACGTGCCACATGTCAGAGTCAATGTTTTATGTTCAATTTGGTCGTTATATTTGTTAATTTTGTTCAATTTAGTCCTAATTTTGGTTAAAATTGACCAATTTTATCTTTATCAAAGATGAGACCAAATTTATTTTTTATATAAAAATTATAATGATGTGAATTTTAATATATTATATGAAAATGTGAATTTTAATATAAAAATTAAATTTGGTTTCAATTTGGAGAGGGACAAAATTGGTTCATGTTAACAAAAATTTGGACTAAATTGAACAAAAATCACGAATATAGGGACCAAATTGAATATAAAACATTGTCTTTGACACGTGGCACACTGCTAGATTGATACGTGGACATTTAAAAAAATGAAAAATTACAAAAAATTAAAAAAATTAAAAATTAAAAAAACCATGAAATGGCATGTGGCAGTCACTGTTCATGACTGTTAATGATTTAAACGGTGTTAACAAAAAAGGACCTAATTGAACAAAATTGACGAAAATTATGACCTATTTGAGCACAAAAACAAAATTAGGACTAATTTGACAAAACTTGACAAAAATCGAAATCAAAAAGGTATTTTAACCAAAAAATATTAAACAATTATAAATTGACTAACAAATGGACCATATATATGTAGAGGTGTCAATTTGGCCCAGCCCACAGGGCTTGGCCTTGGCCCATGTGGGGTAGGGCCAAAAAAGTCCACATTGAAGAAAAGCTCCCATCAAAGAAGTCCACAGGGCTAAAAACTTTACAAAAGCCCTGTGGGCTTGGGCCAACTCATGGGCTTTCATCTTCCACATGAAAAATATAGATTAAATTATACTTTTAGTCCCCATTTTCGTAGCAAAATTTGAATTTGGTCTCTCAAATAATTTTTATCTCAATCTGGTCCATATTTTGGGAAATTTGACCCAAACAAGTCCTTTCCGTTAGTGGTGGAGTAACGGTGTTAAATGAGGTGCCACGTGTCAGCTTCTGGATTTTTTGAATTTTTTTATTTTATTTTATTTTATTTTATTTTTTATTAATTTTTAAAAAAAAATTAAAAAAATTAAAATTTTGCCACGTGTCAAGCTGACATTGTGCCACGTGGTAGTGACAGTGCCACGTGTCACTATTTGGGAGGTGTCATTTTCTCATTCTCAATTTGGTCCCTCTATTTTTTTTTGTCTCAATTTAGTCCCAATTTTTGTAAAAATTATGCAATTTCGTCCCCCTCCAAATTGAAACAAAAATTATAAAATGTTATACAAATATTTTTATTAAATAATTTTTTTATTCAAATTGATATTTTTATTATATATTTTCAATAAAACCAAGTTTCTTTAAATTTGTTTCACATTAAATTTTACTTAAAATTATTTTCAAATTTTAAATTTATTTGTTTTTTATTGTTACAATGTAATAAAATATCAATATAATTTATGAATTTTTTTATTAACATTATTTTCTATTAACAACTTTAAAACAATTTTAAATAAAGTTTAACGTAAAATATAAATTAAAATAAACTTAATCTTGTTAAAAATATTTACTTGAAATATAAATTTTAATAGAAATATTTGTGCCTATTTATATAGAAATTAAATTTGGTTTCAATTTGGAGGGGGACGAAATTGCATAATTTTTACAAAAATTGGGACTAAATTGAGACAAAAAATAAAATAGAGGGAACAAATTGAGAATGAGAAAATGACAACTCCCAAATAGTGACACGTGGCATTGTCACTGCCACGTGGCACTATGTCCACTTGACACGTGGCAAAATTTTAATTTTTTAAAAAATTTTAAAAAAATTAATAAAAAATAAAAAAAAAATTCAAAAAATAAAAAATTCAAAAAATTCAAAAAATCCAGAAGCTGACACGTGGCACCCCATTTAACATTGTTACTTCACCCCTAACGGAAAGGACTTGATTGGGTCAAATTTCCGAAAATAGGGACCAGATTGAGATAAAAAATAATTGAGGGACCAAATTCAAAATTTGCTACGAAAATGGGGACTAAAAGTATAATTTAACCAAAAATATATTGTTTTTTAAAATATATTACTATCTGTGGGACAGGCCCAATGAACCGGACAAGCACGACGACCAGAATAGGTCGAACAACCCGAACCTGCCCGACGACCTCGACAAGAACGACGACTTGAATGGGCTCGATGATCCAAACAAGCCCAACGACCCAAACGGGCCCGACGACCCGAACAGGCCTGACGACCCGAACAGGCCCAACAAACCAGACGAGCCCGACGACCAAGACAAACCTGACAACACGGACGGGCCTGACGACACGAACTGGGACGACGACATGGACGGGCGCGACAACCTAGACGGGCTCAATGACCAGGACGAGCCCAACGACTTAGACGGGCCCTACGACAAAAACGGACCCGACGACCTAAACGAGCCCTACGACCCAAACGTGCCCGACGACCCATATGGGCCCCACGACCCGGACGGGCTCGACTATCCAGAAGGGCCCCACGACCTGAACGTGCCCGACGACCCGAACGAGCCCGATGATTAAGACATGCCCAACGACCTGAACGGGCCCGACGACACTAACATGCCCAACGACTCGGACAGGCCCCACGACCAAGACGGGCTCTAGGACCCGAATGTAGGGGTGGCAATGCGGGCCGGCCCGCCCCGCATAAGACCTACACACCGCGGGTCGGTCCGCTCCGTCCCGCATTTTTTATGCGGGCCGCATACTCTGGCCCGCCCCGCATATACGTAGGCCCGCGGGTCCGCAAGCCGGCCCACTTTTTTTTTATGATAAAACTTTCAATGTTTAAAAATTGAGAAACTTTAAGAAGTTTACAAAATTAAGTAAAGACTTTGGGAAATTAGATGATAAATTGATAATTCAACATTTTCATCATATTCATACTATGACATACACAATGTATTCTTTAAATTTTAGCACATTAAAAATTACATAATACTTGTCTTTTCCAGTTATACAAGAATTTGAAATGTTAATGCAAGAGTCCATAAAAGAAGTAATTAATATACACAAGTGCAAGTTTTTTTTTTCTTTTAATTTTATGCGAGCTTGCGGGCCGAGCCGTGCGGGCCTATGCAGGCCGAGCCCGCGCGGGTCTGCAAGTTCACTATCCTGACCTGCCCCGCATTTTTTCTACGGACCTGTGGGCTGGACCCGCGGGCCAGGCCCTAATTGCCATCCCTACCCGAATGGACCCCACGACCCGGACGTGCCCGGTGATCCACACAGGCCCAACGACCCAAATGGGCCCGACGCCTTAGATGGGGCCAACGACTCGGACGGGCTCGATGATCCAGAAAGGCCCAACGACTTGAACGAGCCCGATGACCCGGACGTGCCTAACGACCTGGACAGGCCCGATGATCAAAACAGGCCCATCGACCTGAATGGGCCCGTTGATCCAGACACGCCCAACGACCTAAACGTTCCCGACGACCCGGACGGGCCTAACGACCTGGACGGGCTCGATGATCTAGACAGGCCCAACGACCTGAACAAGCTTGACGACCTGGATCGGCCCGACAACCCGGACGTGACCGATGACTCGGACGAGCTTGACGACCTAGACGGGCTCGATGATCCCAAAATGCAAAAAGACCCGAATTGGCCCATTCGGGTCGTTGGGCCTGCCTAGATCATCGAGCTCGTCCAGGTCAATAGGCTCGTCTAGGTCGTCGGGCCCGTACGGGTCTTCGGGGCTTTCTGGATCATCGGGCACGTTGGGCCCGTTCGGGTTGTGGGGCCTGTCTAGATCATCGAGCCAGTCCGGGTCATTGCTCCTATTCGATTCGTCAGGCCTGTTCGAGTCGTTGGGCCAGTTCGGGTCGTTGGGCCTATTTGGATCATCGAGCTCGTTCAGGTCGTAGGGCTCGTTCGGATCGTGGGGCTTATTCGGGTCGTTAGTTACGTTCGAGTAGTCGGGCTCGTTCGGGTCGTCAGGCTCGTTCTTGTAATCAGGCTCGTCCTGATCATCGCGCCCGTCCGGGTCGTCGGGCTTGTCTGGGTCGTAGGGCTCGTCCGGGTCTTCGGGCTCGTCCGGATCGTCGGGCTCGTCTGAGTCGTCGTGCACATTTCGTTGGTGTGCCCGTCCTGGTCGTCGGGCTTGTTCGGGTTGTGGGGTCTGTCCAGGTCATAGGGCTCGTTTGGGTCTTTGGGCCAGTCCGGGTCTTCGAGCTCGTCCGCATCGTCGGGTTCATCTGTGTCGTTGGGCTGGCCCGTGTTGTCGGGCTCGTCTTGGTCGTTGGGCCCGACTGGGTCGTCGAGCCCGTTCGTGTCTTCGGACCCATCCCTGGTCGTTAGGCCCGTCCTGGTCATCGGGCCAATCCTGGTCGTCGGGCCCGTCCTTGTCCTCGGACCTGTCCTGGTCATCGGGCCCGTTTGGGTTGTTGAGCCCGTTCAGGTCGTCGAGCCCGTCCAGGTAGCTCGACTTGATATTTGACTCTTCCTTAATGTAGTATTATTTGGGGAGCTAACCCACCTTAGCCCTAGCCCTAACCCACTAGAGAGGGGGCTTTGGGGGCTGGGGCTTCTTTTTGGCTCCCTCATTTGGGGGCCCCCCTAAAAGAGGGCTTTATGAAGAGTGGGTCAGGGCTGGCACATGGGCTAAGGGCCAAATTGACAACTCTAGTTTTTATCAACTTCTTGATCCTTTTCAAATCTTTAATTATGTTCTTGAAATGGTTTTTGCAAAATTTTACTCATCATATTGAGTTCTTCTCTTAAAGTTTTTAAAATATTTTTCTTGAAATCTATTTTCTCACGTTTCCTAATTTTTTTAAACTCTTCATTTTCATTAACTTCTTGAATTACTTATTTTTACACTTTCTTTACTTAGTTTTCTTTTTTAGAATTTTATTTTCTTAAACTTTTTAAATTCCTTTTAAAGTTTTTATCAATTTCTTGATCTTTTAAAATCTTTAATTATGTTCTTGAAATGATTTTTTGCAAAATTTTACTCATCATATTCAGTTCTTCTCTTAAAGTTTTTAAAATCTTTTTCTTGAAATCTATTTTCTCCCTTTTCCTACTTTTTTTAAAATATTAATTTTCATTAACTTCTTGAATTAGTTATTTTTACACTTTCTTTACTTAGTTTTCTTTTCTTGAATTTTATTTTCTTAAACTTTTTCAATTCTTTTGAAAATTTTTATCAACTTCTTGATCCTTTTCAAATCTTTAATTATGTTCTTGAAATGGTTTTTGCAAAACTTTACTCATCATATTGAGTTCTTGTCTTAAAGTTTTTAAAATCTTTTTCTTGAAATCTATTTTCTCACTTTCCCTAATTTTTTTAAACTCTTCATTTTCATTAACTTCTTGAATTAGTTATTTTTACACTTTCTTTACTTAGTTTTCGTTTTTAGAATTTTATTTTCTTAAACTTTTTAAATTCCTTTTAAAGTTTTTATCAATTTCTTGATCCTTTTAAAATCTTTAATTATGTTCTTGAAATGGTTTTTTGCAAAATTTTACTCATCATATTGAGTTCTTCTCCTAAAGTTTTTAAAATCTTTTTCTTGAAATCTATTTTCACGCTTTTCCTAATTTTTTTAAACTATTAATTTTCATTAACTTCTTGATTAGTTATTTTTACACTTTCTTTACTTAGTTTTCTTTTCTTCAATTTTATTTTCTTAAACTTTTTCAATTCTTTTGAAAATTTTTATCAACTTCCTGATCCTTTTCAAATCTTTAATTATGTTCTTGAAATGGTTTTTGCAAAACTTTACTCATCATATTGAGTTCTTCTCTTAAAGTTTTTAAAATCTTTTTCTTGAAATCTATTTTCTCACTTTCCCTAATTTTTTTAAACTCTTCATTTTCATTAACTTCATGAATTAGTTATTTTTACACTTTCTTTACTTAGTTTTCTTTTTTAGAATTTTATTTTCTTAAACTTTTTAAATTCCTTTTAAAGTTTTTATCAATTTCTTGATCCTTTTAAAATCTTTAATTATGTTCTTGAAATGGTTTTTTGCAAAATTTTACTCATCATATTGAGTTCTTCTCTTAAAGTTTTTAAAATCTTTTTCTTGAAATCTATTTTCACCCTTTTCCTAATTTTTTTAAACTATTAATTTTCATTAACTTCTTGATTAGTTATTTTTACACTTTCTTTACTTAGTTTTCTTTTCTTCAATTTTATTTTCTTAAACTTTTTAAAGATTTTATCAACTTCTTGATCCTTTTCAAATCTTGAATTATGTTCTTGAAATGGTTTTTGCAAAATTTTACACATCATATTGTGTTCTTCTCTTAAAGTTTTTAAAATCTTTTTCTTGAAATCAATTTTTCTCAATTATCCTAATTTTTTTTTAACTCTTCATTTTCATTAACTTCTTCAATTACTTATTTTTACACTTTCTCTACTTAGTTTTATTTTCTTGAATTTTATATTCATAAACTTTTTGAAATTTTTTTTAAAGTTTTTATCGACTTCTTGATCCTTTTCAAATCTTTAATTATTTTCTTGAAATGGTTTTTCAAAATTTTAATCATCATATTGAGTTCTTCTCTTAAAGTTTTTAAATTTTTTTTTTGAAATCTATTTTTCTAAATTTTCCTAAATTTTTTTAAACTTTTCATTTATATTAAATTATTGAATTACTTATTTTTACATTTTCTTTACTTAGTTTTCTTTTCTTGAATTTTATTTTCTTCAACTTTTTGAATTCTTTTTTAAAGTTTTTATCAACTTCTTGATCCTTTTCAAATATTTAATTATGTTCTTGAAATGGTTTTTGCTAAATTTTACTCATCATATTGAGTTATTCTCTTAAAGTTTTTAAAATCTTTTTCTTGAAATCTATTTTCTCACTTTTCCTAATTTTTTTGAACTATTAATTTTCATTAACTTCTTGAATTAGTTATTTTCACACTTTCTTTACATAGTTTTCTTTTCTTGAATTTTCTTTTCTTAAACTTTTTCAATTCTTTTTAAAGATTTTATCAACTTCTTGATCCTTTTCAAATCTTTAATTATGTGCTTGAAATGCTTTTTGCAAAATTTTACTCATCATATCTAGTTCTTCTCTTAAAGTTTTTAAAATCTTTTTCTTGAAATCTATTTTCTCACTTTCCCTAATTTTTTTCAACTTTTCATCTTCTTGAATTACTTATTTTTACACTTTCTTTACTTAGTTTTCTTTTTTAGAATTTTATTTTCTTAAACTTTTTAAATTCCTTTTAAAGTTTTTATCAATTTCTTGATCTTTTAAAATCTTTAATTA
>Ga0214544_1011314_pt1 | contig 12412 bp, 7 predicted proteins | sample CNSS3metaG_FD_160074 | JGI IMG/M metagenome (GOLD analysis project Ga0214544, IMG submission 160074) | Root nodule microbial communities from cowpea collected in UCLA plant growth center, Los Angeles, California, USA - CNSS3 | ecosystem: Host-associated > Plants > Roots > Nodule | place: USA...
AGTGTCAAACATGTATATAAGGTATATGAACAAACATCAAATATAGAAGATTAAAGAGATACTAGAATATCAAAAGTCATTTTTGAAAACAAAGTGAGACACACAATAATATTAAAGGTGGTGTTCTAATTCCGACCCAAGTTCATCCAGCAACCATCGTTAGAAATGACCACCACGTGGAGTTCCATCACAATTTTGTTCTTAAAAGACACCTTAGAAGGTGGAGGAAGGTAGGAGTATTTAAACTACGCTTGACCTCGAATCCTAAGCCATGTAGGACTTATTGAGTGTATCAGAACATGTGGGATGAAAATGATGGTGGCTTTGTGGGAGATGGTGAAGCATTACCAAAGGCAATAGAAAGATGCTAAAACATTTAAAACGAGAAACAAATTTGCTGAGAAAATGAATAATATATACCTTAGTTTGAATGAAGATGGTGGACGATGAAGCATAGTGAACCAACTATAATTTTATATATATATATATATATATATATATATATATATATATATATATATATATCATTACAAGAAAATGTTTCATAACAATCAATTTTAGTGATCAAAAGGTCTTAGTCACTATAATAGATACCAATTTATAAAATTAAAAATTATTGGTTACTAAAATAGTTATAATTATAAGTAAAAAATTATAATTGGTCGTTAAATTAGCCACTAGTTAATCAGAGACTAATTTAGAAATTAATTCCTTTAGTAACAAAAACCTTGGTAACTAATGTTTAATAACTAATTTTCTTTGGAAGCTAAATCCTTGATAGCTAAATTTTAGAAAAAAAATTAGAGACCAATTATATTTTTTATTCATAATATTAACTATTAATAACCATATTTTTTATTTTGTAAATTGGTATCTAAATTGATTACTATAAAATATAAAAATTAATTGTTAATGAAATATTTTATTGTAATATATATATATATATATATATATATATATATATATATATATATATATATATATATATATATATTGTCTTGTTTTATATCAAAATTTAATCAAGTTAGGTTTAGATAATAATAAAAGGTTCTCGTCCTTCAAGTAAATAGCTGGAATTTGATTCTCCACTCTTGTAAAGAGAGGAAACTTAGTTGGATAGCGTTTATTCTTCTGTACCTTCCATAACTTGGAGAAGATGAAGTCCATTAATGAGTGCGAGACACCTTTTGTGAAAGAGAAAAAAGAAATTGTTGTAGGGTTCTACTGTTGTAAAATTCCCAATGCATGAAAAAATGGTGAAGGATGATACGATGGCCATTGAAATAAATCCGAGTTCCTCTCAAATGCCCATTGGTTCTAGTTGTGACCTTGAAAAAGGAATCTTACCAACAGAGGAAGAGACAAGAGACAACGAAATGAACAAAAAATAATTGATGTTTGATTTTATTGCAAACGTGGAAGGACCGTTTTGTCCTACACACAGTGTGTGGATTCAATTTCTTTGAAAAAAAAAATGTGTAAGCCATTCTTTTGACAACATTGCAATTTGGGTACTACTTGCCAATCAATTGTTCCTCTTATGATTATCCCACCGCAGTCACAAGTTCATCAAGTCCCTTCAATCCATAATGCTCACAAGGAGGGATGCTAACAAAGCGAGTAGGATATGGATAGTAGTTTTCTCGTACTCTATTCGCTGGATAAATATCCGCCTCATATTTGTACTCTTATCTATCGGGTATCCGTTATGTAGGTACTCGCGGACATTTATAAAAAAATCAAAATAAATTTTTGACAACATATTTTGATCGTAAATTCAAATAAAATACAGTGCATAACATTCATAAATGTTAAACAAAGTCCAAATAACTCATTTAAATAGTGTTGAATGACAGTTTACAAAGAAATGATTTTTTTTTAAAACTAGTTGATAAAAAAAACTCATTCAAAATTAATATGTTAATATTTTAATTATTTTTTTTTAATTTTTTTAATTTAAATTAGAGTGTAGTGGGTACGGGTATCCACAGGTAGAAATACTATGATACCCGTACCCGCTTCGCTAACATGCGGGTATTAAAAATACCCGTATCCGTTGCTCGCGGGTATCTATTTACAATATCCATTAACTACCCATTGCGGGTTTTATCCGCGGATACCCGTGGGTACAAATTTTTTGACATCCCTACTCACAAGTCACAATACATGCTTTATTTCAAAATTTTAAACCTTTTTCATTATTTTTCATAAGAATGTTATATATATTTCTAGAAGATCGTATAAGCTTCACACTACAATAAAATGTCTAATTAATGAGTAATTTTAGTGATAAAAAATAATTGATCACTATAGTAACAAATTTATAAATTAAAAATTATTGGTAACTAAAATAATTTTTAAATTAGTTTCTAAATTTGTCACTAACATTAGTTACCAAGGTTTTAACTACAAAAAAAAATTGGTCTCTAAATTTGTATCTAAATTAGTCACTAATTAAACAAATTTAAAGACAAATTTTTTCGGTAACTAATGTTTTTAATGGCCAATTTAGAGATCAATTCACTATAGTGACCAATTTAGATACCAATTTAGAAACTATTTTAGTTACCAATAATTTTTAGTTTATTAATTGATATCTAAATTGATCACTATAGTGACTAATTATTTTTTATCCAAAATTGGTCATTAATTAAATATTTCTTGTAGTGTCATTAAATGAGCTCTTAAATGGAGAGGAAACTCATACTGACTTATGGATTATGAAAACACACACTCTTGTATATATTATTTAAACACTAAATAGATGTTTACTTACCGAAGATTCTTAAAGTTTAAATAATGAAATATGCAATTACTTATTATATTGAATTTATTATTATTTATCTATGGGTTAATTATGTTTTTGTCCTTCAACTTTTAGTAAAAATTAGAATTAGTCCCTTTTGAAACCTTGAACCAATTTAGCCCCTCAACACTGTAAATGCATGGATAGTCCTTTTAACCAAATTTAATTAAGTTTATTTGACATTTCAAACACACCTCGTTATAGTATTTTAGTTTGTTTATATCGTTTGACACATGTTCGCTCTAATATTAGCTGAGAAACGTGTTTAAAATGTCAAATAAACTTAAAAAACTTTGGTTTAAAGGACTAAATTCATGCATTTATAAAGATAAGAGACTAAATTGGTTTAAGATTTCCAAGAGGGACTAATTCTAATTTTCACTAAAATTTGAAGAACCAAACATATTTAATCCTTTATATATTAATTGAGTAACCTAAATTTTCTTAAATGTGTATCCTAAGGGTTAAACAAAAATACATATTTTCCAAAATTAATCTTTTGGAATTTTTTTTTAACAAATAATTAACCTTATGATAAAAATCGTTGTGTGAATTATTAGAAATATACTAGCAGTTCAACTAAAAATAAATATCATATATATATATATATATATATATATATATATATATATATATATATATATATATATATATATATATATATATAAAAGGGTCAGTTTAAGAGTAAAGCTAGTAAAGTTACTCGCTTTATGTCTCTAATAAAAGAAGGTCTAAAAAAAATTTATTACCAATATTTTCCTATTAATTAATTAATTATAAAATCATTTTTAAGAAAAAAGCCTTAATTTTTTTTACTAATATATTTCTATTAAATTAATTATAAAATTATGTTTGAGATAAAAAAATGCCTCAAAATAATATTTTATTACTAATATAGCTCTATTACATTAATTATAAATTTATGTTTGAGAATAAAATTTAATTAAATTATTATTAGTTTATGTTAATTTTTATTGGTATTAAAAATAATAATTAATGAGTTGAAACCTTTATTTAGTAAATTATAATTTTGTTTATGAAGAAGATAATGATTTGCAATTTTTATTCTCTTATAATTCTATTTTCTTATTTTATCTTTGTATATCTTTGTCACTTCTCTTGCCTCTCCTTACTCTCTTCTCTTTTAAGATTCATTATTTTAGGGTCTTGGTAGATTACATTCCTTCAATCTCATTGTCCGTGTATATCAAATTTTCATCCTCATTTTTTGTTAGTATGTTTTTTCTTTCTATTTGTGTTGCTATAGTTTTTATTCTGTTTTGGATTTGTACTAAAGTTAGAAATGCATTTCTTTTGTTCAATTTAGTTTTTCGGTACTTTTCGATTTAGGAGTTTCAAGAGTTTTTTTGCATATATTTTGACGAGAAACTAACATTTTTCTATAAAAGTATTAATTAGATTAGGGGTTAGTCTTTTCGTAGATAATAGATTAATTTGAGCATAATTCAAAGTTGGGTTTTCTGTAGACAGATAATTCAAATTTAGGAAAAAAAAAGACTTACTATCGAGTTGAGAAGAACCTAAATTTATTGAAAAAACGTATTAGACGCAAAAAGAAACAACTTGATGAACATTGAGAGTAAAATTATAAAATTTCTTCAAGAATCGTTTAGAATTGATTTATTTTTTGTATATTGTAGATAAAGAAATTGCCACACTTTAGAGTAGATGTGAACAATTTAAAACATACGAAGATATTTTTTGTTTTTTATGTTATACTAAAAATTAAAGTCACTAGCTAGATTGTATATTTTTGCAAGAAAACTGCTTAAACTTTGAATAATCTTTAAAACATGATAATTTGTTGGATAATAATGGATTTAATTTATTTTCATAATTAAATATCTTAAGAAAAATTATAGGTTTGGAAAATGATAAACCAATTGATATTCTTAATTATATAAAAAAAATAGATTTTTTCCAAATGCCTATGTAACTTATAGAATAATGTTAACAATTTCAGTGTACACAATGTCTCAAAAAAGATTAAATGGATTAGCTTTATCATCTATTGAAAAAGAAATGTTAAATGAAATTAATTATGACAATTTAATAAATAATTTTTAATCAAAAAAAGCTCAAAAATAAATTTTAAATAAAAGCCTCCATTGTTACAGCAGGTTCGGAACTCATTGCTCTTCATTCTGACCGGTCGGATCTTTGATACGAGGTCTGAGTTGGGAGATATTAATTTCGCACTGCAGTAGTGATATTATAGGTTTTCCTCTTTTGTTCTTCTCTATTTTGAAAGCTTTATTGCTTTGTTATTTGGTTGGGTGTTGGCACTAATTTGTGCTATTGATTGAGACTCTTTTGTACTCTTGTTGATCATAGTGGAGCTATTTCTTTGGTGTTGACGACTCGTGGTTTTTACCCTTGATTTGAGGGGTTATCCACGTTAAAAATCTTGGTACCTTTATTTGTGTTTTTGGTGATTTATTATTGTTGCTCTTTGATTATTGCTCCTCATAGATTCTTGCAAGTTAGGGGAAATTATATCCGCTGCATTCTCTGGTATATTGTTTGTGTTGTTGATTTCCCCATCAGTTTATACCTAAGAAAATATCCAAAAAGCTTCAAGATTTTGTTTAGATTGGATTTCAGAGCTTTCACATTATGTGCAAACACCATTAAAAGGATAAACAGTCATCTCCATAACATAGTGCAGTGATGGGAAATTTGTGCACTAGAAATGAAAAAGGAGTTGCATATTTGGCATGAAGGCTTTGTCTTGAAGGGAAATGTGAGAAAACTATTTTGAGATAAGGAATATAATTCCATTGTGATTCAACAATATGAACAATAAAAGCAACTTTCATCATTTATCAGTAAACAAATAGATGAATATGAAGTTACACTCATATAACTCACAACAGCTTAATTGATAATTAATTTGAGTGTGTAAGCTTTATTATTTTTTAAGAAACGCGGTAGGAGATGGAAAGTGAGAGAAAAAATGAAAAAAAAAAATGAAAAGAATGAAAAACGAATTTGTTTTAATTGAGTAAAAACATAGAAATGATATAAAAATTTATAAGTATATGCGATTGATTGAAATAATATAGAAGACAGCTGCAGATTTTTTATTATCATAGGGTCAAGTGACATGAGTGCTATTTTAAAAATGCAAATCATAATGGGTGCATTCAAAATGCGATCATTAATTCCCATCAATTTACTTAAATGTGTATAGAGGCTTAAAATCACTCATACAATAATTATGTTAAAGACTTAATTTAATCATTCATTTTATATATATATATATATATATATATATATATATATATATATATATATATATATATATATATATATATATTTATTGTGTATATTTTGATTATATAGATTTTTGCAATAATATATAATATTGCGTATGGAACTACATAATTTATTTTGTATAATTCATACTCAATTGTAAATTACTTATTGTGAAATTTGGCTTAGTATAATCTTGTTGAAGACGTTCTTAAACAATTTGAATGAGTTAAACAAGATGATATGAGTATTAGATGATTAGTCTTGTATTGTCTTGCATGTACAATTTGCATGTATCATCTAATGGGTATTTTACCATCGGTCGTCCGAGGTTTTAACCAATACTCAAAGATGGGTGAAATGTCTAAAAGTCGACCTAAAATTTATAGACTCAAGAATTGGGCTTAAGTTTGTCTTATATTTAGTTTAAATTTTGTTAACATATTATTGTAAGGGAGATTTGATATTTTGGTAGTTAATTTTGTATTTGTGTATTTTGTTATTAGTTTTGTAACTGATTTACCTATAAATAAAATGTTAACTCTCAAGATCAAGGGATCAAACTATTTTTTTGGCCTAAATGCTATCTACATCACCTTAGGTCAAGAAAATTGTTTATATTTTTGTCTTCAATAAGATGCTTAATTTTTTACCGGAACAAATTAATGCCCACCTTGGGACTCAATAAAACGAGGTCCCAACCACACTCATTATGAAAAATTTACGACAATAAAAAATATGAGGAATAAAGTTAATGATCAAGACGACGATGGAAACATCAATCGTCTGAGTATGCAACGAATCTTATACATGAACTACGTTGGAAGAACTAGCAAGTATGTCAATAATCTAAGCATGCTCATGCTCTTTCCGATGCTAGAATCGTACAAGCTCCTTCACCAATCCCCATATAAGTCATGAATATAGGATTAAAATCACTTATATAATAATTATGTTAAAGACTTAATTTAATCATTCATTATATAGGTTGTATATATTAGATTATATAGTTGGAATAATTAATAATGTTGTGTATGCAACTATATAAGTTATTGTGAATTGTTCTTACATGGCTAAATATATCCTGCAAAGACTTCAATAAGTACTCCAAACGCTTTAAGCTTCCAACTTCACCAAATAGGGCTGTGTTTGCAGTACCCACTCCGACGCTCAATTCAGCCAAGTGCGTCAATGGGTAATAAATGTTGTAATTAATGAATAATGACCTCGAAAATTGTGCTATTTATACTATTATTTATGGGCTTTTTACCTGGATGAACCTGATATATGTGGCTAATTGCCTGAATTAGTCGTTTGTTAATCAATATGATCATACTTTAATCATGATCTTGGACTAGTTAACCTAGTCAGTACTTTCCATGTGTTAGTCTTGGTTGGCCGACATGTATTCGGTCAAGCCAATATCCAGTCAAACGGTTATGGTGTAGGATCAAATTGTGTGTGTTGGGTACACTTAAGTATAAGTGGTCAAGATGTATCTAGACATGTAAAGAATATTTCTTGGTTTGCCGATATGTAGCCGACCAAGGCTTCTCATCTTGTAGTCATACTAAGGGTTGAGTACATCTAGACAGGTGGCCTAGATGTACTCGGACCCATATGGTACAAGAATGATTCATACTTGATTGTAAATTATTTGTTGTGAAAATTTGCTTAGTATAAGCTTGTTGAAGAGGTTCTTAAACAATTGGCTTGAGTTAAACGACTCTATTATTACATGTAGTCGAGCTGACTCATGGGTGAAGTAGGTAAAACACTTGCTTTAGTCTTAAAAAAGAAAAAGGTCTCAAAATGTTTTTTTATTACTAATATTCCTCTACTAAATTAATTATAAAATTATGTTTTTGGAAAAAAGGCCTAAATTTATTTTTATACTAATATATTCTATTAAATTAATTACCAAAATTATGTTTAAAAAAAATCTCATTTTTTTAGCATTAATATACCTCTATTAAATTAATTGTAACTTTATGTTTGAGAATAAAATTTAATTAAATTATTATTAATGTTTTTTAATTTATATTGATATTAAAAATGATATTTAATGAGTTAATTTTGTTTTTCAATGAATAATTTTTTTTAGTTAAAAGAGAATGATTAATTACATTTATTCTCTTATAATCAATTTTGATTTCTAGTTTCTTCTTTTATCTGTGACTTCTCATCTACTGATCTCACTCATCATCTCTCCTTGATTTACTTTATCTAGAAAATTTTTCTTTTGAAGGTTTTGGCAGATTTTGATTAGTATCACTAACACAAAAAAGGTCTTTTACGTCCGACACTTTTTGGTTTTCTCGTCTAGTTTAGGCCAGACGTAGTAATAGTAGTTGTAAATTTACGTCTGACTATGCGTTAACACACATAAATTTACGTCTAGTACATAGTGTTAAACGTAAATTTTTACGCATGATTTTTTGGCAAATTTTCATGCTTTTGCATCACCGTCAACCCACCATGCGAAACGCAAAAACAACTGTAGCTGATTCACCGCCGGATCTGCACCAACCACCATAGGTCCTCTACGAAGTCACCATGCAACCACGGCGTAGTCGTCGGAGCAGATCACGCTTCATCACATAGATCAACCACCAGCCACAACGAGCACTTGCCGATGTCGATCCACTTCTTGCAACACTCCATCTTGCCAGAAACGAAGATGCCAACCATACCGCAGATCCATCTCCAAACAACCGCATAAAAAGCACACGAGAGGCACCGCACCAGGAGCAAACAACTTCTCCTCCGCCACTGCACTTCAACCAAACTGTTGTCATTACGTCTGCGAAAAATTGGGGGGTTTCAATGTAAATGGAGGTGCAAAAAAACGGAATCAAAAGAGAAACAAACCTCTCAATAATCAATCATGCGATGAAACAATGGTTTAGTCGCAAAACCACAAATTCGCTTTCTCGCGCAGTCGCGTCACTATGAGGAAGAAGATTAGGGATTTATGTTTTAACATTTACGTCTGACATGCTATAGTTAGACGTAAATTTACGTCTGGCTGGGATAAATCAGATGTAAATTTACATCTGATGGGACAAATCATATGTAAATTTACGCCTGACTCTAGCGCGTTAGACGTAAATTTATGTGTGACGTGAGCAATTAGACGTAAAAAATGAGATTTACGTCTGACCCTAGGATGCCAGACGTAAGCAATTGATAACTTATTTACAAGTTTGTCACTGGTCATTTTTTATGTATGATTCTAGTGGGTCAGACGTAAAATCGCAGACATAAAATGTCTATTTTGTTAGTGTATGTTTTTCTTTTAATTTGTATTGTTTTTCTTTTTATTATATTAGTTGAATTTGTATTAGGATTATAAATGTGGTTCTTTTGCCATTTTTTTTGTACTTTTCGATTTATATATTTCGGGAGTTTTTTTTTTTGTAATGTCTGAACAAAGATTAAACAGATTTGCCTTATTATTAATTGAAAAAAATGTTAAATGAAATTAATTATGAATATTTAACAGATATTTTGCCTAAAAAATCTTGAAAAATAAATTTTAAATAAAAGACTTCATTCTTAAGTCTGCTTTAGTTCTCTCAAACGCTTGAGTCACCCTTGCATTCAGCAGATAATATGAATAGTATGCGAAGTTTATATGACTAGTCTTGTATCGTCTAATGTTGCATATAAAATTTGCCTCTATCCTCTAATGGGTATTGTTTAGGGCCTACTCAGTTTTGTGTTAGAAGCACTATTTATGTCTTAGAGCACTGAACACGTGTTATTAAAGTATAAGCATATCCCATGTTATTCAATTATTACAAAATGTGTATACCTCATAATGTTTGTATTAGATTCACTTTTGACTTGTGACATCTGAGTTGTCTTAAGCAATAAGTTTGTTGTGAAAGAGAATCCTTTGTGGCTATATTATTTGATATAGTGAATTTTTTCTCATGGATATAGATTGAAGTTCGCTGATATTGTTGGGAATCCAAGTTTTGAACATTGGGTAGAAATGAGTCAAAAGTATTCCTAGCAAAGGTTTCAGGTAAGCATGTCCTGTTAAGAAGAATGACTTGGCTTAGACGAGTGCAAAGGTCTCATTGATATTGTATCTCCGTAGTGAACTTCCCTCTTCTAAAGACTTAACAAATATTTCGTCATGACCATATTAATTTCCGTTCGTGTTTACTTGTTCTTCTTGTTTCTCTTATTTAACTTTATTTATTCTAGCTCTTGCGGTGTGCTTTGTTTTCTTTATTGTGATAATTGATTTTGATTGAATTTGTGAACTATTCTACGACATTCACACGAGATCCATGTGAAGATCAATAAACAAGAAAAATTCGAATAGTTCATGTTAGAATAAAAAAACTCGAGAGAATGAATTAAAAATAATTTTTGCAAAACTGGTGATTAATTTTAACTAAATCGAATGAATAATGTTTGTAAAACTAGCACACTCACACTACAAGAGCAATTTCATCATTCTAACCTAGCACACTCACACTACAAGAATGAAATAACACACTCACACTACAAGAATGAAATAAGATCATCTAAAACAAAAATTAAGCACAATATGAATTAAAAAAAGAGATAAGAAAAGTAATAATGTATATAAACTCTTAAATCAAAGAATTTGAATCAATAATATAATATAAAAGTTTCAAGAAGTGTTTTTTTCTTTTTTATTATCTGAAGCAACCATCTCTCTAATTTACAAAAGTATTTTTCAACCAATTAAAAAGATTACGTTTAATTTCATTAAGTGGGATAGAGAGTATTATGTTTGATTTATATATGTAAGTTTTAGTTGATTAAAACTATTTTAATCTATACAAAACGAATCAATAATAAAAATCTCAAAGTTTTTATGCTAAAACAAAATTTTAATATGTTCAAATCACCAAAATCTACATTTTTTGTGATTTTAATCCATTAGATTGTAATTTTTTTTTCATTTATTAAATCAGAACTACATACAAATATTAATATTTAAGTGATTTTAATTAATTAAAATTTTGTTTTAATAAATTTAAACAAAGACAATTTCAAGTATTTGAGTTAGGAGATATAAGATAGTGGTAAGTTAAAAGATTTGGAAGATATGAAATTGGTTTGGAAGATTTGGAAGGAAATGTAGGAGAGGTTGTGGGTTCAATACTCCCCCTTCACTCTTGGTATGAAGGGTATAATGATAACTAAAACATTGTTGATAAAAAAGAAAACAAGTATTTGAATTACTTCTAATACATTAAAATGTTCTTTCTTACAAAAATTAAAACAATTCTGAACACTCTCAATTAATTTTTTTAAGTTGATCAAATTGAAACCAAAGATCAAAGAGTTACTTTCAACATGTTCTATGTGAGCAACTCAACAATCAAACACTTTAATCAAAATGTTTCTTCTATTGAATCTTCAATCTGTGGTTGAAAACATTAAATACTTCATCTTTATACTTGCTTTAAGCTTTTATTTTATTATATGTGAGCCACACTAGGTTTCTATTCAAATGTTCGTAATTAAGAGAAGAAACAACGTTGTATGACCCATGTGTAGTGTTACTTTTCATGCACATTCTTCTCAATCCATCAAAATAATTGAGAAATGCATACTTTTACAATTATAATATAATTTTGCAACTATCTCTCGAATTACATGATGAAAACTTATATAGGGTCAAAAAGAATCCATTTTTAGTTCCATGGTTGATTATTACCCAAAATTTCATGGGAGGTAAAAGAAATATAACAAGATTAAATTAAAAAATGAATAATCTTTGAAAAATAAAAGTATCTCCATAAAGGATGATTGTAGTGTATCATAGGGTCATTTGGGATGAATTGATGACTCCAAAGACTCATTTTGTCTCGTTTTATTCATTAATTGAAGAAGTAAAGAAGGGTACTTTTGTTATGCCCAAAGAATTTGGGAAAAGTATAACAATACCAATGAAACAAAGTGTTGAACTTTCTTACAATAGTAGAAAAACAACCCAAAAAGACTAACCAATCTATATTTTTCAGCAGAGGTGGGTGATCAGAGTCACATGATTCTTATTTAGTTGTATAATAATAATAATAATAAACACACAACATCATCAACAACTACACAATCTCAAAGTAGACAACCTTTCGGGGAGATTAAAAACCACACTCTACATTTTCTAACTACCAATGGAAAACTTGGAAACATTCTCAAAGCCTTCGTGTTTCCACATTTTAACTTCATTTTTTGCTCTTTTCACAATTGCACAAAGTGTATATATATATATATATATATATATATATATATATATATATATATATATATATATATATATATATATATTTATTGTGT
>Ga0214544_1011316_pt1 | contig 12409 bp, 13 predicted proteins | sample CNSS3metaG_FD_160074 | JGI IMG/M metagenome (GOLD analysis project Ga0214544, IMG submission 160074) | Root nodule microbial communities from cowpea collected in UCLA plant growth center, Los Angeles, California, USA - CNSS3 | ecosystem: Host-associated > Plants > Roots > Nodule | place: USA...
AATTTCAAACCAGAATGCACACCATACGTCCTAATTGCATCTACAAATTGGGCCTTATCTATGAAATATGTACCAATTTCCCACTGATAATCTTCCATGTTTATTGGCATCCGAAAGTTCATGAAGCTTGACTTAGTGTTTTCTTCTTTCCCCACTGTGTCCTCACTTTCTTCACCACTGTCCAAGTGGTCTGACACCCATTCGTTATCAGATAATCCCATTTCACTTTCCTGACTTCCCTCACTGAAATACAGATCTACTTCAACACTGCCCTCACACAAGTTATGGTCATGTGTAGCATCTCCATCATAAGCAACATTGACATCAACTAAACCTTCTAATTCCTGATCCCCTGTAGCATCAGCAATATCAGGTTCTGATTCAGTCCAACTGTGGACTTCAACATCATCAACTCCCTCATCATGACGTCCCTCCATATCACCCTGCACATCATCATCCATTCTATCTTTATCACCTCCATCCACCTTATCATAGCCAACTTCATCCGGGTTATTACCATCATCCTCCATCCCATCTTTGCATGTCTCATTATTAGCATCATCCTGTAATTCAGGATCCACAACCTTATCACCTCCATCGGGTTGTTCAGACTGAACTTCTTTGTCATTATTACCACCATCCTGCAATTCAGCCTCCCCATTATTGCCACCTACACAAGCACTATCACAATCCATCTGCCCCTGTACCTCAACATTTCCATGACCAGTTTCTACATTGTCATCACCTAAGGGGTAGTATTCCAAAAAGTTATCAACTACTTCAGCCTCAGAAACTGTGTGTACTACAAACAAGTGCACATTCCCATTTCTTCGAGCAATATCTGCCATGTGCAATGCTCCCTTATCATCACACAACAACTTCAACTTATTTTGTAACACTGACCCTTTTCCAACTTTATACCACAATTCCTTCACAGCATGATAACCCATCTCTTTCAGTTTCCCTTTAATCTCAAAAAAACTCCACCAATCCGGGTCACATACCCATGTAGCTGTTAACCCATCACTATAAGTTAACCTACCAGTTTGTATAAAATGGCCACCATGGTGGAGTACAACTTCAAAACAATCATCAGACATCACAACCAATATAGTAAAACCACTTACCCTGTCAAATAAGAATACCCAAAAAAACGCCACAAATTACAACCATACCATAAAAAAAATAGTATAAAGTCATAAAGGGGACCACAAGCCACCCACCCACCACATACTTTACTTTACACTTCACAGAAACTCACACAATTTATCAAATAAATCACTAATTCCAAACACACAAGGACCCCCACAGCACAACACAACCCCCCACAACAGAACCCACCCACCTACAACATTTATGCAATATAATACAAACCCCAAAACGAGTACAGCTTCGAAAATATAAAACAACACCACGCATTCATCAACACACATTCATCAGCACGAAGACAAAAAGCACAAAAGAAAACTCACCTTCCACGACTGCCAAAGATTCTCTTTCGTCGTCTTCCACTGCCGAACCTTCTTCTTCCCAACTTCGCCCTCTCCAACGAACGGAACCACAATCTCCCTGCTTCTTCGCCGATCGTCGAACCACAATCCCAATTTTTGCTTTCCGCTTTCTGCCCTGATTTTTCCTTCTCCACCCAATTTCATGTGTTGTGCCCTAATTCTCTCTAGTGTGTTGTGCCCTAATTCTCTCTCAACGTAATATTTTCCCCAATTCACTCAGTAAACACGAACCAAAAATTTTTACTTACACAATTATTACTTAATTCCTTTTTTTTTACATCTTAATCCACGTGCACACCCACTGATTCTGCCGCGTATCTGTTCCACTATGCCAGCTCAACAGGTCCCAAACGGCGTTAAATGGTATTTAACGGAAGGTACTAAAATTAACCCGTTTAAAAAGTTTGGGTACTAAATTGAACATTCCGAAAGTTCGGGTACCAAAATGAACATTCCGAAAAAGTTTGGGTACCAAATCAGTATTTATACCTATTTTTAACAAAATTAAATTTATTTAAATGTATATTTTGCACTGATATTTATTAAAATTTAAATTTAAATATTTATATATCCATAATTTATAGATAAATGTTAGAGTTGATTTAAAAATAAAAAATTTATAAATTCAAATAAAAAATTAAAAAAAAAAAATTATAACAATTCTAACATTTGTCAGTATTAGAAGTATAAAAATTATTGATATATAAATATTTAAACAATATTTAAATAAAGTTTAATGCAAAATATGCATTTAAATAAAGTTAATTTTGTTAAAAATATCAATTATAATAAAAATACCATTATAAATTTATATAAAAATTAAATTTGATATAGGGATGAAATTGATTTAGTTTTAAAAAAATAGGGACCAAATTGAGACAAAATAACAAATACAAGGACTACGTTGAGAGTTTTGACATCCCACAGTGGCACGTGGCACTGCCACATCACACTGTCTTTGCCACGTGGCACAATGTTAGATTGACACATGGCAATTTTAATTTTTTTTTAAATTATAAAAAAAATTAAAAATTTAAAAAAAATAAAAAAAAGTCAAAAAAACCACGTGCTGACACGTGGCACATAATTAACACTGTTACTGGACAACTAACGAAAAGGAACTGATTGCAACGAATTTTCAAAAATAGGGACTCAATTGAGTCAAATAAAAATGGGGGAACCTACTTGAGATTTTGCTTCAAAAATGGAGACCTCTGGAATGATTTAACCAATAAAATAATATTTATTTTTGCTTTACATTTATTTATTTATTAATTAATTACAATAATGATAAAATAAGAATCAAAGCAAGAACTTTAAATAAATAATTAGACAAGGGTTAGAACGTTATAAATAAATATAATAACAAAAATATAAATTAAATAGGATCAGTGCGTAACTGGAGATAAATAAAATAAAATAAATAAATAAGACCAATGCATTACTGGAGATAAATAAAATAAAATAAATAATTAGGACCAGTGCCATAACTGGAGATTAAATAAAATAAATAAACATGACCAGTGCATAACTGGAGATAAAATTAAATAAAATAAATAAACAATATCAGTACATAATTGGAGATAAATAAAATAAAATAAAATAAATAAATAGGATCAATGTGTAACTGGAGATAAATAAAATAAATAAATAGGACCGGTGCATAACTGGAGATAAATAAAATAAAATAAATAAACAGGATTAGTGCATAATTAGAGATTAAATAAAATAAATAAATAAACAGATCAGTGCATAATTGGAGATTAAATAAAATAAATATAAGAGGATAATAAATGAAAATAAGTTAAATGAAAATAAATAGAATAATATATGAGTCAAAATAAATAAAATATTAATATAAAACCCATGAGTTTATCAATATTAATATAAAAAGAGCTTAACCTCACTCCCCTTTACCTTATTGATTGAAGGGCACACTAATAATAATATTTGAAGATGACTAGGATTTCTTTGAATCTTTGCTCTAAACTTTCTTTCCCTATTTTCTCTTTCTCTGTCTTCTTTCTCTTTCTCTTTCTCTCTCTTCTTTCTCTCTCTCTTTCCTTTCTTTCTCTTTCTCCTTTTCTTTCTCCTTTTTTTCTCTCTCTCCTTTCTTTCTTTCCTTTCTTTCACTATCTTCTTCACATAACAACTTCTTCTTTTACTATATATATAAGCACATGCATGAGCTAAGTTTTAAAATCATCATTACATACATTAATGAAGAGATAATCCTTATCTCTTCATCTTATCTTCTTCTTTTTTTCTTCTTATCTTTTCTTCTTATCTCTTCTTCTTCTTCTTCTTCTTCTTCTTTTTTTCTTTTCTTTTTCTTTTCTATATTTTTTTGTCTCTTTTAGAAAATTGTTCATATTTTTTGTAATTAAAATATTTTTATCTAATATATATATATATATATTATATTTGTTTTGTTTTGTTTTGTTCTTATTGTTATTTTCAATAAGTAAAAATTACTTAATGATAAAATATATTTTCACTATTTAAACTACATTTAGAGAAAATATGAAACATTAGTAAAAACATATGATTTTCTAATTGTTTTATTTAAAATAAATAATACAGTTTATTAAAAATAGGGATGTTACATTTCTCCCCTCCTTTTAGGAATTTCGTCCTCGAAATTCATGTGGTTGTAAAAAGATAGGGATACATCTCTCTCATATTACTTTCTAATTCCCAAGTTGCATCACTTTCATCTTGTTGACTCCACAATACCTTTACCAAAGGTATGTCCTTTCCCCGAAGTTGTTTAATCCTTCGATCTCCAATCCTCACAAGAAACACATCATAAGTAAGGTTTTCTTGTATTTGTACTATATCAGGTTCTATCACATGAAAAGGGTCATGAATATATATACGAAGTTGAGACACATGAAAAACATTGTGAAGTTTCGAAAGGTTTGGAGGTAAAGCAATTTGGTATGCGACAGAACCAATTCTTTCAAGGATTTGATAAAGACCTATGAATTTAGGTGTAAGTTTTCTAGATTTGAGAGCTCTACCAACCCTGGTTACGGGTGTAACTTTCAAGAAAACATGATCTCCTTCTTCAAACTCAAGGGGTTTCCTTCATTTGTCATAGTAACTTTTCTACCTATCTTTAGAAGTTTTCATCTTTTCCCTGATCATTTTAATCTTATCAGTTGCTTGTTGAATTACCTCTAGACCCAAAACTAAGGAATTTCCATTCTCATACCAACACAACAGGGTTCTACATCTTCTCCCATATAGAGCCTCATATGGAGCCATTCCTATGCTTAAGTGGAAACTGTTGTTATAAGTGTAAGTGGTAAAAATTGATCCCAACTTCTATTTGTTCTAAAACATAGGCTCTCAACAAGTCTTCTAAAGATTGGATAGTCCTTTCCGACTGTCCATCAGTTTGAGGGTGATAAGTTGAATTGAGCCTAACTTTTGTTCCCAAGGCTTTTTGTAAGCTATCCCAAAATCTAGATGTGAAACGAGGGTCTTTATCAGAAATTATACTAGAAGGTACTCCATGCAACTTGATAATTTCTTTTATGTACAAATGAGCTAACTTTTTAAAAGAAAATCTAATGTTAATAGGTAGAAAGTGAGCAGATTTTGTTAATGTAAGACCCGGAAAAAATTAAATAATTAATTAAGTAATTATTGGATAAATGTGGGTAAGGAGAACCTTTAAGGTAATAAATGCGGAGTGTATGACGTGGAAAAGTACTAGCTCAAGTGGTTGAGAGTACTTGGTTTGTGTGAGAGGACTTGGGTTTAAGTCCTATGTATGTTATTTTTGTGTGTTATTAAATTTGTATTATTTTTGTGTATATTAAAACGTGTTGTGGATTTTTATAATTATTGAATTGTATTGGTTAGTATGAAATATGAATTGGTTGCATTGGTTAGGCATTAAGTTGGCATGTGCATGGGTGTGGGTTCAAACCTTGGGAGACCCAAAGGAAACTCTATTTTTGTCATTTTTGGTTTTGATTTGAAGTTGAGGGGTTAAGGAAAAACCCTAGCAGAAGTATCAGTTAAGGGTAGTTGGAAAGCAAGCCAATTAGTGAGCTTGAATGGTCATTACCCTTTCTTAATGCTATTTTCGTTTTAGAGTATTAGGCCACCATTAAAACAACCCTAAAAAGCCTAATTGTGAGAGAAGAGAAGGGTTTTTGCAGAGAATATTGTGAGGTTACAGAGAGAGTACGAAATTGAGGTTGAAAGGTGAGGTTTGGGTGTGAAAAAGGGGCTGAATTGAGAGAAGACAAGGGAGACCAATTGGAGTTCAAGGAAAGGAGTAGAAGAACACTCGGGGAAGGTTTTAATCCAGGTTAGGGGAGCTCTTACTTGTCTGTTTGATGCTAATTGTGTGTTTTTCGTGTTGTATTGATTGATGTAATGTATGATCTGGGTTGGGATGGATTCTGGCGAAATTCTGGAAAATTTCCAGAAACCGCCTGGCGGCATTGAAGGCCCGCCAGGCGGCTCATGCTGCCAACGTTCTTTTTCTGGGTTCTGCCATGCACTGCTTGGTGGCTAAGGGTAGTCCGCCAGGCGACACATACTGGGTTGCCCAGTTTCTTCTGATTTTTCTTATTCTCGTGGTGTGCGGGGCTTGGGAAGAATACTGGGATTCGAATGGGGTTGGTATGATGGATTATCAACTGTAAAAATTTGTAATTGGGGGATTAATACGTTAATTTTAATGGAATTGGAATTTAGGGTTCATGAGGATTTATAACGGGAAAACAGGGAAGATCGTCGTAGTGAATTGTGTTGATGGGGGAATAGAAGTTAACGTAATTAAGATAAGAAATTTGGTTGTTGTGTGGGAGTGAAATCATGTTAGACTCAATGAAAAATGAATTTGGGCCAGTCGCGAACACTGTGAATGCTGGAAAATGGGACTGGGTGTGGAACTGGTATGAACCGCCTGGCGGCTCTTGGGTGCCCGCCAGGCGACGCATCAAAGGTGAGGATGTTCTGGTGACATTGCTGAAAAATGCGTTATGGAGGGTTACGGGGGAAAATCCTGGGAGATTTGGGGTAATAGTCAGTAAATTTCTTCCTTTAGAATTGAGTGAATATACCAACATGTGGGGGTTAAGGATTAAGTTGCGGAATGACTTGAGGGTAAATGAAATCTGAGAAGATCAATATACGATATACCTTGTATTGGGATAAGTGGTGAGCATACCAATTATACCAGAGGGCTTGTTCTTATATTGATTTATGCAGTATATTGAAATGTGATGATTAAGACTTGGGTTTAGATAATTGTGCATATTTCATTTTGGTTTGATGAATGTATTGTAATGCTCTGAATGTATGTGTGCTGAAACATTGTGTAAATGGGAGTCTATTAAGACCTGTAAAAAGGACCAAAAACCAGTAGCATTGCGCTACTGGTACATCGCCTGGCGGTGCGGGGTGTACCGCCTGCGGTAGAGTGAAAACCAGTGGCAGTGGCCACTGTTAGCGCTAGGTGCCTGGCGGTAGGGTGGTCTCCGCCGGGCGGTGACGGAAAATTACGGGTCCTGTCTGGGCCGCAACGCCTGGCGGTGTGTAAGACCCGGGAAAATTAATTAATTAAATAATTAATTAATTAATAAATAAGGGTAGAGGACGCCTTTATGGCATTAATTGGTGATAATGTGACGTGGAAAAGTACTAGCTCATGTGGTTGAGAGTACTTTATTTGTGTGAGAGAACTTGGGTTCGAGTCCTATGTATGCCAATTATGTGTTGATGTTTTATTATTGATTTTAGAGATATGTATGATGATGTGATTGGTATTGTAAACTTATGTTGAATAATGTATATTATCAAATGTGATTTGGCATAGTGGTTGTGCTTTGGCCTTAGGAGTGGAAGGTCATGGGTTCAAACCTTGGTGGGTAAAGCGTAAGCTTTATTTTTGCTAATTATTAGATGTGGCGTGAATGTGAAGGGGTAAGGAAAACCTAGCAGAAGGGTAACCAGTATGTGCTGAAAAATTACTCACTCACTGACTTGAATAGCCAGTAAGCCCACACTAAAGCCAATTCCGTTTTATTTTTATAACCCATTTTAAAGACACCTATAAAAGATAAAATTTAGTTAAAGGTAAGGGTTTTGGCAATTGTGGTGGACTGCTGGAGTGAGAATCACGAATTTGAGTGTGTGAGAAGAGTGGAGAGTGTGCAAGGGCTGGACCAAGAGGGAGAGCGCGAATCCAGAATTCCCCATCTCAAATTTTAATCCAATAATCCAGGTTAGGGGAGCTGAACCCAAAATTCGTACTATTGTGCGTATTGTGTGTTTTGATGAACTTATGCGCTGAAATTCGTGATGTTTATGATGAGAATTGGGGAAGGGTTATGAATTGGTATTGTTGTAATTGGATTTTTGACTAAATACCTGAAAAGAAAGGGGTTTATGCATAGTATGTGCGGGAATGGGCTAGGACTTGGAATTCTGGAAACTTTATGAGTTTATGGTATGCCAATGTGATGTTGTAACTTGTATAAAGTGTTTTGGTATGCTCGAAATCTGCTTGGTATGATTTGTGGTGCGAATTGGTCAAGGTTGGAGTGAGTTGAGTGCACGATCAGTGAGGAAATCTGCAATTCTCGCTCAGGCGAGCTTGGCTCGCCTAGGCGGGATTAGCAGAGTCGCATACCCTATTGCCATTCGAGCGTCTCGCTCAAGCGAAGTGAATGGGTTTTGAGCGACATAGGCTCTCGCTCAGGCGAGTGAGGTCCGCCTAAGCGAGATAGCGAGGGAGTTGCGCATCTTGAGCGCGAATTCTCGTCCAGGCGAGGGTCTTGTGGGTTTGGGCGACGAACTCTCTCGCCTAGGCGAGAGTGACTCGCCTAAGCGAGATGTCTTGGTCATGTTTTGGTGTTTTACGTGTGTTTCAGCCCAGGCGAGTTTGAAATGTGTTTTTGGGCGAGAGATGAGCTCGCCTAAGCGAGAGGATCTCGCCTAAGCGAGATAACTTGATGTTGTTGCTGTTTTAAGCTCGCTCAGGCGAGGTGAGCTAGCTTAAGCGAGACTGAGGGCTTAGCTTGGGCGAGAGGTCCTTAGCCTAAGTGAGTTTATGTGAACTATTGTGTTTCTATGTGCTTGTGAGTGTGTGTTTTGGTTGTTTATCATAAGGATGGATTTGTATATGCATGTGGTGTGATGTTTGGGCTTGAAGGACCAAGTTGAGTGAGCTTGGATGTGTTACTACAGACGAGGAGTCTGTAGGGTTGGACTATGAGTAGGATTGGCTCGTAGGGTTGGACCACGAAAGGGATAGTTTCGTGGAAACACAAAGAAAATCCCAGGACCTAGTTTCATGCATGTGACTCAGGAAGGAATCTGAGATCAGGAGTGGATAATTTGTAATTAACATTTACCAGTAAATTTTTATTGGGATGGGTATCATATTTAATTTGTTTAATATGCATAGCTCACCCTATCTGTGTGTGTGTGGCGATGATCGGATGATTTATTATCCGGGAGCATATGTTTTGACAGGTGAGCCAGGAGACGCTTGAGATTGGAGAGCGGGATCATGTTATGGGCTTTTGAAGATTTGAATTTTTGTACTTATGTTTTGGAACATTAGCCATTTTTGGCTTTTATGAGTTGTAATGTTTTTGAACTATTAAACGGTACAATGATTTGACTTTACGACTTTAATTTTCCCGCGTTTTGGGAACATGCATATATAAATGAGGAATAATTTTTACATTATCGTATCTACTTTCATTTAATTAATTGTTTATGATATTTTCAAAGTAATATTCCTTAGGGATGTTACAGTTAATCTATCTACAATGACCAAAATTGCATCATGACCAGACACAGTCTTTGGTAAACCTGTCACAAAATCCATGGATATGCTTTCCCATTTCCATTCTGGGACATCTAAGGATCGTAGTTCCCCATAAAGATTTCTATGTTCAACTTTTGTTTTCTGACACACTAGACAACGTGCGACGAACTCCACCACTGCTTTCTTCATCCCAGATCACCAAAAAATTTTCTTCGATTCTTGATACATCTTTGTAGCACCTGGATGAATACTTAAGCTACTCTTATGAGTTTCCTCCATTATCAGCTTCCTCAATTCTTCTTTTGCAGGTATGCAAATTCTATCTCTAAACTTGATGATTCCATTTGAATCCTTGTGGAATTCAGATTCCTTTCCTTCAACTTTTGCTATCAACATTTCTTGCAAAAATTGATCTCTTTCTTGAGCTCTCTTTATTTCTTCTAAGAATTCACTTGATATTTTTAACATTCCTAAGCATATGCTATTGGGTCTAGCTTTACAGCTAGGTTCAAGTCTCTGAATGATTCTATCAAATCCAATTCCTTCACCATCATCATGGATGCATGTATAGACTTTCGACTCAAAGCATCCAACATTTGCTTTACCAGGGTGATATTGCAACTCAAAGTCGTAATCCTTAAGAAAAGATACTTCAAACTTTTATGGTCACTAAAAACTTCAAACCTTGCTCCATACAAGTAATGTCTCCATATTTTCAATGCAAACATCACCGCAGCTAATTCCAAATCATGTGTAGGATAATTAAGCTCATGTTGCTTGAGTTGTCGTGAAGCATAAGCTGCAACTTTTCTTTCTTGCATCAACACACATCATAATCCTTGTCCACATGCATCACAATATACCTCAAAATTTTTTGTAGGGTCAAGAAGGATTAAAACAGGTGCAGATGTTAATTTTTTCTTTAACTCTTGAAAACTAAACTCACATGCTTCCTTCCATTCGAAAGGTTGTCCCTTACGTGTTAACTTAGTCAAATGCAATGCTAATTTAGAAAATCCTTCAATGAATTTTCTATAGTAGCCTGCCAATCCTAAGAAACTACGTATTTCTGTGATATTCTTTGGTTGTTCCCAAAGTAATACCGCTTGGACCTTTGAGGGATCAACTGCAATGCCATTTTGTGATATCACATGTCCCAGAAATTGAACTTCTTTAAACCAGAATTCACACTTTGACCATTTTCCATACAATTGTCTCTGTCTCAAAATTTGTAACACAATCCTCAAATGTCTCTCATGTTCGTCATGATTTTTGGAATAAATTAAAATGTCGTCAATGAAAACAACCATAAATTTATCCAAAAATTCATGAAAAATACGGTTCATGTAATCCATGAAAATGGCAGGAGCATTGGTCACACCAAAAGACATTACCAAGTACTCATAATGACCGTATCTTGTCCTAAATGCTGTCTTTTGAATATCTTTCGCCTTGACTCGAATCTGATGATAGCCAGATTTTAAGTCAATTTTGGAATATACCACAGCTCCTCTCAATTGATCCATCAAATCATCAATCCTTGGTAGAGGATATTTGTTCTTAATGGTGATTTTGTTAAGCTGGCGATAATCCACACATAACCTCATAGTGCCATATTTTTTCTTGACTAACAATACTGGCGCACCCTAGGGAGAAACGCTAGGTCTGATGAATTGTTTATCCAACAATTCTTCTATTTGTTTTTTAAACTCTGCTAACTCTAGAGGTGACATCCTGTAAGGGGCTACAGACACAGGTCTTGATCCTAGTACCAAGTCTATAGTGAATTATATTTCTCTTTGTGGAGGTAACCCAGGAACATCCTCAGGGAAAACATCAAGATATTCACAAACAACAGGAAACTTATTAATGTTTGCAATTTCCTTGACTTTTAAAGAAGTTAAGATCATGTATACTTGAGATCCTTTTGGGATTTCATTGTGGTTGGTAGTACTCTCTTTTAATTCTTTTGAGTCAAAAACTTCACCTATGTGTGATTCAAAAATTAAAGTCTTATCATGACAGTTTAGGAGAACATGGTTGGAAGATAACCAGTCCATTCCAAGAACAATATCCAAATGAGACAAGGGTAGACATATAAGATTTACAGAAAATTTTCTATTCCCTATAGAAATATTGCAATTTGTACATGCAAGTGAAGTCGTGACTGGAACATTGGTAGGAGTAGACACAGTTAAATCATATGGTAATAAAGAGACAGGTAACTTTAAATGTTTGACACATTCATGTGATATGAAAGAATGAGTAGCACCTGAATCATATAGTACATTAACGAGGTGACCATTTATGATGCATTTACCTTGGATTAGATCTTCAGATTGAACAGCTTCAGTACCATTCATCGTGAAGACTCTCCCGGTTGTCTTTGGTCTTCCAAGTTGATTATTTCCTTTGTTGTTGCTTCCCCCACTTCCTTGCTCCTTAATTAACTCTTTGCATTCATTACGATAATGACCCAACTTCCCACAATTGAAGCAAGTTATAGTCCTTATGGTGCAATTTCTTGACAGATGAGGTCCTCCACAGTGGAAACATTTGATAGGGTTGGTTATGCCTGAATTATTGGCAGGAGAGGAATGTCTTTGTCCTGAAGAATTCCATGAAGCATGAGATGGACGTTGGTAGGGTTTCTTATTATTAAAATCATTTCTTTTGTGCCTCAAAGGCCCTCCTTGCCTCCACTGAGTTTGCCTTGCCTTAGTATCATCCTCATAAATCCTACAACGATTTACAAGAGTGGGAAAAGAAGAAATCTCTAAATAACCAACTGCTTGTTTAATATCAGGTCTTAGTCCACTTTCAAACTTGGAACAACGGGAACGTTCATCAACTCTATCATGAAAGTAAGGACAAAACTTTGACAACTCGTCAAACTTTGCTGCATATTCTCCTACAAACATGATTCCTTGACGAAGATTAAGGAATTCAACTTCTTTCCTCCTTCGTAGATCCTCTGGAAAATATTTTTCCAGAAACTTTTGTTTGAAGACTTCCCAAGTAATTTGTCTCCCTTCATCCTCCAATTGTTGTTTTGTAAATCTCCACCAGTTTTCAGCTTCTTCAACGAGCATAA
>Ga0214544_1011321_pt1 | contig 12406 bp, 4 predicted proteins | sample CNSS3metaG_FD_160074 | JGI IMG/M metagenome (GOLD analysis project Ga0214544, IMG submission 160074) | Root nodule microbial communities from cowpea collected in UCLA plant growth center, Los Angeles, California, USA - CNSS3 | ecosystem: Host-associated > Plants > Roots > Nodule | place: USA...
CTTCTTCTTTATTTATCAATGGTTATTCTTTTATCTGTTCTGATATATTTCACTTTATTTTTAATATATATAATTTTAATATATATATATATATATATATATATATATATATATATTAACTTAATAACATTATAATATTATCACCTACTAATATAATATAACTTTGTTTCTTCTCTTCTTCTTTATTTATCAATGGTTATTCTTTTATTTCTTCTGATATATTTCACTTTATTTTTAAAAAATATAATTTTAATATATATATATATATATATATATATATATTAACTTAATAACATTATAATATTATCACCTATTAATATAATATAACGCATATTTAAAAAATCATACACACAGGCGCTATTGCGCCTGTGTTATGCTAGTATTATTGATTATTATACATAAATTTAAATAATAATAATTATATATATTATTATTTTCAAAACCATTTTAATTATTATACATATTCATATATTTTATTATTATTAATATTAATTATTATTTTATATATAACTAATTATTAAGTTTAAATATATTATTATCATTTATTATTATAAATTATTAAATACGTTTAAACATCAATAATAATAAAAAATTATTATTGAATAAAATAAAATATTAAATCTTAGCAAAATTTTTATTACTATTATTAATTATTATAGACATTTATACAAATTTTGTTTTTATTAAATATTATATACATTATTAAAAATAATTATTATATATATAATTTATTACCTCTATTATTAATTTATATATATATATATTATATAATAATAAATAATAATATATATGTATATATATAAAATATAATATAGTAGTAAATAAATAATTAAAATTATTAATAATTAATAACATACAATAAAATATTTATTGTAAATAAATTAAATAATAGTATATTCTGATTAATTATTATATTAGTAGATATATATTTATATAAAATTATAGAGGGTATAACTGAGAAATGTTTACTGATCCACTCAAATCATTGCAAAATAGGTTGGATGAATTTTTGAAAGTTATTCACAAATCTGTCTACACTTTTTTTTACAAATCATGTCATGCGAACATAAATTTTTTCTAAATTCATCCTCACAAATCGTTATCCACAATATTATTCATGGAAGCGAACAGAGCCTTAATACTTTTTAATTGTATAATAATTTAAAATTAGATGCAATTTCAGTTTAAAAAAACATATTAAAATTGTAATTTCAATTAAATTCAGTAATTAAAATGAATTTTATATTTAAAATCGTCAACAACTTTGCATTTTGTAAGAATTTTAGGTATTCGATATATACTGGAGAAAAGTTATCAGAAGAGGATAAATTTTATTATTTTTATTTCTCGTATATAATTTTATAAGTTTCTATGGTCGTATTATCCTCTATTTTTATATTTTTAAATATTAAGTTTCTCTTTCGTTTAATATTATTTTAAATTTTTAGAAAAAAAATCTTATAAAAATTGATAAGTAATTCCTTTGATTATTAGCAAATATATGAAAACATAGTTGTTCATCGATCACACATCTTATATTTTATTTTTGGTTAAATCATTCTTTTAATTCTTCTATTTATAAAAAAAAATAATCAAATTAGTTTCGATAGTTTCGATAGTTTTCAATTTGATTCAACCACTTTCAAGTTTAGATGACATTTCACTTTTAAAGGCATTTTCCTTTCTCAGCAACAAATATGTTTATATCATTACACTTCATAAATAATTTAAAATTATACTACGAATCTAAAATATTCCTGAATTACAAAATTTAAAATTATCTTAAATACATTTCACATTATCTATAACAATATATAAAGGAGATTTCCCTTTTTGTGTGCACTTTTCAAAATACCGATTTTACCCTTTAAATATAATAATTTATTAAATTTTTAAAAATTGACCGTTATTTTTACAAACTTTTTATAAAATTAGATGTCTCTACTTCTTCTCTTCTTTTTTATTTATCAATAGTTATTCTTTTATTTTTTTTTATATATTTCACTTTATTTTTAATAAATATAATTTATATATATATATATATATATATATATATATTTAAAAAATACATATACAGGCGCGATAGCACCTGTGTTACGCTAGTAAAATCTAATTTTTTTATATTAGATACTTTGAAATGTAATTCAGAATTACATAATTTAAAGTATAATTTTATTAAAAATATAAAATTACGTAATTTAAACTAATTTTAAAATATATAATTCAAAATCATATATCAGAATTATATCTTAAATATTTTACATTATATAATCTAAAACAAGAAAATGGATTTTTCTCTTCGTTAAGACTTGTTGTCATATGTACTCCTACAATTTAGCATAAAAATATTAATTCAAAGATATCTCTAACTATTGAAGGCACCTTTATTGTAAAGTCACAACTTATTAACCAGCTATGATGAACAATGTCTTGTACACCGTAAAAAGTTTCAAAATATCATAATCCACCGTAGTTTAGCAGTAATGGCTCAAGAGTTTGAAACGTATAAAACAAACTTAAAAAATAAGGTATTTTATTCAAAATTTATTTTTCAAGCTTTTTCTATACAAAATTATTTATTAAATTATCATAATTAATTTTATTTAACATTTTTTTCAATAAATAATCAAGTTAAGTCGTCTCATCTTTCTTAAAACATTGTTATGTTAAATAAATTATTATTATCTTTAGTTTTGAGAAACTCCTTTCGACTGAAGTAACTGATACTGAAATTGTTAACATTATCCTAATCACAAACTACTTCTCTTTCTATATTGTTGCTTTCATCTATATCTATATTGTTATTATATTGTTCATTCAAAGAGCATCCACATGTATTTTTTAATTCATTTTTCTTATGTATTTTTATAAATTTATTCATAGCTCCCTTCTACGATGTGATTAATGTTTCTATTCTTTTTTTTTTTTTGAATAGCTTGATTCAATCTATATATTTTTATATGAAATAAAAATTATAATATATAAAATACTACTAAAGATAATTATATAAAACGAACGTATTAAAACAATAAAACCTGATTTTGGTTATCAAGAAAGTAAACTTGATAGTAGATTTGCAATATTTTGAAGTCTCAAACATCTTTCTCCTTCTCAAGTTTCAACTTTTTCACAAACCTGCAGAATTTATTTTAAGATTAATCATTAATAAAAATAATTCAAAAAAATTATTGTTCTTCGACAATAAGTGGGCAAGATATATGAAAAAAAAAACTCTTAAAACCCGTAAATCGAAAAGTACCGAAAAACAATACTGGACAGGAGAAACACATTTCTAATTCTAATATAAATCCAAAACAAAATAAAAATAACAGCAACACAAATAGAAAAAAAAACATACTAACTAGAAATGAGGATGAAAATATTGGTACATACAGATAACATGAGATTTAAGATGAGAAGATTCAAGTAAAATCCTAAAAAAAATGACTCTTAGGAGAGTATAAAATAAGAGAGGCGAGTCAGTGAGAGGTAAAAGAAGAAAATAGAATACATATTTATTATAAGAGAATAAAGATATCACTAATTATTCTCCTCTTCGTAAACAAAATTATTATTTACTAAAAAAAATTTAACTCATTAATTATAATTTTTAATACCAATAAAAATTATCAAGCAATAATAATTTAATTAAAATTTATTTTTAAACATAAACTTATAATTAATTTAATAGAGCTATATTAATAATAAAATATTTTTTTCTTAAACATAATTTTATAATTAATTTAATAGATGTTTATTAGTACTAAAACAAATTTGAAGCATTTTTTCCTAAACATAATTTTATAATTAATTTAATATAGAAATATTAGTAATAAAAAAATTTGAGATCTTATTTTAATGGAGGTCTAAAGCGATTCTTTACTCATTCTACCTTTGAGCCAATTCTGTCCCTCAATTTGACAAAACTATAAAACATTAACATCTATGTTAATTAGTGTTTAGACAATCAATAACATTTTAAAACAACCTTGACTAATTAAATATCAACAACAATATAAGTTCACCCTCATGAGACATATAACTAAAAATCAACTAAGAATATTATAAGTAAATGATAATCTCAACATATATATTATCATTATTTACATATTTATTATCCCAATCTTTAACCAACTTGAATGTTATGTCAAAAGAATACATTTTGATCATATAAATAAGAAAAAAGACATCTCAATCATAAAGAAAGAAAAGATAAATACAGTTTGATATATTATCTCAAGCTTGATTAATGATTAACACAATTTCAAATACTAAAATTAATTTTAATTAATATATAACTTCTTTTTCAATTATAAGAACAGTGTCATGGATTTAAAATTTTATTTCAGTTAATTAAAAGTAATAACTTCATACTTCATCGCCTTTTAATAAAACCGTAAATCATTATCACACTTTTCATATTAACTTATGCTGCATTTAACATTATGAGGGTATTCCTTTATGACAGAAACCAATAAAGTAAAATTTACATCTTTGAATTGAACCTGTTAATTTTATTGAAAAAACAAAAACAGGACCTATTAACAACCGGTTAAGTGTAAAATATAGATTTATATAAAAAGTATATAAATACAACACGAAATTAGATACACTTAAGTATTAAATAATATAAATTCATACATACTGTTAAACATATGTAACAAAAACAACATATTTAGTCATTCTAAACGAAATTGAACTCAATTAATTTTAAATTAAATGCTAAGTTTGAGTTTTGTTAGTTAAAATAGTAGTGTGGAAAAAGTATTACGGTTAAAATCGAGTTTTAACTCGTAAAAGTATGTATAGTAGGATTGTATATAATATTTCTGATCTAAATCTTACACTTGATCGTGTATAGTAAAATTGTTAGAAATAAAAAAATGTAAAATCATTAGAATAGTCCAACAAAATTATAAAATTGTATAAATTTTTTTTTTTTCTAAATTGTGTAAACTTTCTAATGAACAAATTAATTTAAAACAAAATTTAATTCTAATTTTAAGTTAATATAATTAAAATTTCACCATATTGTATGTATTGTCAGTCACAATGCTATTTAATTAAAAACTAATGTAATTAAAGTTCATATTTATTTTTTCAGTTACAACATTTATTTACTTTCTTGATAAATGGGGTTTAAATTAACTCAATTAAAAAGTAAAAGTGTTTTGTGTTATACTTTTCACCTTTTCGATTGAATGAGTTTTAATTAAAATAAAACTCAATTAATATATATATATATATATATATATATATATATATATTCATAACATATTTTCATATACAATAAAATCTACAATGTATTATGTATATTATACTTTTCTGGTTGGTTCTTTACGATTTTAACCATAATTTCGATTTAATTATTTTGGAAAAACACTATCAAAGAATATCAATAATCATGAAAATGAGTTAATATTTTGTAAGAAAAGTTAAATGTATTATCAATATGAAATATGGTAATAGTTACGAATGTTGGAATTATCAATTGGTGAGTATAATAAAAATAAAAAAATTAAGTAATATATAAGGAATAAAATCTATAAATTTATTGTCCTAAAATTTTTATTATTTATAAGTAGTTTTACTTTATTATTTATGAATTAGATTTTTATCAAGTTAAAATTATCTTTCGGTGAATTTTTTCCTCAAAAGATTCAAGAGTGATCTTAAAGTTGAATATTGTTTCAATAAGAATCTCTCAGACAAATCTATGTATTATTCTTCCTCAAAAGATCTATCATATATTTATTAAAAAAAATTGTTCATTTTTAATATAGCTTCTCTCCATTTAATTTAAAGGGTTCAAATATCAATTCCCAACTTAAACTTTAACTTGGTAAAAAAAAAAAACTTGAAATGATATATAAGTCAACCTTGTAATTACACATTAGTTAATACTACCTTGTTCTTGTTACTTGTCAGATAAGATCGCACTCTAGTTGAGTTTCTCAGGTTGCTCTTCTTTATCTCTTACCTAATTAAACTCGAAACCTTAACCAATGTTTTTCACTTGAGAAATTAGAAAGTGAAAGACAGAGAGAGAGAGATAGAGAGAGGAAAGGAGTGAACAACAATGGAAGAAAGTGTGAAATTGGACATGTGGGGATACCAGGTCGCAACTTCTTCGCAGGCCTGCGTTTCAGCCATCAACTCCTACTATCATCAGGTCACACATTTCACAACACCCCCTTTCTCTCTTTCGCTGTATTATGAATTCTTTTTTCGGTTTTGATTTTGACTTTTGTCTTTGTCGAAACTCTTTGATATCAAAACTCAAATGGGGTGCGTCTCCTTTGAATGAAGGTTCTCATCTATGGAAGAAAAAGGTCTGTGATTCTGGAAGCAGTGGCACATGACAATCACTGTGTCTTGGCCAACATCTTGGCTGCACATTTCCTTTACTCGCCTGATTCTTCTCGTGCTCTCACTTGTCTGCACGCCGCTCAGTCCCACCTTGTACCTTTCCATTTGCATCTTCTTCTTTTTTTCGTCTATTTGACTCTTTCCACCAAAAAGAAAACCCCTTTGATGCGTTTTTGTAATTCTGCTGGTACAGGATCAGGCCACCTTGTACGAGAAACTTGTTTTCGATACCATAAGTTATTTGCTATCCGAGGATAGAGACGACGATGTAGCTCTTGAATTGCATTCCAAGGTGAGTGACTCAGTCGGTCCATTTGACTCATATGCAACTCTCATCTGTTTGGGGACCAATTTGATGTAAAATGACAAAATTGGAAAACCTAGTTGATGCCAAAGTTGTCATTGAACTGTAGTGTAGTTATATATTTTGGATGTTTAAACTGATGTCTCTTTTGAGGAGGACCAAAATAAGCACAAGTATTTACTCAATATTCAAGAATACGGAGATTTTCATACTTTGTACAAAGTTCGGTCTTTGTTAAGTTGAGATTGATATCTAAATTGCTGAAGTTGTGTAGAAAGTTATATTGATAAGCATTACTATAGTGGCGACAGCTGATGAATATTTTGGTATCAACTGCATGACTTGTACACTAGAGAACAGGAAAGAATCCTGAACAAAAAAGTATATCCCATAAGGCATTAAGTTAAGGGAATAGAAAGTAAATCTTGGCTTTAAAAATTGATGTTTTCACAGGACACTTTGATATTTTGTTATTCAGATGTGTTGAAACTGAATTTTGAACCAGGTTAGATGACCTTTTGCTAATTGTTTCTTAGAAAGTTCTATCTGAAGGGGGGAGTTCACTTCAGACTTCAGAAATGTTTGCCAATTGTATCTGCCTTCACAATTCTTTGGGATTCATCTGATTTGCTATTCAAACTCTTTTGATTAATGTTGCTTGTTTTTGTTTTGAAGCTTCTACAAGAGTTCCCAAGAGATCTGGTTTCTCTAAAGAGAGCACAAGTCTTATGCTTCTACATGGGTCTACCTGGTCTTTCTTTGTCTCTTGCTCAACAGGTTCCATCCAATTACAGAACATTTCTGTTTTCATTTCTTTCTTTGTTTTCTTTAAAGAAGTTGCAAAAATGTTAATATAATAGATATGGATTCTTCTTTAACTTCTATACCGGAGGAGTAAAAGGGTTGTACTTGTACATCTGAAGCTCACTAAATCAGATTATAGAACAGTTTAGTGTTACTCAGAACTGACTTTCATTATTTTTGCCTTTGTTTTGGGTTGCCTGGAGATGCTAAGATGAGATTTAGAAGCCTTTCACAGCCTAAATTTGGTTTCTTGTTAGCCATGGGAATATATAATCAACCTAGTTCTTAACCCAAAATTCTCTATTGATTTGACATCTTTTAAGGGATAATTAGTCTTGTTAGCTTTTAATTGTTATTATAACGTAATTTTATGATGCAAATATCCAAATAGGACCAAACACCAGAATATGGAACATAATATAGTTTGCTTAATTAGAGTCCATCTTTATCCTACCCTATTGTGTAATATTTGCCATCCAAACAAAATGTAACTTTATATTAGTTATCAGTTGAAGGAGAATTTGAGTAGTTTGCTGCTTCTTTTCATTATTATTGATGAAAAGTGATATCATATCCTTTTAAGTTTTACAGGTTCTTCCTGAAAATGAAGGACAAAACTACATATATGGCATGCTTGCATTCCCTTTACTCGAGCTTGGGCGGATGGAGGAGGCTGAGAAAGCTGCCAGTAGGGGATTTGAGATCAATAAGGAAGACATCTGGTCACAGCATGCTGTAGGTCAATGTAATTATTAAATATGGGAATATTTTCTCTACCTTGAGTAGATGTACTTATTACTATCTTTCAAGTTTTTTACTTAACAATAAAGATTTAGAATAAACCTTAACTTATTCTCTTTACTTTCATGACAAAACAAGCTTAAGCTTTCTCTGCTGCTATGTAAGCAAAAAGGATGTCTAGAGAAAAATCAAGCAATTAACCATTGATTAGGGAATTATCTTAAGCTTTAGTTTAGGCATAATGAAGTCACAGTTTGTGAACATATGATACTGTTAATTCAGAAATAAGTTGTAACAAGAAATTTCCATAAGTTATATTTTTGTCCTAAATTAGTGTAATAAATGAATTTTGTTCTGCAGTTATGCCATGTGTTTCAGTACAAGTGTTGTTTTAGAGAAGCTGTTAAGTTCATGGAAGAATGTTCATCATCATGGTGTTCTGCTTCATCTTTCATGTAAGAATTTTATTCGTTTAACCATGGTTCTGTCTAACTTTCTAGTAATCAGCTAAAGAAAGTTCATTCTTTCAGGTTGACACACAACTGGTGGCATGCAGCCGTTTGTTACTTAGAGGGTAATGCTCCTACACAAAGAGTGTTAGAGATATATGACAATTATATATGGAAGGAGCTAGACAAAGATGATTCTATGAAGGCAGAGGTATGCGATTTCATAAGCTTTGTCTTTACCAGTAGTGTTTCTTGCTTTCTTCCTTTTCTCATAAGTTCTAATATCTTGGAATACAGGTTTACTTAAATGCTGCTGGTTTGCTTTTGCGGTTGTATGTTCGAGGTGAATTGGATATCTATGGTGATCGTCTCAAGTTGCTTGCTGAATGTCTAACTAATGAAGTAAGTTAAGATACACTCTACATGTTATATGGAATCAAGGAAAAGGTAATATTGTATGACACAGTATGAAAATGGATATATTGATCTGAGTTTTGTATTCTAGTTCACCTTTTCTTAGGTTAGTTAACTGTATTCTCTTTCTATGTATTAAAACTTACACTAGATTTTACATTATTCTGGTGACACTTCCGGTTTACAATTTAAATGAAAAATACATTACATATAAAACATGAGATTGAATGAACTTTCTGTGTTTTTTAGTGGTGATTTTTGAGACAGATTTTGAGTACTTGCTCAATTATCTTGTTGGGAAACTTTCTTATTTGTGCAGTTCAAGGATATTCACTGTGTGTTTCTTGCGCATTTCATGGATGTATATTAAATGTTCAGGCAAACTGGCATGTAGAGTGGCACTTTGATGTCTTGATACTTTGGACTTTGGCAAAGGCTGGAGAAATTTCTAAAGCAGAAGATCTTCTAAAGGGCTTAAAAACCAGGTGGAATTGTTATATTTTGCGTAAGTAATTGAGATACAATGTTGCATGAATTGTGATATATTGATGTTATCTCAGGTTTTTGAGGATGACTAAAAAGAAGCAACAAAGAATGAAGAGAGGAATGATGGTATGTATGCTTCAGTAGCTGCTTCGATGAACATATAAAAATTCTTTAGATAGCTGTCTAGTTCATAGCTTAAATTCTTTGTTCTACGAGGCAACGCAATAACACCATGCTTTGTACTGCTGTTGTTGCTTTTAAGAGTGTTCTCATTAACTAAATCTTTTCTATCTTAATTGAAATCTTAACCTCCATTTCTCTTGCATAAACTCAGCTTGCAGAAGCACTTTATGCGTACGGAATGGGAGATGAGAAACATGGACTCGATTTACTTGATCCAGATTTCGATGCCACTGATTATAAGGTTGGACCCATAAGCCACTTTTATGTACTGTGGCCTCACCTTTTGTTGATTTTTCAACTTAACAAAATATCAACTACATTGTTGTGAAGGTCATTGGGGCATCTGATGAACAAGTGGACGTATTCAATGAAGTTTGGTACAACATGTTGCTGAATACTGGAAAAGCGTCGAAGGGTAAAATCTCGAACTTTTTCTCTGATGTTCAAACCCACGAATCTTCTTCTCTAACAATTATGATGAAATTCATCACAGCAATCGAAGTGTTGGAGAAGCAAATCAAGAAAAGAGATGGGGTCCCCTACTTGTGGCGTCTACTAGTACGTGCTGCTTTGTCTTTAACCATTGTAGTTATGGTTTTAGAGCATTTTAACGTTTATGCGTTTGAATTACGATTTCTTTTTTCAGGAGAAGGGATACAAATTAGCTAACAAATCAGAAGAAAAATTTGCGAACGAGAAAGCCACGTCTTTGGAGAATCGTTACTTTAACTGAGGGAATAATCATAGAACCGACTCGTGACCGGTTCTTTTGTATGTGTATATTCACCATGTCAAAATCCAATACTTCATTGGGTAAAATAGCATAAAAGATTAAGTGAAACATAATCCATAAATTCGTGTGTGTCTGGACGTAAATTAAGAAACTCATACTGTACTTTTATTCTCAACACAAATTATCTTCTAAATTTTGATAGGATTCGTAAGTGTCTGCGAATGATTCGAAAACACACGATCGGAAGTTCCTAACTTTTTTACCAGAACATGACCTAAAAGATTTGTGACATTATGTGTTGGATGAGACTTCCGAGGTGGCGAACAAGCAACAACTTCGCATTGATTAAGTTGTAGGAAAAACAAAAGGTGGGCCATGGCCGGTGCTATGAAACCTCTAATTTCGAATCACTAATCACGGAAAGAAAGATAGTGCTGAGTAGTGATTTGTAAGTTGACATCGTCGTCACAAAAGGGTTGTTAGAAGACTTTTTAACCGAACATCACCAATGTAGAAATTCCACGTCAAACCCATTGTTCCTCACCTTCACTTTACTCCACCATATAAAGAGAAGAGGAAGTTATTTGCTATAATCGAAAGCGTTGAAAAATTTAGTTTGCCAAAAAGTTATAGAAGATATGGTATATTTACGGTGTGAGGTAGTACAAAATAAGAGAGTGGTAGACGTTACATAGACACTGTTGACTATTTAGCTGAATTTGGGTAAGTTCCCACGGCCGTACCGGTACGGGATCACTGACATTTTCCACCGCTTGACGTTACGTAACCACACGCAGAATAGAATAAAAATAAAAACCCTCGTGCGTTCAATTCCAACTATTAACCTCATCATAATAACATATTAACTTTCACAAAAAAACAACTCATCATGGTTTCGGTGGGGTCAAGTCAACGTTGTCGTCCGACACAAGTGCAACTTCGCAGTCAAACTCCACATCACCACAAGGCCCCATAATAAAGAACCATTCTTTACTTCACTCCTTCGCCGCCACCGTCCGACTCCGCACCCGCCGCAGCTCCTCCACCACCTCCCTTGAATCCGGCCGGTCGTCCTTATCCGCCGCCACGCAGCGGAATGCAAGTTCCGCGACGGCGGAGACGCCGTCGCTGTCGCCGCGTTTAAAAACCGGATCCAGAACCTGGTGAAGTTGCCCCATCTGGATCCTGGAAACAACCAAATCCGCAAGCGCCATTTCGCGCTTGTCTCTGCTCTGGTCCACCGCTTTCATTCCCGATATAAGCTCTAACAACACAACTCCGAAACTGTACACGTCGCTTTTCTCGGTCAACCGGAACGAGCGGTGGTAATCTGGATCAAGATAGCCCGGTGTTCCTTGCGGCCCGGTCCAAACAAACCCGTTCGAAGACGACGTCGTGTCCTGCACCACCAAAAGCCGCGACAACCCGAAATCTCCCACCTTGATCCTCATATCCCTCTCCACGAAAATATTCGACGACGTGATGTCTCTGTGGACGACCGGTGGAACCACCGAGAAATGAAGATACTCCATCGCTAACGCCGTTTGTAGCGCGATGTCGAGCCTCACCTGCCACGTCAGAGATCCTTTGCGGTGGTGCAAATGCTCCGCCAGGGTTCCGTTGGGGATGTAATCGTAGACCAGGAGAAGCCCCCTCGGGTCGCTGCAGTAACCGTGGAGCTTCACCAGGTTCGCGTGGTGGATCGAGGAGAGGATGAGGATCTCGTTACAGAAGGACTTGGTAGAGAACGCAGCGGAGGAGTGGTGGCGGTGGAGGTACTTCACCGCCGCGAGGCGGCCGTCGCGGAGCTGCGCGAGGTAGACGGACCCAAACCCGCCGTCGCCGATTTTCCGCTTGGGGTCGAAGTTGTGGGTAGCAGCAGCGAGGTCGTCGTAGGAGAAGACCGGGGGCAGTAGACTGGCA
>Ga0214544_1011328_pt1 | contig 12393 bp, 10 predicted proteins | sample CNSS3metaG_FD_160074 | JGI IMG/M metagenome (GOLD analysis project Ga0214544, IMG submission 160074) | Root nodule microbial communities from cowpea collected in UCLA plant growth center, Los Angeles, California, USA - CNSS3 | ecosystem: Host-associated > Plants > Roots > Nodule | place: USA...
AAAACTCCTTGAAGCAGATGAAATTTATTCCTTTTGGGAATACCTACATTCACAAGGATGATATGCCTTCCTCGGACAATGAAGAAGAAGAGAATCCTCCCACTGCTCCTATTCCTCCTGTTGACACCAATATTGGATCATCTTATGGTGTTGCTGGCTCATCCTCTTCTTTAGAAGTTCACATTTTAAACCTAAACCAGAGACTTGAAGAATTCTTTCTTCTCTCCACTCATCGACATGAGGAAGTCATTGGCTTAATCAGAGGACTAGATTCTAGGATTTCTAATTTAGAACATAAGTTTGATAAATATGATAAAGGTGATGACATGAGTCAAGACTTTTAAAAGTCTACATCATTGTTATTTTTTATTTTGTAAGTGTTTTCCAGTTTTATTATTTCTTAATGAAAGTCTATTTTTATTGTTATTCTTTACAATTGTTTAATTGAGGGGGAGCTTCTCTATTAAAACTTTTTTCATACGATCAAAACAGGGGGAGAAAAAGTTTAAAAGTTTAAACCAAACAGTGCTACTAACAAATCGACTTGTAAGATATTTTGATTGCAGATACTTTAAACATATTGTTTTGATCATCATCAAAAAGGGGGAGATTGTTGGCAAAAGCAATACAAGTCTAAATGTTGAAGCAAGATTTTGATGATGATAAAAGAAGCTCGAAAGCCATCTGGAAGTCAATATGAAGAACATGTGTTGTTGTGTTTAAAGCTATCTTGTAAAGTGTAATTAGAATAGTTAGAATCAATATTGCAAAGAAAATTCTAGTATTTCTCGAAAAATCAAAGTGATAATCGATTATCACTTAGGATAACCGATTATCACTTAGGATAATCGATTATCCTGAGCTGAACCAATTTTTTCAAGAAAGCACTGGAATAATCGATTATCACCTCTGATAATCGATTATCTGTTCAAAAATTTGTTTTTCATAAAACACACTAGAATAATTGATTATCACTAGTGATAATCGATTATCCTGGTCAGTTGGGCGCGACTGTTCAGCTTTTTGACCTAATTTCTGGAACCCCTATTTAAGGAACATCAAAGTTACTTCTCACTTACCTTTTTTAGAAGCTAGAGTGCTAGTGTTGTGACTGCAAGAGAGTTCTTTGAGTGTTCTCAAAAGAAGCTTTGAAAAACCTAGTATGGGTAGAGCGATAACTTTTCCTGAAAGGTGTTCTAGGAGATTGAGTGCTGCTGCTGTTGCTAGGAAAGCTAAGGTCAAGGTTCTCTGTGTGATTCAGAGAAAGGTGTTCATCTCTTGTGTGTTCAAGAGAGGTGTTTTCTTTCCTTACTCTCTTACTATCTGATTGTAAATCTATTATTTGTTAGTGATTTAGTTAATCTCGTTTTTGAGAGATTAACAACTGGGCGTAGGATCTTTTGATCCGAACCAGTATAAATACTTGTGTTCAATCTTCTTCTCTATCTCTTTATTTCATCTATTATTGTGTTTAAAGAAATTAATATTTGATTTAATCGATAAATATTGGAAAAATTTTAAAGTATTAATTTTATTACTTAAAACCAATTCACCGCCTCTTGGTTTTTGTCCAAACGCTTAAACATTCCGCTGCGCGATACCATCAGGTATGTCCTTGGAGATTTAAATGAGTGGATATTACTCAAGATGAGATATTTTTGGGTTACTTTGTTGGCCATGATGAAAATCCAGTTTTATAAATTTGAAAGAGTTTTCATTTTATTTTATTAAGATATGCTATATTTTGTGTGATATTTGTCTCACTTCCCTATTTTATGGTTGTGTGTGAAAAACAAAATTTTATAACCTCATCGTAAATGACTGCTCTTAACATGTCCGACCCCTTCTTCGTCGACATTGTGGCGGTTTTCCCGGGAAATGCTTGGCAAGCAAATGTAGTGAATAATTCTATGACATTTCAGGGAACAGGAAATTCTACTATCACTTTCATGTCTGCTCCAAATGCACCTGTTATCATTGAAGATCGAATTGGAGTTACTTTTTATTTACCCTCAACAGTCCAAGTGAATGTTATCCATAACCTCTTTTCTCCAAATGTTTGAAAGCCAGTATATGAGGGGAAAACTGTAAATAAATAATACTCCTTCCTCTTCTAGTATAGAAAATATAACATGTACCAAATGGCATAAATATAAGATGCATACAGTACTATAAAATATATAAATATGTGAATATTTTTGTAGAATTATGTGTTAAATATTTTTTTTAAATATATTATAGAAAATAGTAATAATAATAATAATAATAATAATAATAATAATAAATAATATGTATACTTTTAATAATAAAAAGTTAGGTCATCACAATTAGATGGTATCAAAGCAACGTTTCATGTGAGATCTATGAAATGTGATCATCATATTTTTTTTTACTCATATAATTCCAAATGGCAAACAATAGGAGGAATATTGATATATCCTTCTGCATATTCGTATCTTCGATCAATAGGCTACCTCAAAGGCTTTACTCAACCCTTGCAAGACAAGCAGGTCAAGTTTGACCTTGAGTCTGCCTTCATTTGTCACTACAGAGAGCACACACAAACCACAGAAGTGAAAACATAACTAGAAAATGTATAGGAGACAACTCAACCTATAACTTTCCTCTCTTTTACCAAAACCTTAAGAATTAAGAAAGGAAAACTATATTTGATATAGTCATTAGTGTGCACCCTCAGCACTCAACCAAAATATTTTCTGTTCTTAATGCTTCTAGTTTCACCACTTTGTGCAGTCCACAATCAATAATATGATTGATAGTCTGCTAGTCCATTCCTACAAGGTTTTGCAACCGAGACACGACAAGTTCACTCCCCAAGGTCCAAAAAAATCATTTGAAAACCATCGCTCCGACACCAAATGTAACATTCCAACCCGATATTACTAATTTAAATAAAATAAAATAGAAATAAATACAAACTCACATTTATTATTATTGTCTTTCGTAAAATGCGGGAAATTTTAAACATTTGTTAAACTCATTCAATTCAACCATAATGTTCCAATAATCCATACTAGTTCATATTCCAGTAAAAATACGGTTTACAAAAATCTGAAAATAAAATGATAGTAAACTTCCATAAAAAGCTTTCCCACGCTAGGCCCCTCTCCAAATCTATGCCTCACCAACATCACCTAGAACATCATCTGCTCCTATGTGACAAGTCACACAATCATCGCCAAACATACACAGAAAGGGTGAGCTCATAACAATACAAATATACAATTAATAAAAATAGAGATTCACCCCAAACTACTTTATTTCATCTAGATTGCTTAATCTTAACAATCGATACCCAAGGATTTGGAATCATCGTCTCATTATACAAATGAAACTACTAATCCATTTACCCATACAATTACTTGGTCATGGACCTAGGATATATCATACTTTCATGAACCTGCTTGCTCATGGTCCAACCTCTACGAACCTCCCCGCTGGTAGTCCAACATACGTGATTCAACAGCTATGAACCTCTTCGCTTGCAGCAGCTCTCAAGTGTGAGTACGGAACATATGTACCTCCTCACTCGTATCCTCACACGAAAGCATCATAATATGAACCTCCCCACTCATATTATATCGTGTTCATCACCAGTCATGAATCTACTCGCTCATGACACTGTCAAACATCTCCTGGTCCAAGTCCACATCTCAACACATCAAAACGAAATTAAGAAAAGCATACTGCACTATACAAGGTACATACTCAAGCTGGTCTTAGGGGTTCCAATGCTTCCACGAACTTGCCCGCTCGTGGTCCAATTCTACGAACCTCTCCGCTCGTAGTCCAACTCTACGGACCTTCCCGCCCGTAGTCCAACATGCGTGATTCATCCAACTACGAACCTCCCCGCTCGCATCAACTCTCAAGTGTAAGCACGAAACATACAAACCTCCTCGCTCGTATCCTCACACGAAAGTATCACTAATATGAACATTCCCACTCATATTAACCACGAGTTCCATCACCAATCACGAACTTACCCACTCGTGATACGGTTAAGCATATCCCTACTAGGACCAACACAACAAGCCATGCAAAACGTATCATAACGCACCCTGCCACTACACCATCGCCTGGTGCAGCCTAAGCGCCGCTAGGCGAAATGGTAGTGCAGACCGCCTGGTAGTTCCACATCTCCATCAGACGCCATAACACATAGGACTTCCCTATTTCCTACTATCTCCTGGCAGTCTACCCTACATCACTAATGTGACACTACTGCTTTTATGTACTCTAATTTAGTTTCTAGCATTCAACCATTCAATTCTCAAACATCTAGAAATCAAAATACACATTCAAATACTCCAAATTACAACATCACAACACATATGCAACTTTCAAGTATAAGCACACATTCCTCTCTCTTATAATTCATATATGAAGGTGGAGCGGTGTTCGGTGTTTGGCAATGAGAAGGTGGAGTAGTGTGCGATGTTTGAAAATAAGAAAGTGGAGCGGTGTTTGATAATGAGTAGGGTTTTGATAATAAGGAGGAAACCTGGATTTTGAGAATGTGGTGGGAAAATTTTATATTTTGAGTTGGGTTTTTTCACACTAAGACAAAGGAAGGCTGAAAATTATATTTCCTAAATTATTAATTATTTACGAGCAACGGTTTTATGGTTTAGCCCACATATTTTAAAGCCAATAATTGAATATGTTAGGTTTATAAGGAGGGGGTTTCACTAGGGAGAACAAACACCAATGAGACCTAAGCCTAACCACATAAGACATTGACACCACTCTCAACCCAAAACCTTAAGGCAATGGGTTTATTGGTTTTTATTCTTATATAGTGCTCTACTTTCTCATTTCTAGCCAATGTGGGACTTAGACTCACACTTGGATTCCTAACAATCTCCCCCTTAAGATAGAGTCCCTTCAACCACATTGGTATACTCCTGATAATGTTAATTTTTACCATTATCCAAGCTATATTTCATTAGAAAAATCATCTCTTCCAAAGCTTTTAACCTACTTAATCCTCAATTTTACCTTACTTTTGTAAATAAATACATTTTGGGTTACATTTATCTAAATATACCACTAATCTCCATTTTTTGTGTCCTTTTTGTAGATGGGAAGCGTCTGGCGACACGAAGCAAGCGCCAAGCGGAACAGACCGCCAGTCAAGCGCCAACCAAGCGCCAGCCAGGCGCCCCTGTTACGAACCACCTGGCGGTAACTGGACACCGCCGGGCTGTTAGTTTTGCCCCCTATTTGCTCAATACCGCTTGGCGGTGAGACCCTTCCGCTAGGCGCCAGTGTTCGCTGATGTGGCAAGTTGGCTCTTTTTCTTCTGTTTTCGCGAAGGGAAACGAATCTTTGGCATTTTGGAGGCACGAAGAACACATTTGGAGAGCTTGGAGGAGTGCTAGGGCTTGTGGGAACAGCTCCATCTTCCTCTTTGTATCTCTTTCTCTTCCATCTCTTTCATTTGCAAGCTTGAGCTCTCCATGACAATGGAGAGCTAAACCCATTTTTGGTGGGGTTAGATGTAGCCACGAAACTCTTATGTAAATGCAAATGTTTTGATTATATATATGACTCTTTCATTAATTGCTAGTCTTCTTATTTCTTCACTTAAAGCTTGCATTGATTTAGCCATCTCTTGCATGATTTTTGGTTCATTGGGTGTGGAAATATCTTTTGAAACCTAGATTTGGAATAAGAAAACTCAATGGAGCTTGTACCTAGGAATGGGGCTTGACCCATTGGTTGTCTTAAACCTTTGTGCATAAAGCAAATTTGCTTATTAAGAGTTCAAGGAATTGACTTTTAATAAGGAAATTTAGGCTCAATCTATTAAGGAATTAGGATTTGAGTAATATTGTGGGTTGGCATTAGCATATTAATAAAGAGGATGTTAAATTGTAGTTGCATGAGAGCATAGTTGGTGAATTCTAACCCCGGAAATATCAACTCATTTCATTTCTAATCTTTTCCATTCACTAAGTGCCTTTAACTTCCAAAGTTCAATTTTAATTATTTATGCAAAATTTAATTTCATACAAAAAACCAAATTATGAATTTATTCATTAGTTTAAATTAGTCACTAATTACACAAATATTTAGTATACACGAGTCTTTTGAGAAAAGATATCCCGGTCTTACCGGTTACTACTTGTGCGACTTGGTACACTTGCCAAAGTCTTAACAAGTTTTTTGCGCCGTTGTCGGGGGACCCGTGTCTAATACTAGACTTTTGTGTGATTTTTGACTTATTTAGACTAAATTCTTTTGTTCATATTTACTGTTTTTGTTTACTTATATACGCACATTACTTTTTGGCTAACTTGTAGTTCGAGCTTGCTTTTGTTGTTGCTCTATAGTTTATGCAGGGTAGGATCCGTACAAGGAGGACTGCATCTTCAGAACCACTCCTTGCTGATCCCGAGATAGAGAAAACTGCCCACAGAAACAATAGTGCAACAAGGAGAAGACAAGCTCAAGCACAACAAGTTGCCCATCACTCATCTGTTTCAGAATCTTGATTCTTTTCCAGAAGAAGAAATGGCAGACAATCCTCATGGTGATGGTAGAGGTCGTGAAAGACGCACTTTGGAAGATTATGCAGCATTCACAGGCCATATCAACTTCAACAGTATTGTTAGGCCAACCGTCAATGCCACCAACATGGAGATGAAGCCAGCTCTTATTCATCTGGTGCAGAGTAATCAGTTCAATGGCATGTCTCATGAGAATCCCTACACTCATCTGGCCACATTCTTGGAGATATGCAATACTGTGAAGATCCATCAAGTTCCTAATGAAGCCATACGCCTGAGTCTCTTCCCGTTCTCACTAGCATTACCTGCAAAAGCCTGGTTGAATTCCTTTCTTGAAAATAGCCTCACTAACTGGGATGATGTGGTTGCAAAGTTCTTGAGCAAATATTTTCCCCAGTCCAAGGTTAATAAGGGAAAACAGGAAATCTCGACATTTCAACAAGATATGGATGAGTCCTTGGGCCAAGCATGGGATAGATTCAAGGGACTGCTGAGGAAAACTCCCATTCATGGGTTTGATCAACCTACACAACTCACTCTTTTCTTGGCAGGACTTAAATCCCAGTCAAAGCTGATGTTAGATGCCTCTGCCAGTGGGAGTATCAAGTGGAAGACGCCAGAGGAAGCATATGAGTTAATAGAGAACATGGCAGCTAATGATAATGAAGCCTATACTGAGAGAGCCCATTCTCAAAAGAAGGGTATTTTAGAGCTTCAATCTCAAGATGCTCTATTGGCTCAGAACAAGATTATGACTCAGCAGTTGGAGACCCTGATGAAGAAATTGTCACAACTTCCTCAAGAGCTTCAAAATGCCTCTATAGCTCAACTCCAACAAGTGCAAAGTTGTGAGTTATGTGGAGGAAACTATACCAATGGACAATGTGCTATGCCAAGCACATCTCAAGAGGAAGTTAGTTATATGGGCAATCAAGGCCGACCAGGGAACTATAATCAAGGATGGAGATCTCACCAAAACATGGGCCAAGCTGGACCTTCCAATAGGCCCCCACATAACAAACTTACCAACATCCTTCTTTGTCTGATAGAACATCCAAGCTTGAAGATATGATGCAGCAATTCATGCAAATGTCAATTCAAAATCAAAAGAACACTGATGCATCAATAAAAAACTTGGAGGTGCAAGTGGGGCAATTAGCCAAGCAATTGGCTGATCAACGAGGAAGTTCTTTTTCAGCCAACACTGAAGCCAACCCCAAAGAACAATGTAAGGCCATTTCACTAGAAGCGGAAAGGAGGTTGGACTAGGTTCTAAAGAAAAGGTGGAGGCTAGAGAAAAGAGAAAGAATGAAGAAGAGATTCAAGAGGAAGAAGTTGATGAAGATATTGTTGTGGAAGAAGAAAAGAATAAAAGTGAAGAGAAGGATAAAGAGAAAAGACAAAAAGAGAAAGTTGTTGTGAAACCCATTCCCTATCCTCAAAATCCTTCAAGAAAAGAGAAAGAGAGACAATTAGCTCGGTTCAAAGACATATTCGAACAACTTGAGATCAAGATCCTGTTTTCTGAAGCACTGCAACAAATACCCTCTTATGCAAAGTTCATGAAGGAATTCCTTGGCAAAAAGAAGAAATACATAGAAGAGGAAACCATTGAAGTGCAAGGAAATTGTAGTGCCATTATTCAGAAAAATCTTCCTCCAAAATTCAAGGATCCGGGTAGCTTCACCATCCCCTGCACCATTGGAAATCAAGATATGGGGAAAGCTCTTGTTGACTTAAGGGCTAGCATTAATTTGATGCCCCTATCTATGCTTAAAAATATTGGTGGTCTCGAAGCCAAGCCAACAAGGATGACCTTGCAACTAGCACATAGCTCCATCAAATACCCTTATGGCGTGGTGGAAGATGTGGTGGTGCAAATAGATAATCTTAAATTCCCAGTTGATTTTGTGGTGATGGAAATGGAGAAAGATAAAGGGGTATCACTCATTCTTGGGAGGCCATTCATGAAGACAGTAAAGGTTGTTATCAATGTGGATGATGGAACGCTAAAATTGAAAGACCAAGATGAGGAGGTGACGTTCAATGTTCTTGAAGCTGTGCAAGAACCGACTGATGAACAAACTAGTCTTAAGGTCGTCAATGAAGTCTTATCTGTGACTAGTAGACCTTGGCAAGCTTCAAAGTTGTTTGAAAAGTGCTCCAATTGTTTCTCTGCGAAAGCGAATGAAGAGAAGGAAGAGAAAGATGACGTTCGAGTTCACCACCACTCTTTGATGGGAACGAATGAGCTTAAACTTGGCCAACAAATTGTGATGAGAAAGGAAAATTTGAAGATTTCCCCTAGAAGATTCAAGTCAAAATGGTCAAGGTTGTGGGTTATTAGAGACATCAAAGTTGATGGAAGGATTGAAATTGAAGCTCCTTATTCTAGAAGGACTAAATTGGTGACTAGTGCTCAATTGAAGTTGTATAGATGTGAGGTTGGGAAGGAGCACACCAAAAGCACCAACCAAGCTTAAGCGCCTTACCTGTCAGGCTCGTGACGTTAAATAAGCGCTTCCTGGGAGGCAACCCAGTGCTCTAAACTCATTCTAGCTTTTAATTTTCATTTTTAAGATAGCTTTGTGTTTTTATGCATGTGTGAAGTGTGTTAGCATAGATTGTTGTGTTTGAATTGATGTTTGGACTTTGTGCTAATTTTGTTGCATGCATTTGTGAATTTGTGGAAGTATAGTCTTCATGCATAGTTAGTTTTAGGATTTGATAGCATGTGCTTGTGTTCAACTTTTGTGCCTCATAGAATGTGGTAGTGTAAAGTTGGTTGTTTGTGAGAATAGGAGTAGCATAGTTGTGTAGTGAAATCATGTCTTAAATTAAGTTGTGCTTTTGTTAAGTGAATTGAATGTTTTTCTTGAGTGTGAATGCTTGGTTTGAAGTTGAAAAGCTTGAAAAAGTATGTGTGCAAGAGTGAAAGGTTGGTGGGAACACAATTGAGTCAAAACCAACCCAACCAATAGCCAAAAACACGAAATTCCACCATTGCAGCCTAACCGCCTGGTGATAGATGAAAAAGTGACCCCTGGGAGCATTCCAGGAGCCAGCCGCCTAGCGGCTCCCTCGCGCCACACCAGCAAAACTGGTTCAGGGGCTTTTTTCTGATATATCGCCTGGCGGCCCGTGACCTACCGCCAGGCGGTACTGCTACGCAACACTGGTTGGGCCATTTTAACTATGTTCTTAACTGGCCCACTCTCTTAAAACCCTAACATTCAGAGCACTAACGCCTAGTGCCTCTTAAATCTCACCTCCCACATTTGCCAAACCCTAACTCTCAAATTCCCAATTTCTTCCCTAATCTTCCAATCCCTAACTCTCATTTCCAACTCTCTAACCCTAATTTCACTAACACTCACAACAACCCCATTCCGCCAGGCGCCGTTGGTTTGCCCCCTTTCCACGCACCAACCACTCTTCACTCTCATCCAACCAACATTTCTTGCATTCCTCTTGTGCATTCAACTCAAGTAAACTTCTTCCTTGTGCTATTTTCATTTTAGTATCTTTGATGTTTGTTTTGTTACTCCATTGTTGATTCACTCGCTTAGGGTTTATTTTGATTTCATTTACTCAGTGTTTCTGTTTCTAATTGAGTTTATAAACTCTTGTTTGTTGTTCTTGGGGTGCCATTGTTTTGCTTCTATGCTGTCTGTGCCTCGTTGTTTTCCAGAACCATGGCTGCCAGTTTTGTACCGCCTGGCGGTGGCCATTTTGGCCTGTTTTTCTGCCAGGCGGTGGCGCCTAGCAGTGCTCCCTGTCGCGAGCAGGCGCCTGGCGGCAGTTTTGAAGGGGCCAGGCGGTGGCCCCTGTTTTTGCCTCTTTCTTTGCTTTTCTTGTCATTGTTGCTTGGGTTGTGAGGCACCAATGCTACAATGGTTTTTGCATCTGAATGACTTGACATTTTGTTGCTCTAGTTTAGTCTTTAGATGCAATTAACTCTCTTTTTGATTGAATCTCTCACTCCAATGCTAACTTTAAATTGCCTCTTTGTACCAATGTTTATTTTGCAGATGGCATCCTCCTCAAATCCCAAAAGAATGAAGACCACCGTTGGCAACCCTTCAAAAGGGCAAAAGCGAAAGGAGAGAATTTACTCTCATTACTTCCTCACAAAGGATAATGAGGACCGCTTCCAAGTGGTCATGCAACGAAAGTTGGTGGCAGAGAGGAAAGTGATTCTTAAGCCCGGGGAGGTCAACGAATTTCAGCTGGAGTTGATCAGGCGTGGCTGGGAAAGGCTGGGTAGCTATCCTAGCACTTTTAGTGTAACCTTGGTGAAGGAATTTTATGCTAATGCCAAGGTTACCACCTCAGCAGCCCCCACCTTTCTCAGTTATGTGCGGGGGAAAAGGGTGCCCTTTGATGCTGACACGATCAATGAGTTTTTGGGCACCCAGCTGGCTGATGATGTGGAATGCCAGTTTTCAATGTTGGATGATGAGGGCGTGGCGCCTAGAGAGCTGATCCAAGCACTCTGCTTGGCGGGTAAAGGATTTGTGCATGCCAACATCTCCCCGTGCTCCCATGTGTCTGATCTTACGGAGGGACGTGCCACCATTTTATACACTATCCTGACAGGTAGGGTGATGGATGTAGGGCAGTTTATTGCAAATGAGATCCACCGGTGTGTCAACGTCGCTGGGAAGGCCCGCTCTTAGCCATCCCTCTCTCATCACCCATCTTTGCAGCCTAGCAGGGGTGGATATTTATGTACCCCCGTTGGAGAAAGCAACGCAGGACCTGGACTTTTCATATTTTCAGAGGTTCTGCTCAGTTGCTCCCAAACCCAGGAGGCGCCATCAGCCACAGGCAGAGCTTGAGCCAGAGCCTGAGCCCGAGGCAACACCCACCATTGACATGCGGTTGCAGGCTTTGGAGGCCAAGCTCGACCACCTTCAGCCTGGAACCCCAGATGCAAGCCTTATACCGGATTGGGATGGCCAATACTGACATGCTTAGGGGCATCTCCCTAGCTGCACACCCCATCAATTGAGGAATTTGCTGCCATTGTTGCTTGGCCTGGGGCCTAGGCCACTACTATTGTGGGAGGTGGAGCCTCAGCTGCTGGTGATGATGACGAGGAGGAGCTAGACGAAGAAGGCGAGGATGACGCTTGAGCATTTGGAGGGAGTGATTCACATTTTGCAAGACTTGTTTTGTTGATAGTCCTGATTTATTTTATGCTTTTAGTTTTCAGTCTTAACTTTCTTTTGATAGTATTTAACTTTGTGGCTTAGTATAGAACTTTGTAACTTGGTTGTGGTGAACTAATCTTTTGCATTGAATTAATACTTTTCATGATCATCTTTTGTGCTTGCTATGAAATGATGTTGAATTGGCTTGTGAGCATGAGCTTGTGGTTGTTCTCATTTTGATATAGTGATGCTTGATTTTAATTGTGATCAATGATTTTGGCATATGTTGACAATTGTGGAACCCAAATACCCTGTGAGAGGTTGTGCCCCAGAGTTGATTTGTGTGAATGTTATCACTGTGGACTCATAATTGACTTTGCTTGAGTTCATTTGCTAATGACTTACTTGCATGCTACAGATGATCAAGGCCATCTTTCTTTTTGCCTGTTACATAATTGAGCCAATTTTTTTCAAGTTGATTTCTTGTGCAAACCCTTTGAATCTTCTTTGAGCCTCATTCCTTGAACCTTGAGCATAGTGAAGATATTGACTACCTTACCTTAAGCTTGAGAGAGCAAATGATTGTTAGTCATGAGTATGGTTCAAGTTTGGGGGAATTATTGCTAATACAAGGGAGCATGGGAAAATTTGTAAAGTTTTTGGTTCAATTCAAAAAAAAAAGGAAAAAAAGAAAAGAAAAG
>Ga0214544_1011330_pt1 | contig 12391 bp, 7 predicted proteins | sample CNSS3metaG_FD_160074 | JGI IMG/M metagenome (GOLD analysis project Ga0214544, IMG submission 160074) | Root nodule microbial communities from cowpea collected in UCLA plant growth center, Los Angeles, California, USA - CNSS3 | ecosystem: Host-associated > Plants > Roots > Nodule | place: USA...
TTTCAATAAAAATGTTCATAAAACTAGAAACTATTTGTTTCATTGTAAGGTATTTTATACATTATTAAATTAGTTCTATGTAAGTTATATCCCTAGTAGTTTTGTACTATTTAAGGATTGAGATGAAAAGTGAAAGAAGAGAATTTGAAAAGTTATGAAGACCACCGATTGCTTGATTTGTATATGATTTTCAGAAGCAAGTTGTTTATTCTTGTGTTTATTGTGTAGGTTAATTTTGGTTTTAATTTTGTTATTTATAGAGGATATGTCTGCATTGTTTTACATTTATTTTCTACATGCAGACATAACCAAAATTTTGTTGACAAATTAAATAGTATATGGATTTATTAAGAAAAACACACACAGACTAGTTAGTCATTTAGCTTTAGTATCAGAACACATACCGATTAATTGATGAACATGAACACCGAAAAAACAAAAGAAGAATCTTGAAGAACTTAAAATTTGTTTAAGTGACCGTTCGATTTTCCACTTGAAACAATATATATTCTTGATATTTTACTTGAGACTGTAAAATAAAAGGATCACACATCCATTTAACAATAATTTTAAATAAGATTAGTATTAATATGGCGAATTTTCTAAAACTGTTACTTTTTACAAGACAATTGAACAACGGTCATATTTTTTTGTAAAATATGATATTTTTAAGCGGGAAACTATTAATTATTATACTATTATTTAAATGAATGAAAGTTTGAATTGCCATATTTTAATTAATCATTATTTATTCACTCAATCATATCTTTCTGGTATCTAATTTTCTAACTCATTGAATTATTTTTATGCAATTGGAATCCACGTGATTTGATAGGATAATGTGAAGGAGCTAGATGTAGTTTTCAAATTGAATTCATGGCATGGCAAACACGTTAGAGTTAGGAATTGAAAATTGATAAAACAGAATTCAGACCAATTGAATATAAAAATGGTGAATTATTTCACACACTACAATTAGAACTGAGATTGATTTCATCCACAAATTGTTCAGAGATTTTATCTACAGTTGAAAATCCTTTGATATCGATTTTGTGAAAATTCACTTAATCTTAAAGAGTCAAGAATTGAAAATTGAGTGCACGTGTTTGTTCTGGTCTTGGTGTATATTAGTGATTAAGGTGGTGTCTAATTACTTTATCATTTTTTCATTCTTGAGTAATTTGGCATTACAAGATAATTTTGAGTTAAAAAAAAATAGTTAGTTATTACAGTGATTAATTTATATATTAATTTATAAAATTAAAATTTTTTTATTGTTAAAATAATTTGAATAAAAATTATAATTAATTAGTGACTAATTTAGAAATTAATTTATTTGATAGTCAAAATCTTGATAGCTAATGTTTAGTGACTAATATATTTTAATAGTCAAAATCACGGGTAGCTAATTTTAAAAACTAATTTAGTGATTAATTATAATTTTTTATTCATAATAGTAACTATTTTATAATAATCAATAATTTTTAGTTTTGTAGATTGATATCTAATTTGATTATTATAATTACAAACAAGAATTTGTCACTAAAATTAGTTAGTATTTAGAAAAAAATTTGTGTCCATTAATTTCATTTTATTTCAGCTTCTTGTTCGTAATTTTGCTTTGAATTCTTATTTTTAATCGTGAGATATAGTCTCATGAGATAAATTGTTAAAAAGATACTAAGTTTTGAATTAAATTTAGAGATTACAAAATTAGGAGTTAAGTGTTAGTATCCATGTTTTGGAGAATTCTTTTAAACTTGAATTTAAGTCTGGAGAAATTAAAAAGCACAAATTAAAAAAATATATATATTGATGTTCTGTATTACCTTTAATAGAGTTATCTCTTAGATGCTCAAAAGTCGTCATATATGTCCAAAAATCATTTAAATAGATCCTAGACTTGGATCAAACTATTCATCTTTCACAAATCAGGAAAAGAAAGCTTTGAAAGAAAAATAGCATGTCTCTTGCACCTTCCTCTCTTCCTCTTCTGACTCAAGATGCAGCACCTTACATCACGCGACCTTCTGCAAATTTTCCTCCAAGCTTTTGGGGAGATACTTTCCTTCACTATCATTCAGATTCACTGGTACTATTTTTTATTTTTGCATTTGCAATTTTTTACTTTTATCTGCTTACATTCTTATTATTTATTAGTTTGTTCAATTTAATGATTATTGGCTTAGTCTAGCTAGTTCCTTTGCAACAGATTCACCATGAGTACAAATATGTAAATAAAAAAATTATAAAGGTTCAGCCATTAATAGGTGAGTGTGAAAGCAGAGCCTAAAACTTCTTTTCACAAACTGCGGCATCTTTTTCTTCGAAGCTGGATTTGTACAATATATAATATTGTATTAATATAAATGAAACAGAAAGAAACAGTAGAGTGGATGATTGAAAACATTGTTTTCTACTTTTTGTGCTTTCTACTTCACAAAGTCCTTGACTTCTACCAAATAAATCTAATCTAAATATCTTACATCGGAATAAATTCATACCGACAAGATAAGAAAAATAAAGTAAAAGTAAAAATTCAGATCAAATTTTTATTTTTCCCATATTCCTAGAAAATATATTGATTATTCTTTTATCTTTTTTCATTCTGTTTGGTGACTTATTTTCTTTGCCATTTAGGAGTTACAAGGTGACTTAATAATAAAAATGAAAAGGAAAATAAGAAAAGTTTTGGATTTAACTCCGCTCACAAGTATTTGGAAGGTATAAGGTTGGTTTGAAGGGAAAGTGAAAAAAGTTGTAAGTTCAACTCCATCTATTAACAAAATACTAACACTTCACAATTGTTGATAAAAAAAAAGATCTTTGTTATCTGTATGTATATGGAATCTCACTAATTATCTCTATGAATGTTTAAATCTCTTCATAAATGCAGACTTTGAATCTCATTCATATCATGATCGATAATCAACATGTATTAACATAAAGTTAGAGAATAATAAATTGTTTATTAAAAAATTTCTTAAAAAAAAATGCAATGATTAGGCTTTCCTCAACTAGTATCTCTCTAGCAGATTTTCTCAAGAGAGGCTCTATAGTTGGTTCAAAAGGAGCTAGTTTAGTTGTCTAATTAACTTGTGTCTCAGGGGTATCAACTACATCATCCAATTTACATTCACATCTTCCTATGATCAACAATCTAGAAGGAGGTTTTGGCTCAACACAAAGCACCCATGAGTAACCTATATTGACTTCTCTTTGTCAATATTTTCAATGGTTTAATCCTAAAGAAAAATAATATCCAAGCTTCTAACAATATTTTTATCAATTGAATCCCAAAATCTATAATAAAAATCATCATGACCATAATAAGAAAAATACAATGTTTACACTTTCCACCAAACTAAGATCTTTTATCTCTAGAGATGTGAATTAATGCTTTGCAGCCAAATACTATCAAATGACTATAGGAAACGTCTTTCCCCTTCCACGCCCTCACAAAGACATCACCATCAAGAGGAATAAAAGGAGAAAGGTTAATCAAATCTACTACAGTTCTGAATGCCCAGCCCGAAAAGCTTTAACAATTTGCATGAGAGACCATGTATATAATTCTATCATTAATTGTGGGGTTCATTCTCTCTACAACCCCAATTGTCTTTGGAACTGTCTTTTCAAACTTGATGCCATGCTCCTTGTAGTAATGCACAAAATGACCACTATATTTACCATCTTTATCTGCTCTAACACATTTCAACAACTTCTTTGTTTCTCTTTCAACACTTGCATGTAAATGCATAAACGCATCAAGTACATTGTATTTTGATTTCAAAACAAAAAGCCTAAACCTTTCTAAAATGGTCATCTATGAGTGACAAAATAAGAGCAATCACTAATTGATTTAGCATCCATAGTGTAAACATCAGTGTGAATTAAATCTAGGATATGTGATTTTTTTTGCATATAAATGCTAAGCAGTACAAGTTTCGAGAGATGAACATTTAAAAAAAAAACAACCCTTATCTTGAAATTGTAGCAAATCCCTTTCACTCAAGTAACCACATTGTTTATGTTATAGTTCTATGGAACAATCCTCAATTGCATTCACTTGAAGTATAGATAACTTTATTGATGTCCAATAAAATATTTTGCTTCTTTGCTTTTTCTACCACAATTTTTCCTTTAGTGCACTTCCATTTTCCATCACCAAAGGAATTATGATAACCATCTTCATCAAGTTCTTGTATAGAGATTAAGTTGAGGCAAATATTAGGGATGTGACTGACATTCTTCAAATGCTAATGACTAGTATTAGTCTCCAACCAGAGTTCTCCAAGTGGTGTAACATGAAATAAGATAGTGAAATCAATAATCCATTCATGTTCCTTGCTAATGAGATTAATAGAGTCATCTACATGAACAATAACAAACTTCACCATCAAACACAACTACACTAGTAATTTTACCTTTATCTACTCTTCTATTGTTATTATTTCTTATGTCTCTTGACCTCTCTCACTTGAGGATCTTGCACTCTTTAATCACATGTCCCATTTTATTACAATGGAAATGTGTGATGTCTTTCTTTGGCCCTGATTTCCCTCTTGACTTACTACGATCATTAAACCTTTGAGAATGGTTATTAAAATCTAAAAAGTTCTATACATATTTTTTTCTCTTAAATCTGTGACTAAAGCTTCATTTTAAGTAGAGGAGATAACCTGATTGTTATACCTTTCGTCTTAGTTTTGTCATTTAAGAGGTTATATATCTTTGACCATGTCAAAAGTTGGTTTCCTATCAGGAGCAAAGTTACTTAGAGATAGTACTTATGTATCCCAACTTTCTGATAATGAGTTAAGCAACATAATGTTAGTATAACTCACCATCTAACACAATCTCTATAGTGATCAACTGATTCATCATAATCTAAAAATTACTCAAGTGTTTAGCCACCAAGGAACCATCAATGTATTTCAAGTTTACTAGTTTCATATTAAGGAATGTCTTGTTCAAAGAATTTTCAGATTCAAACAATTCATTTAATCTCTTTCATAAGTATTTATATTGAGTCTCACGTGATACATGATAATAAATAGACTGATCTGATAGTAAAGAAGAAAATTCCAAATCAAATATTTCCTTCTCGACACATTTGCACGACATACATTGGTGTTACTCTTTTCTTTTACTTTATTCTCTCTCAGTGACTTCTTTTCTTTTTTTACCAGAGACACTTAGAATTACAATCTTTTTATCTCTTTCTGAAAAACTTGATGCGAAGGATAACATTATTTTAAATTGTATGATGGGATGATATATAGCCCAAAAAGAAAGAAATGTCTTCTACGTATTACTTCATTTTGTTTATATGCTAAATTTTTTTAGTCTTTTTAAGATTTTTTACCCTCTTAAATAGTTGTTCTCAAAATTTAAGTGTTTTATATATTACTTCATTCATTTTTGTTTCAGAATGCTTATTCATCTTATATCGGTTATGAACTTATGAGTCAATGTTAATGGTAATTTAAAATATACATTTTTCTTAAAACATCTTTTAAAAACAAAATTGTGAAAGTTCTAAAACAACTAATGTCTTTAGTGATTGACTATAACATCTCCAGCGACTTGAAGTCGATTTTAGGTTTTTCTTTTGGGCTTTTTTTTTTCTTGGCATTGGGTTGTTTCTGTTTTCTATCAAGTATTGGTTCATTTTCCTTCTTTTCTTTGTGTATAAATATTCGCCATTTGCATACAGGCAGATGCAATATATAGAAAAATTGAATCAAACAAAGTTTCTTCTTCTAACTGAAAGCTCTCTTATTTTGCTTTTCTTTCTGATTTTCATGAATTTGTTATGATGTCATAGCAGACTTATCCACAATATATAAAAGTTAACACAAGGATTTTTATCAATGACACATGTAAGATTGAAAATATCAAAAGAAATGAATAATATGAGTACTTACACATGAATAACTTACCCAAGTTTTAAACAAACAATGAATAGAATAATAGTAGAAAAAACTTAAAAGAAATTTAGAGTACACGTGATCATATCAGTAAAAGTCGTCATCGAGAAACATTTCTTCCATACTATTAGAAATGTGATTCCTAACAAAGGTTTTTTTTTTTTCTTTTTTAATTAATCTATTGTTCTAATTGTTATTGAGTTGTACTCTAATCTCAAATACGAAATGTACATAACTGGAATATGTTGGAAGTATTAGTATATAAATGAGTGTGAACTTTATTTGGTCTTTTAAGATTTGGTCTTTTAAGATTGAGTTTGACATAAAGTGAATTTCTTAACAATTTATCTTATATTTTTTTTCAATAATTTTTTATTGTTAACTCATACTTTAGTAATTATCACTATGTTTATTTCAAAAAATCAATATTAATATAAATTATCCTTGAAAGAAATATTACACTTAATAATTATTAAAAATTATTGATGACGTGAAATTATTGACATTGAAAGCCTTCTTTGTAGTGAAAAAGAGATGTATATATTAATGAATAAAACCAATATTTGAAAACCATCATCCAAATCTCCTTTAGGCATAAAATAGAATTGATGGAAAAACCCTGTCATGCACTGAAAGGAAGTATTTGTATTCCTTTTGGAATGTATTGCACGTTCATGGATTCGCTGTCTAAATCACAAAATAAAAAGTTTAACACTTTTTTTTTTTATAAATTTAAAATTTAAAATTTAAAATATTTTTTTATGAAAATAAATTCATTTTTATTTTCTTTAATTTTTATTTTTTATTGTTTATCAACATTAATTGTGTGATGATAATTTTTATAATTTTTTATTTTGTTTTAGTTTTGTGGCTTAATGAAAATCATGCATGTATCCTTTTTTTTAATTATTTTTGTTTCAAAGAAAATAATTAATCAATGCTGAATAAATAATATTATTTTTTTCGGTTAGGATTTTTCTTATTTATTTTTCGACCATTTGATGATAAAACTACAATTCATTTTTATTAAAAAATTATTAATCTATTTTTTCATTTTTTAGAAGAAAAAATACTGACATTTGAATATTTATCAAGCCATCGAATTTGAATGAGACGATCCACACAATTAAGCACGTAATTTAAATACTTTTGATACAAATTCTCAACATCAAAGAATTGAAAACTATTTGTAATCTACATCATTGGAAGGTATATAATAGAAAAACAAAGACTTTATTTTTTATTATAATAAAGATAATAGCTACTTGAGGTAATAGAAAATATAAAAAGTAACAAGTTACAGATAAAAAAGAATGTAGGGTTATATGTGATTATATAAAGTGGAGCTTACGAAGTATTTGCATTTTGATAAAATTAGTGATGCGAAAAATGATAGTATTATAATCACAATATTGTCCTTACACAATCTTACAATGACATACCAACAACTTTCTCATTATTCTTCAGTTGGATCAGAGTCATCCGCAATTATCATTTTTCTTATATATCTATAACACCAAACACCAAAAACTATAAATTAATTCATTAATATATATATATAACCTAGCCTTGGCCCAAACCATTCATCTTTTCATAAATCAGGAGAAGAAAACCTTTGAAAGAAAATTAGCATGTCTCTTACACCTTCCTCTCTTCAGCTTTCGGCTAAACATGCACCACCTCACATCACGCGACCTTGTGCAAATTTTTCTCCTAGCTTTTGGGGCGATACTTTCCTTCAGTATCATTCAGCAGTACTATATGTTATTTTTGCATTTCCAATTTTTTACTTTATCCATTTACATACGTATTATTTGTTATAGTTTGTTAAATTTTAGTGATATTGGTTTAGTCTAGCTAGTTCCTGTGCATCAGACAAATATGTAATAAAAAAATTATACAGGGTTCAGCAGTTTTTCTCTTTACAAACAAATTACAGCGGTTTTTTTTCAAAGCTGGACTTACAATATATATACTTTCAAATAAATGAAAAAGAAGATAGTTACCATTTTTTACTTTATACCACACACACCAAACTAATCTACATGTATAAAATTGTTACCTAATCATAGAAAATGTCACAAATATATAAAATTGTTTTGTGACGGAGGATAGGCATATAAGTTCTAATCAAATCATGCCACTTTGATTGCTACAATTTTTTATAGAAAGAAATTACACCCTAATTATTAGCGATAATTTTTGGTTTAGTGATAAACACTCAATCCAATAATTGGTATCCAAAACTTTTGTCTTTGAGCAATAGTCATAATTGAAAAACTGTTGTCTAAACTTAAGGCCACTGTCATTTTAATTTAGGCAATTTTTTTAAGTGTTGTTTAAACTGAAAAATAGTGTAGTGAGTAGAGACGGTGGAGAACCTTGTTAAGTTGACTTATATTGGATGAGTATTTGGGTAGAAGTAACTAAGAAATATGCATTCTAGTGTAACTTAATTTGATTAGTTGATGATTGAAACATTACTTTCTACTCTTTTTTTCAGTATTTGTGCTTTCTGCTTTACCTAACTTCCTGCAAATTAATTAACGTTTCAGTGTAGATATCCTATCATTTCGAGTAAGACATCAACCAAGTGTTGGAACATATCTAAAACACTTCTATGAAAAATAACATCAGTGAAGATGACAATCATTCACATGTGTATTTATATGAACACAGTCCAATTGTTTATTCACATTATAATGACGATCAAAGTGTTTAAAGCTTTCTAAGTAGTATTCAAGACATTTTTTAAACTATATTTTTTTTTAAATGTGAATGCATGATTAAATCAATTTTAACCATTACAGCCTACTTAAGATCAATAAATGTCTTACGAAAAGTTTTAGAAAGATAGAAAATCCTCTTACATCAATTGTTTTATTTTTTCAGTGTGTAAGCTTAGTATATAGGTTTAACATTATCCACACGTTCATACCTCTTTCCATTACATATTCACTACAAAAACTTATTTCTTGCAACTGAGAATGCAGGAAATCGATGACAATATGAAGCAACAATTTCAAACGCGAAAGGAAGAAGTGAAGAAGATGTTTCTATCTTCAAACAATAGTATCTTACAAAAACTAAATTTCATTGATTCATTGCAACGTTTGGGTATATCTTATCATTTTCAACATGAAATTGATGAAGCATTAGAACAAATCTACAACTCATCTACAAATGATAATGTCATAATAGAGGAAGGTTGTCTTCACTATATGGCGTTACTATTTCGTTTGCTCAGGCAAAGAGGGTATCATATTTCGTCAGGTATGTAACATCTTTGTCCCCAAGAAATCTAACATTCATGAACCTTATTATATACATAGATTATTGATTAAAATCCCATATAGCTCATATGTGTGGGTGAATTCTAATAGATATATTCAACAAATTCAAGAACAACAAAGGAGACTTTGATCAAAACATTGCCAAAGATGTACAAGGATTGTGGAGTTTGTTCGAAGCTTCACAGCTAAGGATTCACGGGGAAGATATATTAGATGAAGCACTTGATTTCACACACATTCATCTCAAATCCTTGATTGATCAAATGAGTGCATCCTTTGCTGCACAAATAAGTCATTGCTTAAGGAAACCACTTCACAAGGGAGTTCCTAGGTTGGAGGCCAAACGTTACATTTCCTTCTATGAACAAAATCCTTCCCACTGCCAAGTTCTTCTTTTATTTTCCAAAGTAGATTTCAATATGCTGCAGAAATTGCACAAAATAGAAGTTGGAAGTATCACCAAGTAAGTGCAGATAAATAACCATGTACTTTTAGAATAAACAATTTTGATATGAAGAACTAAGAAAGGTTTTTTGCCTTGACATATTGGATTGTTCACAATCAAAAGTAGTATATGCATTCATGATATTCAGTTATAACAAAACTTGTTATTAAGCAATCAACTATGAATATGACATTATAGCTGTGTTTTTTGTTTATACAGATGGTGGAAAGACTCAGAATTTGCGACAAAGGTCCCTTACGCAAGAGAAAGGGCAGTAGAGTGCTATTTATGGCCAATTGCCATGTCTTATGAAACTGAATATAGTATTCCAAGAAAGATAACTAGCAAATTGATTGTGTGTATCTCTCTTCTAGATGATACTTATGATGCCTACGGCACAATACAAGAACTTGAACTCCTCACACAAGCAATTCAGAGGTTTATCTTAATTCAAATTATATGATCGACCAATCTTATATCATGCTATACTACAGTGGAAAAATTAATGATTTGAAATCTTTCACACTCATAAATTTGTAGTTCTTAAGTATTCCTTCATAATCCTTCTTTTGTTTGTATGATTTTCAGATGGGATAATAGTTCCATTCAATCTCTTCCAGATAGCATGAAAGTAGTGTTTAATGCAATTGTAGAAGTGTGTGATGAAGTAAGGTTGAGTACCTTAGAGAGTGAAAAATCAAGCATAATAGTGCAATGTGTTAAAGAAGCTGTAGGTTTTTCATTCATATACTTTTAAATTGGTGAAATAATCAGGGTTTGCATCGTTTACTTGATCATATATATTCAGGTTATTTTACTTGCAGTTTTATAACTTGGCACGAGCGTACTTGACTGAAGCAAAATGGAGTGAAGAGATATGTGTTCCAACATATGAAGAATATAAGGATAATGGAGTTATATCTTCTACATACCCTCTTATGATAACGTCATTTCTTCTTCTAACAAAATTTTCAACTCAAATTGATTGGATTTTGAGTAATCCAGCAATCATCGAAGCTGTTTCACTTATTGGCAGACTTGGGAATGACATATGCTCGCATAAGGTACAATATATTTTAACATGTGTGTTAATTGATTGTAATATTATTTAATTTTAAAACTCATTAGAATTTGATACCATAAAAAAAAAAAGCCGTAGGAAACAAATCAATTAATTGAAAAATATATTTGAACTGTTATTTCTAATTATGGAAAGTGGTTAAATTTACTTATAATTCATGATAAGCCATTTGATATTAATTTTGAACCAATACTTTATTAAATCTCTATTATTGCCCAATCATATCCACTTTGGTTTTCATATGTGTCCTATATCTAATGGTGGTTGATGTTTTGGATTTGCTTTGATTACTCGTAGTTTGAACAACAAAGAATGAACGTGGTTTCAGCAGTTGAATGTTGCATGAAACAATATGAGATTTCACAGGAAGATGCTTACAAATTGATTGAAAAAGAGATTGAAGATTTGTGGAAGGTTATAAATGAAGAGTATTTGAAGTTAGACCATGTTCCTACAGCCATGCTTGATTGTATTCTTAATGGAGCTCGCATAACTGAACTTGCCTATGAAAACTTCGAAGATAAATACACAGACGTAAAACTATGGAAGGATGACATTTTTGCATTACTTGTGAATCCCATAAGCATGGAGGAACCCAAGTAATAGAAGTAATATCCATTATAAATAACTATTTACATATTTATTTTGCACCGGTTCAATGCATTCCAGTATGCTATGTAATATTCATTTTCATTGTTCTATATAAAGTCTATCTATCAGTTCTAGTCTCAAATGGCTGTAATTAGTTTTTTTTTTTTTTTTTTTAAATTTTTTTAAATTTTAAAATTTTTTAAATATTTATTAAAATTTCAAAACTTTTAAAGAATTACGTAAATCGACAAGTCCTGGTTTTAATAATACGTCTTTAAAATAAAAATAATTTGTGTTTTTCACAATTTTAGACTAAATAGAAAGAAAGAAATAGTATTTTGAAATATGATTTATTTTTTTGTTTTTTATGTTTTTTCAACTTTTATACAAACACGTTTTTTATTTTAATATTTTTTAATAATTTGATAATGAATTTTTAAAAAATTTTAAATTGTTATATAATTCTTTTTATTTTAGAAATATTTTTTAATATTTTGACTAATAAATTAAAGTTAAAAATTTATAATTCTTTTTAATCTTTAAAGGTTATTTTTATTTTTAACTTTTTATATAACAATTTTATTTATTTATTAATATTTAATTATTAAAATTTATATGGCATTATTAGTTTTTTTAATTATTATTATTATTATATATATAAATGTTTTGAAACAAATATGAAAAATATATTTTAATTTTTAAATTTACATTCATCAATTAAATAATTAATACAATCTTTTAATTTTAAGAAATACGTCATTGGCAAAAAGATAAAACACATTGTAAAACATATGATAAAAATTGAAGTTGTATGCTTCGGTTACAACTTCACTCAAAATAAAAGGTATAAAAAATAAAAATAAAAATAAAAATTGTATATTTAAATGACAACTCCGATTTAAATGTACATATGACGTCTATTGTAGGGATGGCAACGGGGCGGGGCGGGGACGGGTTTCGCTATCCCATACCCATCCCCGCATAAAAAATTCATCCCCATCCCCATACCCAAACCCAACGGGTATCAAACTTTTTTCCCATCCCCATC
>Ga0214544_1011332_pt1 | contig 12388 bp, 6 predicted proteins | sample CNSS3metaG_FD_160074 | JGI IMG/M metagenome (GOLD analysis project Ga0214544, IMG submission 160074) | Root nodule microbial communities from cowpea collected in UCLA plant growth center, Los Angeles, California, USA - CNSS3 | ecosystem: Host-associated > Plants > Roots > Nodule | place: USA...
CGAACCTGTACCTTAATTTAGAATTCATTTTTTTTATCATTGGCTTTCGTATTTCCTCAGTAGACAATTTTTTAGACTTACCCTCTGTTTCCCTATTTTTTGACCTCTTTTTTTATTTTCCGGGGACAAAGCTGCTTATTTTTACATCTAGGATTTACATAGACAACATATATCACTGTCAAGATTAAGAATACATTATTATTATTATTTAGATTAGATCTTTCGATTTCAAAATTCAAAAATAAGATCAAATTGAAAAAAAAAAGATTGGCTTGCGCCATACATAGAAAAGAGTATACAATAATTATGTATTTGACAAATCAAATACCATCGTTTAATTTAATAATAACATAACGAACCTTTGGGATTAATTGATAATAATAGTTGATTTTTGTAAAAGATTTCATTAACTCCTAAGTCATATCAAGTAGACCTTATTGTTTCAAGAATTCTTAATTCAAGAGTTGTAGGGAGGGATTTATGTCACCACAAACAGAGACTAAAGCAAGTGTTGGGTTCAAAGCTGGTGTTAAAGATTATAAATTGAATTATTATACTGATATCTTGGCAGCATTTCGAGTAACTCCTCAACCTGGAGTTCCACCTGAAGAAGCAGGTGCTGCGGTAGCCGAAACAATAATTTTTTTTTTCAAAATTAACACTATGATTATGTCAATTATACCAACAAAGAAAACCATTCTTATTCACAACTTCATTTTTATGAAAAAACGTTGATATAATTCAAGAAATTTAACAAAAAATGACCAAATTGCATTATTTTCTTCAAAAATCGAGACTAAATTAAGACTAAAAAATATTAAAAGACCAACTTCATATTTCTGAAAGAAAATAAAAACTAAAAGATTAATTCCAATTTTTTATATAAACTAGTAAAAACATAGTATTTAAGTTTTTTTATGCTAATAAAAAAATAAAACTATAATTATTGTTGTTATTATTATAATTATAAAATTAAATATAAATAATTTTTATAGTTTTGTAATATTTAATTTTCATTTATAATAATTAATTTTAAAAATATAGAAAATAAAAAATGGTTAAATTAAGAAAATATCACTTAAAAGATAATATTAATAAAATAAATATTTTCATTTAAAAAAACATTTAAAAGTTAAGATTGAAAAATAAATATAGACAACAACAAAATTCTTTATATATAGATATAGATGTATAAATTTTTTTAGAATATCAAATATTAAAATATATTAAAAAAATTTAATTTTTAAAAGTATATTTAAAATTATATAAATATAATAAAACAATTGGGGGTGGCCATGGCCCCCCTTTGTCATAACTATAGTCCGCCACTAATTGTCCGAACTCGTTCCCATTTTGACGAGGAATCTCTACATTAATGGAGTATGAATATAAGTATTGAGAATTTTGGACTTTTTCAATTGGGTATGGGGATGTGTATGGGATGGACATATCCCCGCCATAATACATGTCCCCGCCATATCTTTGTCCCTATTTAAATTATTAAAACATTCATAATTAATTAAGAAACCTATATATATATATATATATATACTTTTTATTTTTTATTTCTTCTAATTATTTGGTTTGTTATGAAACTCATTTGCATCTCCAATATATTTTTCATCTTATCATAACAATTATGTTAAAATGATGTATGTCAATTAAAAAAAAATTTATGTCTCACATTTGAATATTTCTATTTTTTTAATATTTTTATTTACTGTATTTTTTTCACATGAGAATGTTTAATACTCTCAATTTAAGTGTTTAAAAGCATAAACCTTTCATTTACTAGGTAATATAAAAAAAAATCTTTACTTATTATTATTTATTTTTGTTTTATTTGAAGAACTCTTTTGTTTCGCTAAAACAATTTTTGTTATTTCTCAACCATTGAGTATATATATTGATATTTAAAAAGTTTTCTTATATCTCTAAGATATTTTTCATCTTATCATACCCTTAATTATACATTTGTTTTTCATTTGTGCGTTTTCTTTCGATAATATCTCAAATTGTGTATAAGACACACATTTGTTAATTTTTTAATATTTTTATTTATTGTTTATTTTCATCATGTATAATACTATTTCAATATATTTTATCTAATTATTTTTATTTTCTAACTCATTATCAACCATACTGTAATTTTTTCACTATCATTGTATAAATAACTTTTATTTACTACAATACAAAAATTTAATGTAATTGCCATGAATATTTTTTATCATCATACAACATATATTGGAGTTCAAAAAATACAAGATCTATGTTAAAATTTTATTATTATGTTTATTATTTGTTTTTTATATCATTTTGATCAAGTGATGCATTATAACTTTTATTAGTATATGAAAAAGAGATTCATTAGAATTTAAAAAATTGAAGTAAACAAACATTTAAAATATTTTTTAATTTGAATATTTTTTTCCTTTTATATATTTTTAAAAATATTTTTAAATTTTATCAACTATGTTTCATTAATGTTTGCAAATTTAATAAATGTTTTGGTTCTCATAAAATTTTAGTTGGTATTTTAATCTAAGATGTAAACAATTATAATTTATTTAAAAGTATTTCATATTGAAGAAAGAACCATCCTCCTAATATTGAATATTTTATAATATTATATTTATTTTACCGTAATTTTTATTATTTTATAAAAATTAACTAAAATTAATATTAAAGTAGTAATAAAATGGATAAGGGTATGAGTACGAGATTATACCTGTTACCCGATGAGGATGAAGATGAGACAAAAAATTTAATATAATTGTCATGAATATTTTTTTATCATCATCCAACATATATTGGAGTTCAAAAGATACAAGATCTATGTTAAAATTTTATTATTATGTTTATTATTTGTTTTTTATATCATTTTGATCAAGTGATACATTATAACTTTTATTAGTGTATGAAAAAGAGATTCATTAGAATTTAAAAAATTGGAGTAAACAAACATTTAAAATATTTTTTAATTTGAATATTTTTTTCCTTTTATATTTTTTTAAAAATATTTTTAAATTTTATCAACTATGTTTCGTTAATGTTTGCAAATTTAATAAATGTTTTGATTCTCATAAAATTTTAGTTGGTATTTTAATCTAAGATGTAAACAATTATATTTATTTTAAAGTATTTGATATCGAAGAAAGAAACATCCTCCTAATATTGAATATTTTATAATATTATATTTATTTTACCATAATTTTTTATTATTTTATAAAAATTAACTAAAATTAATATTAAAGTAGTAATAAAACGGATAAGGGTATGAGTACGAGATTATACCCGTTACCCGATGGGGATGAGAATGAGACAGAAAATTGATATCCGCTTGGATTTTGGTATGGGGATAGAGATTAATTTGTTTTATGAAAATAGATATGGGATAGGAAAACTCATCCCCGTCCCACCCATTGCCATCCCTAGTATCACCTATGTTAAATGTTTCATCTTCTTCCACTTACAATTACAATTTCAATGTTGATTCATATGCAAATCACAATGTTGGATCCTTCAAATAAAATTAATCGTTGTATTTATGTTTCTAATCTTTTTATTTTTAACTTCTCATTCATAATTGTTCACTTATGATAAAGTATCCAAGTATGTGAAAAAGATGAAGATAAATGTTAAATTTAAAGCTTTTCAAATCGTGACGGTCACATAATTAAAAGTCATTTGACTTCGAAATAATTATATTAACAAATTACCATCTAATTTACTTCATTATCATACTAAATAAATATGTATATTTGAAGTATTGTTATGAAATGGCTTAAATGCATTTTTATCCTCATTTTCGTAGTGTTTGTTGCGGATGATCCTCATTTTGACAGAATGTTTAAAATGGTCCTTATTTTTACCGAATGTTTTAAATGGTCCTCATTTTCGCAATTCGTGTTTTATTTGGTTCTTTTCTGTAACGCCGTTTAAATAAGAGCATTGTACATGTGACACGGTTTTTGTATTAGGGTGTGTTACGTGTACTGTACATGTGTGGAGGTAAGTTACCGTCCCAATCTTCTTCCTTTACCTCTGGTTGTAATCGTTGGAGGCAACCGTGTTGTATCACTTCGTGCACTGTTGGTGGTTCAACGAGAAATGGATTAATCCCGATTTGTAGCTGCGGAGAGATGACAGCTTTGAGGATGACAACAATTCCAAAGAATATTGGTAGAAAATGTTGGGTACAATCTGTTTTTATTTTTGTGTTAATAATAAATTGGTTTTAATTTTTGGTTTATTGATTTACAGAGTGGTGGTTCCAATAATGTGGGCTGCAACTTTTTCAAATGGTGGTGTTGATGAAAAGGATGTCATCATTATGACACAAATGAGGCAGATTAATGATTTGGAGAAGTCATTGAAGGTTGCTTCTTTGCTGAGAAGAGGCTACAATTAGTAATAGGGTTCACTTGTGTTGTTATTGTATTATTCATATTGTTATTGTGTGTAATCTTTTAAAGTCCAATCTGTTTTGTACAATTGTTAAATGAAGAAATGAATTAGTTTGATTATGTTGATATTAGTCCCAACATGTTCAAAATGACATCTTAATCTGAGCATTGAAGTAAGTGATATTGATCTAAGCTTGGGAAGAATTAAATTGATCTAAGTCTGGAAGAAGTTAAAATCATAACATTAATTCATCCTCATCAAAATGCGCTACATCAATGTTTGACAAAAGTGAATTATACATCAAAAATTCCAAAAAATAACTAAGACGTTGTAGCTGCTATCATGGTCTCCTCCTAATATGTAATTTCATCCTAAACTGCTGAGATGGTTCCTCTGCAATTTCATCCTAATATGTAATTTCATCCTAAGTTGCAACTGCAATCCAATGATAAAATGGCAACTATTAGCCGCTTTCTCTGCAAATCCGAGCTCAAGAAAGACGAAGATGAAGAAATTTCCCTAATTGCAAAATTTCTCCTAAATTGAAAAATTAACGTTAATTAGTCATATATATGTAACACACCCTAATACAAACCGTGCCACTTGTACAATGCTCCGTTAATGATTTAAACGGCGTTACAGAAAAGGACCAAATAAAACACGAATTGCGAAAATGAGGACCATTTTAAACATTCGGTAAAAATGAGGACCATTTTAAACATTATGTCAAAATGAGGACCATCCGCAACAAACACTAGGAAAATGAGGGCCATAAAGGTATTTAAGCCTCATGAATAAAGCAAATAACAGATAGAATAATAATAATAGAGAAGAGAAGAAACGATCAAAAATAGAGAATAGGAAGCAACTCAACTCATATGTGTATTATTATTAATAGGAAGAGTTGTCCTATTTATATATACAACATATACTCTATAAAGGGAACAAATCAACATAGTTGATACAAATATTTACATAAAAAGTAAGTAATGAGTAATGAATCATATAAATGAATGTATCAAATCAATAGACAATCATTAATTCATAACAAATATCAAATTATTTTATCATTTAAATAATAAATAATGTATTCTACGATTTTTAATTCTAACTTAACATTGGAGTTATGGCTTTTGTATATCGAATCTAAGAAGCAATTACACCGAAATTATAAAATAATATTACTAGTAGTATTGTAATTACCATACTAAATAGATTTGTATATTTGAAGTATCAAATTATTATATCCTTTAAATAATAAATAATATATTCTACGATTTTTAAAAATCAGTCTAAAAATGTTTTAAAATAAGAAACTTTAACAAAATCTAATAAAACTAAAAACTTATACCTAACTATATTGAATTGATCTAATAAAAAAAATCTAAATCTAAATCAACCCAATTTTTTTAATTGACTTAGATGATTATTTTATCCAAAATGACAAAGTAATTCAACTCTAAATGGAATATTTTACATTGATTATCTTAATATATATATATATATATATATATATATATATATATATATATATATATATATATGTGTGTGTGTGTGTGTTTTTAATATCTGGTTGACACTTTAATTATTTTTTTAAAAATATGCAATGACACCATTAAAATATTGTAAAATAAGTTTTTTTTTTTATTTACCTTGTTTTTAGGACGTAAGATAATCTTCTTATATTGATAAATATGAGAATTTGATATTTGATTGATATTTTGAAAGATTTAATTAAAAGACATAATTATATTATTATTAATAAATATGTTTTTAGAATGTAATATTGTAAAATGTACTTCTAATATTTGATTGATACTTTAGCATTTTTTTAAATGTACAATCACATCTAAATATATTTGTAAAAGATAAATAACTTTTAAATGGAATATCTTATCTTGATTATCTTGATAATCTTGATAAATATGTGTTTTTAATATTTTATTGCTACTTTTAACATATTATCTTAAAAAAAATACACAATCACATGTTAAATAAATTTTCAATTATACGTGTTTTTAGTATGTAAAACCTTATTTTGATAATTATGTATTTCTCGTATTTAAATGGTTTTTTAAAGATAAATCAACATTATCGTATTTGTTATTATGCATGTTAATATGGCTTCGAAAGTTTGAGAAAGTGGTTGGAAGAAGATGAAGCGTAGCTGGTGTAATATGGAAAAGAAAATTATTGAAGAATTCTGGGAAGATGAATTATGCAAGGAGAAAAAGATCCTCAGAAGTGGTATGAAAACATTTTCAGCAACAAAAGATGCAAGAAATCTCAAAACATTGCCGATTGAAGTTTCATCTTCAAAGGTATATTTCTCCTCACAAGAACATCTCACTAATGGTGAACTTCTTGAGAAAGAACTCACACTCAGTGATCTTGATGTTGAAAAATATTTGTTACCATTCTTGAGAAATGACGAAGATATTGAAAAAGGAATTAAAGTTTGTGCCTATGATAGTGATGAGAATAATTACAGTGTAACATTCAAGTTTTCTTCCAAGTTCATAACCTGCAGAAGAAAGATAGTGTGATGGTGTGGATATTTCGTCATTTAAGTCATAGCAATTTATGTTTTGGTTTAGATTATAAGAAGATTGGAAGATGACAAGATAGATACAAGTTTATTGAAATCTTCCTCAACATATCCTTTGCGACATTCCATATTTGTAGCCTTATTATCATCATTTCACAAATAATGTTTAGAAATTTGATTTTCTTGAACAAAATTTACAACCTTAATGTTGGTTTCCATTCAACATTTCCTATTTTCAACTTGTATAGAAATCATATATTTTTTACTTTCATGCTCCATTTATTCTAATTATTTAATATTTATATTAATATTAATTTTTTATGTCTTTTCAAAAATTATATATGTATTATTATTATAAAATATTAAACGTAATAGAGTTATCCTTATGTAAAGATAAGGGAAATCTACCTTTATATCTCATTTCAAACTATATTTATTTTTTTCAATTTTTTTTCTACAAATAATTTAAACTAAATATTCACCATTTTCTGAAATCATCTTAAATTGATAATACATCATAATCATTTAAATAGTCAATTAATTAATAGTAACAAACAAACTTATAATTCCATTAATTATATAATATGATAAACCATTATGATTTCGTTATTATTGAAAATAACGACGGATCTATGTCATACGTTGTGACAAAGGGCCCATCACCCTCCATTTTTTTTATATTTATATTATTTATATAATTTTAAATATACTTTTTAAAAATTTAATACTTTTAATATATTTTATATATTTAATATTAAAAAAAATACCAATATATAAGAAAAAGTTTTTTTATTGTCCACATGACCTTTTGAATATTTTTAAAATAAAAATAATTATTTTCTTAATATTATTTTTTAAGTGATTATTTATTTAATTTAACCATCTTTTATTTAATTATTTTTTTTAATTTAATCACTATAAATGAAAATTAATTATAATAAAATTATAAAATTATTTATATTTAATTTTATAATTATAATTTTAACAATAATAATAATAATTTTATTATTTTTTAATATCATACAAAAAGAAATATAATGTTTTTACTAGTTTATATAAAAAATTTTGGATTATTCTTTTGGTTTTTATTTTAATTCAAATATATCAAGTTAGTCCTCTAATTTTTTTTTTATAGTTTCAATTTGGTTCCAATTTTAAAAGAATAAAGCAATTTGTTTTTTTTTTTTGTTAAATTTCTTGGATTGGACAATGTTTTTTCATAAAAATTGTAGTCGTGAATAATATTTTTTTTGTTAATGTAATTGACATAATTCTACTGTCAATTTTGATGAAAAATCTTTGTTTCGCTTCTAGAAATTTAACAAAAAGGATCAAATTGCATCAATTTTTAAAAAATTGAAACAAATTTGAGACTAAAAAAACTAGAGAACCAATACGGTATTTTTAGACGAAAAAATGGACCAAAAGAGTAATTCAACCAAAATTTTGACATCTCTAAAATATTGGTTCAAGATCCACCACCGATTGAAAGCATAACTAAATTTTTTTCTTCTCAGTTTATTTTATATATTTTACATTATGGACTTTGTGAGAACAATGTGAATGTGGACAGCCATGTTAAGTGTTTCATTTTCTTTCAACTACTATTTCATTGTTACTTCGTACACAGATCCTTCAAATAAATTTACTTTTTTTATATTATATATGCTTCTAATATATTTAATTTTAACATCTCATCCATAATTATTCACTTATTCTGAGTATCCGAGCATGAAAGAAAGATGAAGATAAATGTTAAATTTTAAGATTTTTTTATCATAATTTTTATATAATTAAAAGTTATTTGACTTAGAAATAATTATATTAACACATTTAGTTAAGAACAACGGTTAACAATAGTTTAATTTAAATTACAAACAAAACAACGATTAAAATCAAATACTTAAGAATTCAAATTATAATAATATGTAGCCATTAAATTCTTACAAAATTTATAAGAATAGTAGAAAGAATTTTTTTTCCTTCCAAGAATCTAAAGTTGGAAAAGTGTGTTTATTATAAAACATTCATTCAAAAAAGAAGTTTTCCACAAAAAACTATTGTCATGGATGAAATTATAGTCTTTTCTAAATTAAAATAAAACTTTACAAAAAAAAAAAAATACCATCGTGCATTTGTTAAATCATTTCATAAAGTAAGAAATGATTTTTTAATAAAAGTAACTTATCACTCTTTTTTACTTAAAATATTTGTCATGAGTGAAAATATACTTTTTCTAAATTAAAATAATTCTTTTTGAAAACTACCATCTTGATTATATTAAATCATTTTACATATTCTAATAGTTCTTTATCAAACCTAACCTAAGCTTGGGATCATGGCTTTTGTATATTGAATCTAAGATGCAATTACACAAAAATTATAAAATAATATTATTATTAGTATTGTAATTACCATCTAATTTACTTCATTATTCCACTAAATAGATATGTATATTTGAAATATAAAATTATGCAATCCTTTAAATATTAAATAATATATTCTACGTTTTTAAAAAATCAGTCTAAAAATGTTTTAAAATAATAAGTTTTAACAAAAAAATTAAAAACTTATACCTAACTATATTGAATTGGATCTACTAAAAAAATTATAAATCTAAATCAACACAATTGTTTTAATTGACTTTGTTGATTATTTTATCCAAATCACAAAGTAATTCAACTCTAAACCAGTGCCTATAATCCTTTTGTAATTTGTAAGACTTCGTTGTAATTGTAATTATTGTGAAGCAATTAACATCATATTAACTTAGCTTTGATAACTAGGTAATGAATTTTTTCACATACAATATTTTGATACATATGTGTTCTCAATATTTGATCGTCACTTTAATTATTTTTTAAACGTATGCACCGACATCCTAAAAAAATTGTAATATAAATGTTTTCAATTTGAGTTGTGTTTAATACGTAATTTAATCATCTTATTTTGGCAAAATGTGCATTTAATATATTTGGTTAATATTTTAAAATATTTACTTAAAACACATAATTACATTATAAATATATGTGAAAACAATATATGTGTTTTCAGAACGCTTCTAATATTTGATTCATACTTTAGCAAATTCTTTATTTTTAATGCACAAGCACATATAACTACATTTGTGAAAGATAAGTGGCTTTTAAATAGAATATTTTATCTTTATTATCCTCATAAATATGTGTTTTTAATATTAGATTGATACTTTAATTCTTTTTTAAAAGTACTCAGTGGCACCATAAAAAATTTCTAAAATAAGTATTTTTGATTTACCTTGTTTTTAGTACGTACTATAATTACTTATATTGATAAATTATGTGCATTTAATATTTGATTTATATTTTGAAAGATTTAATTAAAAGACATAAATATATTATTAATAAATGTGTTTTCATAATGTAATATTGTATAATGTACTTCTAATATTTGATTGATACTTTTTAGTAGATTTTTATATTTTTATTTGTTTTAAACGCACAATCAAATCTAAATATATTTGTGAAAGATTAGTGACTTTTAAATCGAATCTCTTACCTTGAATATCTTGATAAATATACACTTTTAATATTTTATTTATAGTATAACAGATTATCTTTAGAAAAAAAAATACATAATCACATTTTAAATAAATTTGCAATTGATATGTGTCTTTAGTATGTGAACCCTTATATTTGGTAAATATGTGTTTCTAGTATTTAAAATATTTTTTAAAGATAAATCTACATAATCCCATTCTAAATAAATTTATTAATATTTTATCTTGATAAATATGTGTTTTTAATATTAGATTGATAATTTTAAAAATATCAATTTGTAATATATATATATATATATATATATAAAATAAGTATTTGTTATTATGCATGTTAATATGGCTTCGAAAGTTTCAGAAAGTGGTTGGAAGAAGATGAAGCGAAGCTGGTCTAATATGGAAAAGAAAATTATTGAAGAATTCTCGAAAGATGAATTAGCAATACTTAAGCTTCTAGGGATTATGCAAGGAATAATAGAGTTATCTTTATGTAAAGATAAGGGAAAATCTACCTTTATATCTCATTTCACATTATATTTATTTGTTTCAATTTTTTTTCTACAAATAGTTTAAACTAAATATTTTCTATTTTCAAAAATCATCTTAATTTGATAATCCATCATAATCATTTAAATAGTCAATTAATAGCAACAAATAAATTTATTTTTTCGTTATCATTATACAACATGATAAACCATTACCATTTCGTTACTATTGAAAGTCATAACTAAATTTTTATCTTCTCAATTTATTTTATATATATTATGGAGTTTGTGAGAATATTGTGAATGTAAACAAACCATGTTAAGTGTTTCATTTTCTTCCAATTACCATTTCAATGTTACTTCGTATATAGTGTGATATCCTTCAAATAAAATTACTTTTTTAATATTTTTAATTTTAACATCTCATCCATAATTATTCACTTATGGTGAAGTATTTGAGCATATAAGAAAAGATGAAGATAAATTTTAAATTTTAAGGATTTTCGTGTTAGTAATTTTGGGTCATACATATATATATATATATATATATATATGATATATAATTAGATGTGTTAGGGCCATTATTTATAAAGCCAAATAATGAAGTGATCTGACTAAATTAAAGATTTGGCTAAAGACATATGTCATGAAAATAAATATTGTGTAGATACCAGTTAGTAATTTCTGATTTGATTAGGGACCAAATTAGAAATACTAAAACTTAAGTAATTCAGTTTATAAATGGTTGGTCCCCTTCTGAGAGCACACACAGAGTGATAATCTACTTTACTTTTCCTGTTCCTTTCCCTCTATCCCCATCAAGAGAGAAAATCAAAGGGAAATCAAGGTGCTCTACAGGAGGAAGATCACTCCGCATATAGGAGTGCTCTAATATTATGGTTATCACCAATTCAATTCAGGTACGCTTCCGTTTACTATTTACAACATGATTATCAGTATGGGTATGAGATATTGTTTATGAGTTTATGATTGATTATTAGAATCAATATTATGATTTATATTATGTTTATGTACATGAATGTGCGTTTATGTGCGTAAAAGTGTGATTATGTGCATGAAGATGTCAGAATCAATAATAGGATCATATTCTGCGTTTATGCTTACATGTGGTATCAGAGCCACCCATACTTGATTCATGTTTGTCTTTGGTTAATTTAATTAATTTTTATTCAGAACCCTAAATCCCTAATTCTGAAACCCTTAATCCCAATTTTGTTTTTTGGGAGAAAAACCCCAAATTAAGAATCCTAGGGTTTCTTAAAACCCTAATTGAAGTAAATTATTTTAATTAATTTTGAATTTTGGGTTCAAGACATTTGAACATAAGGATTTATATTTTAGAATATAAATAATTTTATTTATTTATTTTATATATTTTTTGGTTGTTTAATA
>Ga0214544_1011333_pt1 | contig 12388 bp, 4 predicted proteins | sample CNSS3metaG_FD_160074 | JGI IMG/M metagenome (GOLD analysis project Ga0214544, IMG submission 160074) | Root nodule microbial communities from cowpea collected in UCLA plant growth center, Los Angeles, California, USA - CNSS3 | ecosystem: Host-associated > Plants > Roots > Nodule | place: USA...
TCTCTCAAAATTTTTATATTTTTTTTTTTTATATATTTATATATATTAAATTATATATATATAAATATATATATATATATATATATATATATATATATATAATATATTTCTACTATTTAAAAAATAAAATAAAAATAAAAATCAATTTCATGGATGTTGGTTAATAAAAAGAGTAGGATTCTAACTTTGGTCATCACAACAAGTCATTAAGAAAGTGTAAGAGTAAAAAGAAAAAACAAATATATAGATTGAGGATTAAATATGTTTTTTGTCCCTTAACTTTCGGTAGAAATTGGAAATAGTCCCTTCTCGAAACTTTGGACTAATTTAGTCCCTCAACTTTGGAAATGTTGTGTATTTAGTCATTTTAACCAAATTATTTTAAGTTTATTTCACGTTTTAAACCCAAGGATTTGAGTTGTTTACATCGTTTAACTCATTCTCACTTCAATGTTTACTCAGAAACACGTTTAAAACATCTAATAAACTTAACAAAATTTAGTTAAAATGACTTAAATTCACCCATTTATTAAAGATGAGGGACTAAATTAGTCCAAAATTTCGAATAGAGACTAATTTTAATTTTCACTAAATTTTAAGGGACCAAAATCATATTTAACCTTAGATTGGGAGATAGATAAGGGTACAGAGAGATTGAATAATTCATTTTCACTTTTGATAGAATCTCTCCTGAGACAAGGTTAGTATCTATATATGTTAGATCTATGATTCTCTCATTACGATGTTTCTTCCGAATTAAGTTTTCTCCCAAATTAGTATGAACCCTATTTATGATTTTAGAAATTCTTTTTATGAAATTGACATGAACCCTAATTATATTTTTTCAAATTAATATAACTCTAAATTATAAAATTTAGGAAAATTAAGGGATTTTGTATTTTATGCTGCATATGATAAAATTTTATAGATGTATCTTAAACTGCATTACAAATTTCGTTGCACGTAATAAATTAGTTGAATAGTTTTGAATTCAAATAGAAATTAAAAAAATCCCTCTTGCATGAATTCAATGAATTAAAAAAAGATAAAAATTGGAAAATATGAATCAATGAAAATGATTTAAATAAAGGAAACAACTTTTTTAATAAAAAAATAATTTATATATAAAAAATTGTAAAATTTTCGTTGTGATTTGAAATAAATTAAATTTCAATCGATCAATCTTGAAATAAAAATAGCCTCTGAACTCAACTCGCTTAAAATAAAGGAAAAAAGAGTAATAACACAACAAATGTTTCGAAATTCAAATTTTAGATCATTGAAAGCTGATGGTTTTACAAGTGGAGTGGAAAATTAAGCAATGTGGTGAGTGAAATGATTGATTGCAAAAAATGGTGAGCTTCTTCCCGAGTTGGTACCACATAAGGATTCCATTGCCATAAAAAAAATGTCCTCCAATCACTAAAAAATATTAATCAAAATAAAAATCGACGAATAAATGAAATTTTCACACTTGATGAAGCAATAAGAACTGAGAGGCACTTTTTCGCAACTTTATTATAAATACATAGTGAATATAAACATTAATTACCAATTCAATCCTTAATGTGTATATACTACTTTTACTTCAAACTAGAGTTTTAAAGTTACTAATGTTGATGTTTATTTGTGTGTTTATTTAAAATAGATATATATTAAAAAAATAGAAATATTTTTAAGTTTATAATTAAATTTTAAATAGAATCAATGTAAAAAAATTATTTATAAATTTAGAAAGGTGAAATATTCTAAACTCTAATTGAATTTAAAATTTGTGTTGAGTTGGAATGAAGTTTTAGTTCTTCCGACAAAAAACAAGTATGCTTAATTTGGTAAAGAAAACTTGAACTCTTCTTACAAAATATTTTGTTAAAGAAAATTTAAATACGTCTCATTTTTCATTAAAGAGACCAGAATGGAAAAAGAAACCAGTTAGGATTGTTTAACATGATAGAGATAAGAATAAAAAAAAAAAAGAGTTTGACCTTTTTTTTTTACTTTTTTTTATTCAAAACTATATTTCTTTTCAATTTTCAACATATTTGAGACTTTATTTCGTACTTATTTTTGCTCACTTTTAAAAATATCTTATTGTATTTATATTCTTTCCGTTAAAAGGACCCTATAAAAGTGTTTAAATACCTTATTTATATATAAAAGAAATGGATCATCTAACTTATTTCTAGCATTAATGTATATTTAAAAAAATTTACTTTACTATAAATTGATTTTACAAAATTATTTTTAATATGGATATATTTTAAAATCTTTATTTTCAATTTTTATGACAAATTTTATATTTTTTCATCGAATAACCCAAGCTAGAGCAACTGCTAATATTTTAAAAGTCATGCAGTCGCTTAATAATTATATTATAATAATATAAATAGATAATTGATGAATTAAACAATAAAATCCAAGCATTATGACTATACATATATAAATAAAATTATATTCTTAAAATACCATAAAAAATTATATCTAATACTACGCGAACCAACTCCAAGATACTATATAAAATTAAAATTAGTGTTTATTATTACTTAAGGTGCTTTCTAAATAAAGTTTTTTAACTAATAATGTATTGTTTAAGGAGTCATTTAAAAGCATTTATAATAATAATTATTGTATTATATTTCAACATCAAACAATTTAATGATGATGAACGTCAAACATTAAAAGGTTTTAAAATTATTTATGTGTTTATAAAAGAAATATGCCACTTTGACTATTTTCATATTTAAAATTTTTTACACATTCATCTTAAATATATCGTATAGTATAATATTTCTTAACTTATTTACGGTCTAACTGTTGTTTTTATAACATATTCAATCAATCTTGTTCTTTTTTTATTCTTAAAGTTTTACATTCAATAAATATTAACACTATTTTGCATATATGTTATACATTCTGTTCGTCCTTTTTAATTATTGTTATTAATATAAATTGTTTTTTGCATGGTTTGTATTGAGCATTCTTCTAAAAATTCATTTATTTCATGTACGTTATTCTCAATATAATGTTGACTACTGTTTTTTAATATATTGTTGACTATTTTGTCTACTAACTAATAATAGAATTTTCCTCTTTATAACTTTTATTTCTTAAAATTCACTCCAATATTGATAAAACCTTTTTGTTTAGACTAATAAAGGATGAAAGTGAAAGTATGAAGATTTGTTTTCCATCAAGTGCATACATATTTGTGAAAAGCTCATTCACATAATGAATGAGACAAATAAATTAAAATGATTTGTGTTATTAATAACAACATTAAGATGTTTAACTCTTGAGATATTGTTACAAATTTAGAAGCTTTAATCAACTAGAAAATTAGTGATTGATTTGAATCTTAATCACTCTTAATGGTTGGTTTTGTAGAAATAGTGGGAGGTGGTGTCTCTATTGGTGTGCTGTGCCAACTCATAGGAGGCCACTTGTACCTACCACTGTTAGCCACACAGCTAAGGTTTTAGAAACTGAGTTAAGTTACCTTCCTTCAACCATAATATCCCAACCAACTCTTTCCTCTTCCTCAATCTCTCTACATATCTTTGCATCATACTATTTCTAACACTCCCAAACAACTCACACCTTTTTTCTCATCACTTTCTGCACACATTTCTGAATCACCAAAAATGACTCAGGACCAATCTCATCATGCTACTACTCACACTCCACCAGAACCTGTGGCTGAGGAAAAATCTGTCATTCCACAACCCTCTCCTTCTGCTGAAGACTCCAAAGCTCTTGTAGTTCTTGAGAGTATGATACTGTTATATAAACTCTCCCTTTGCTTTTCTCTTATCAGATATTATTGTGTTTCTCTTATCAGAAGCTTTTGTTTTATGCTGTTTATTTACCAGCTTTTAATCTCATTTTGGAGTTATATGATGATTTTAATATAAGTGAAATTGTTTCTACCTACCTACCTAACTACTCCTGTGTAATTCAGACAGTTCAGATAATTAAAGTTTCTTCATCTTTGTTCATGTTTGTTTTAATACGTGACTTGTATTATGGAGTTTCCCAAAGGTGTTTTACAAAAATAAGTGGAAAATGTCAATACTCGACTACTTTTTAGTTTTTCTTGTATTTTTTTTTATCATCAGTTTTCTTCTGCTGGAATTTCCCTGTCGTAGGTCTATTGGAAAGAGTTATATGCCCAAACCAAATTGATGGGTTACCAACTGAATGATAATATGATTCTTTCCGTCGAGTAAAGATCTAATTTTTCTTACTTGAGCTCATAACATGTGGAAACTCAAAGGAAGAAACATCTTCACCTGGTCTTATAATTCATATAGTATTACTCTATTCACTATTTTAATATCTCCCATGTTCATAATTTTTTTCTTCGCCATATGATGTATCATCTCTTTACAACTTCTGGTATAAACTTTTCATGCTGCATACTCAACTTTTTGTTCAATCATATCATAAAAACTCACCTTCTTGTCTCTTTAGTTCACCACAATATATATATATATATATATATATATATATATATATATATATACTTCTATTTAATCATCATTAGAATTGCTGAAAAGGCTCAAACAATATTATGTTGTGTTGTTAATTTGGTTTTTGTCAGAGACTAGTGAAGTTGCTGTAGAGAAACCAATTGAGGGATCTGTGAACCGAGGTGAGTTTGTTTGCATAGTGATAATTTATTTCTCTTTATGCATTTCATATGCTGACATTACATTCTAATTCCTATGCCTTCTCCTTCTTCAGATGCTGTCCTTGCGAGAGTTGCAACAGAGAAGAGGTTGTCACTGATCAAAGCATGGGAAGAAAGTGAAAAATCAAAAGCAGAGAACAAGTAAGAACTTGCATAAAATATTGTTAATTTCCTTTTCAGCTCAAATAGAAACTGTAACTGGTATGATCTTTGGCTGTTTTCGGTACTGCACTTGGCATTGGAAAACATTACGATAATTGTGAAGTTTGAAAAAGATTTGTAAATATGGAGTTCTAATTATTTGTTTTGGTTTTTAGTTAACATTTTATCATTACATACAGTTCTTTGAAGTCATTTAACGAGTTGTTTTAACTAATTTGTATGAATTTGATGAGCAGGGCTTACAAAAACATTTCATCAATTTCTGCATGGGAGAACAGTAAGAAAGCTGCAACAGAGGCTGAATTGAGAAAGATTGAAGTAAGAGCTTGTTTTATCATTAATATTAAGAAATTATTCGTAGTAATTGTAACTTGTTCTGCAGGTACTTTCTGATATTGTGTCCATACCATTTTTCCTTTAGGAACTAGTATTAAACGTTTTTTTTTTATCTTCTGAAAGCAAGCTTCCACCACCCACACTGAAAGAATAAGGGTTTGGGGTGGGGTGGATCTGGGGCATTTCTTACAATAGAAATAGAACAACCACAATTAAAAGTATTGCTATGCTTGTTCTGGAAAGTGATCTTATATTAATGTTTCAGCTCCCCCAATTTAAGCACTCTCTAATCAGTGTGTACACAACATTGGGAGAGAGAGATAGAGAGAGAGAGAGAGAGAGAGAGAGAGAGAGAGAGAGAGAGATTTAGAAGAAAAAAAGTGAGAAGTGAATAGAAATGAAGAGAATCAACAAAGATAAGAATCTGGGTGTGAAATAATTTAGAGTTGAAAGAAAAGTACACCAAACACTAACATGCCTTGTGAAAAGTAAAACAATTTTTCCAATTTACATGACATTGAAGTTGGCAGAGATGGGAAGGAAAAATTGACATTTGATTTTCACTGTGTTTGTGTGCAGGAACAACTGGAGAAGAAAAAGGCAGAATATGCAGAGAAGTTGAAAAACAAAATAGCTACAATCCACCGAGAAGCTGAAGAAAAGAGAGCATTTACTGAGGCCAAAAAAGGTGAAGATTTCTTGAAGGCAGAAGAGACAGCTGCAAAGTACAGGGCAACTGGATCAGCCCCAAAGAAACTCTTCGGTTGTTTCTATTAAGCCTGTTCATTTATAAAAATGTAGTATTACTATTATTATTACATGTGTGGTTTGGTTGTCTTTTGTTGAGTTTTAGTTCATCTTCATTTATTATTGTGTGCACAGAGATATGTTGTTGGTGTGTATACAACAATTACTATGTGCATACAAGAAATTGAATTATTCAATTTGGGTAATACCAATTTCTTGTACCATCATGCCACTAACCTATCTCATTCCCTCACGAGTCCTCCTACCTTATTGGACAATATGATGGTTGTTGATAAAGGTTCAATTTCATGACCCAAAAGTACAATTTTGTTCTGAAGTTCACTTTGTCGCCACGCTAATAAATAAGTTGACGATAACAACTCATTTATAAGTTAACTTAGTGTGAAAATATATCAAATTAGGACATTGCTTAAGAGTTGCATCATTTATCTTAAGCTTGTATTCAAGTAAATAAATGACTAATATTAAAACACAATCTGGTCTTGTTAAAATTCAAAATTAAAACCTGTTTACTCACTTCAAAACAAAATTAGTTGAGACAAAACTTATTTTTTTAATTAAAATATTTGTCTAGTCATGCCAACGCCAATTCTTACTCATTCACGTGACAATTGAAGACCAGCTCTTATGGGAATCAAGAACACATCACCAATTGAAGGGCATGGATAATGTCATTAACTCTGAATCCATTACTGTTTAATTTTAGCTTCAGTTATCATAGGTAAACTTGAACTATAGCAACTATTCCTCTATCTACTTTTTTCCCCTCTTGAGCAACTATTGAAAACCCAGCTACATGGTGAGTGCATTTACAAAAATGAAGAAATCATCACAAAAGGCAAAGAAAAGTTTCTTGTCAGTTCAAAGATTGCCTTTCTCTGCAGAGATATGAAAGAAACTATCTTGGTCACATGTAGCATCAAGGAGATTCAAGAAATTATCATTCTGTCCCAAGAATCCAACATCACCATCAGACATGTGTAGTAGGTGCTTTAATGCAGAATCTGAAGTATCAAGAAATTCATAATTGCCCGAGTCAGACCCAGCTGTGTCATCAAGCTTTGGTTTGTAGCTACTTATCTGTTCATGAACCATGTTCACATCCTCAATGCATGGATTTAGGCTACTAGTTCCATTGTTTTTCACCTGCAATGACACATCTGAACAAGACTCCAATTTAGATGAAGATGAAGGATGTGATACAGGACTTTGACTCACAACAACTCCTTCCTTTCCCTTGACCATGCGAAATGAATTTCCAACCTCAGAATGCCAAAGATGAAGAAAGTGATCAGGGCATGTCGAACTCTTTGGCCATGAATTGAGCAATGAGGATTCCATTGACAACCTTGCCTCTGCCTCAACTCTTACACTTTCCCATTGTACCATGTGACGCGTAGAAGGAGATTCTGACTTGACAACAGTTTGATCCAGAACCAGACATGACTGTTTTTCTCTTAGGGAATGACATGATCGAAGGAGACGCTTCTTTAGATGGGTGTTCCAATAGTTCTTAATCTCGTTGTCTGTTCTTCCAGGTAATTGGGATGCTATAGCAGCCCACCTAAGAGAATGCATGGTTATTTCCAGTTTATATGCAAAGTGAATGTAATATCACAGACTAATGCAACCAAACATCAAAGTATGAGAATATGTAGGTCTTAGATTACATTATCATTATCTTGTCGGGAAACTTGAAACTCCTCATTTTCCTTGAGTTTTTAATTAGTACATTAAGGATCCATAATGGCAAAAGAATAACAAGATGAGAACATTAAGCATTGAAACAGAAACAATATCCATTGGGGTTAAAGTGACACATTTTTTGAAGATGCAACATGTTTACTAATTATTGAGCAGCTTATGAGTAAAATAAGACTTTAGGACCAAGAGGGTTTGGGTATACGCATGTAGAATTTAACAAACAAATGGAACAATGTAGTACCTATTGCCAAGCATTCCATGGAGTTGAACAATTGTGCTTTCTTCTTCACTGGTAAATGGGCCACGTTTGATACCAGGGCGAAGATAGTTTATCCACCGAAGCCGACAACTTTTTCCACATCGTAAGAGACCTAGTTGTAAGCAAAGGTCAATTAAATGATTTTTCACAGACTAATTAATCCATCTTTACAAGTCATAACCATGTCTGCACCTTTCTCCTTTCAGTGTATCAATATTTTACACCCTCTGCATAGCAAGCTTCAAATCCCTCGGTAAACACAAATTTCCAAAACAATTTTCAAGGGGAAAGTACAATTGGATCAAGATAAAGTTCTATGCATATGCCAACAAATTAGGTTATGACAAGTACTTGATGATAACACGATTATTCAACTGTTTTCAATGGTCCATTACTATGAAGGACTGTACTTACGGACCCCCACCCCCGCACGCGCAGAACATAAAAAGTGCCATAACATGCAGAAATTGGTGTCACGAGAATAGAGCAATAGAAAAACAACAATCTGGTTTTCTTCATTCTGAAAACAAGTCACACTGAGATTGGAGTTTATCAAAGAGAAAAACGAAAACTTCACCCATAAGAAAACAATCTCTATTCTTCCCTATCTTCAAAACTTTCAAAAAGAAAAATAAAAGTTCTCCTACTTTACAAGAAAATGCAAAAGTAAGGAAGAAGAAAGGGATAAAAGAAATAAAGAAGGAAAAAAGAAAAGGGAATGATAAGAAAGTGCACCTGCATGTTTGGGAAGTGTACGCCAACTTCCATGACCATGCTCCTTGATGTAGTCAACCAAGGCTTGGTCTTCTTCAGGAGTCCAAGCTCCCCTTTTGACTCCATGTTTCTCACAACAAGGTGCTTTACCCATCCTCACCACTCATTACCACACCCCCAACAATAATTAACACCAGCCTTTCGTAATTTTTTTAATAATAATAAGCTTGCACTTGCACACTGATGACAATAACAATCGGGTCGGTCAGGGTCTACCCATCATGGCCATAAAAAGGAAGAGAGAGAGGGGGATGTAAAAAATGAGAAGAAAAGTGTTGCAGAAGGAAGGGAAAGAAAAGGCTAAATATTAAATGCATGTGTGTATATAGGACAATGGAGGTGCTTAGAGAGGTCCAGGGTCACATTTATAAGTAAAAAGAACATACATACCCTTGTGAAGCAAAGTGGTGTGGTTCTTAATGGCATGAAATAGAGATAAGAAAGTGAGAATGTGAAGAAGAGAGAAGGGGTTGTGCGGAGAGTAAGGGTTGCAGAAAGCCCCACTGAGGAGTCAGATTTTACTGGTTTTTTGAAGGTGGAAAAGTGATGCAGAAAACGAGGGAAGTGATGACGGAAAAGAAAAGGGTATACTTAAATATGAAAATATAAATCATCATCATCACCTTGAGTGCAATGCAGCTGTGGGGGTTGAGGTGAAGGTCATTTCTTTCTGCACAGCTAAAGAAAAGCAGAAAGAAAAGAGAGGTTTTTGTGATTGTGTTGAAAGACTAGAAAAGATGGAGGCGGTGGGAGAAAAGACAAGAGAAGAAATTCAGGAGTGATGGATGGAACTGAAAGGGCATAATAAAAACCATATCCAATGAATGTTTATTGGTTAAGGTGAAGATGATGGTGGGAACGAGGTGCATTTATGTTCCGAACTGCCCATTAGTCAAACCTTGGTCAACATCTTTTTCCTTCTTTTCTTCTTCTCGTATCATCTTTCTTTTATTTTTTTTTATTGTTTATTATAAATTAAAAATTATATTCCTACATTTTTAATCTTTATATATATATATATATATATATATATATATTTTTTTTTTTTTTAAAGTAGAGAGAGAAAAATGAAAAATAAAAAATTACGTCATTATTTTACTAAAATTTAAAACTTATTATATTTATTAGTTTTTACAAATAATCTTAAATTAAAATACATATAAAAAGAATAGAGATAAATGAAAATACAATATATAAATCTTGTAACAAAATCACATAATCTTAGTTTATTATATTTGAGTTTCATTATATCATCTAATTTTTTTTTCTTATAAAATTTACAAATTTCATGTCTGAGTATTTTTTAATAACTTTTTTGAATTATTTGATATTCGTTTTAACTGATAACATTGTTTGTAATTATTTAAAAGGATGGATTTGTGGACAAATGTACGTTCTTTTAAATGGATATACAAATAAATGGAAGTGTCAATTTATGGGATGACATTGTTATCTCATTTTTGCAAAAAAAGAAGATTTGAGAGTGATATATGACCTTTTACCAATATAATCCTGCACTATGAAGAGTGGAAGATGTTTGCATGTGAATGAACTTGTGTGAGGTGTGGGAAGAGTGGTGGTGTGTGAGTGATAACACTTGTTACATAATCGGTATTATGTTTTTATACGAGTAGAGTGATATGTGTGTGATACGATTACGTAACCGGTGTGTGGTAATTATTTTTTCAATCATATAAAATAATATTTATTTATTTTAATATTTTATTTAATATTTATTTTTTTTAATTTCGTATTATTTAATTTTAATTGTTTTATAACATCAAATTATAAAATCATTCTATTTTTTCATCAAAAATATTTTGATAACTTTGAAATTTTATCTATTTTTACAATTTTTTTATCTATTACATAAATCAGATATCTTACTAACTTTCACAAAATCCATCTTTAAATTCAATCACTTTATTCTCTAAATCTACTAAAAAACACACACATTTCTATCTTCTCAAATTCGCACACATTTATTTTTATACTTTCCTCCAAATCCATCTTGACAAAGGAAAATGACCTTAATGTTTTGAAACTATAATTATTGAAATAGTTTTTTCTTTTAAAAAAAAAAACGCATTCTTAATCTGGAGATGCATTTACATCGCATGAGAATGATTCAATAAAAAATGAATCTTAAATTTAAAATATTTATTAAAACTTTGATACAACATACTCTTGTTTACTTGTTTACCTTTAGTATGTTTATTTTGTCTTGTTTAAACTAGTATGATTTATGTTGTGTGGGGTTATGTAAATTTTAGAGTTATCAAAACGGGTAATCCGATTCGACCCGGCTCGACCCATCACTGATTGATGATTTAGTGAGCCAATCTAACCTGGCTCACTTTTTAGCGAGCCAAAAAAATTCGAACCCGACTCGGTCCACCACGGGTTGGTGGGTTAAACGGGTTGGCTCACGGGTTCACTTAATTAAAAAAATAATTTTTTTATTTTTTTTTTCAGTCAAAACTAAATTGTAATTCTAATTAAAATCTAAATAAACTTTAATACAATCCAAATACAAACCAAAATAAATAAAAAATACAAATTATTTATGTGTTGGATAAAAAAAATAACCTAACATGACCCAAATATAAAGCCCAACTTAATAAAAAAATAAAAAACACTTGTGTGACCCTTTTATATACGGGCAACCCGACTCACCACGAGTTCAACCCGGATGAGTTGGATTCTAAATGAGTCGGGTCAAAAATCAATCTGTATTGAAATTTGTAAAAAAATTTCAACCCAACCCAACCCGAACTCGTGGTGAACCAGATTGACTCGCAGGTTCCAACCCATTTTGACAGTTCTAGTAAATTTAAAGCGAACAAAACAAAATAATTAGTGTTACTTTACCAAACGGTTAAATCATTTCAGATATTCTTATTTTTGTACTACCAATGAAAAATAATTGAGTCAAATAAAAAAGAGACCTAATTACAACAAATATTTTAAAATAAAAACCTAAGTAAGTCTAATAAAAAGAGGAGATCTACTTAAAATTTTGTTAAAAAAAATTACTTCTGTTATGAAATGATTTAACCTTATCAAACTCTAACCTAAACATTCTACTTGCAACATTTCTCCCAATGAACAAAAATACCAAAGATTATATCTCTTCAACCCTAAGGGCGTGTTCTCTTGCGTGGATGTAACTGTAGAAGGGAATAAGCGAGCGCGGATTCATTTTTAAATTGTGTTCCATTGCATTGATTAGGACCGATAAGCGAGGGCGGATTTGAGGGATGCACAAATTTTTTCATCCACTATAGAAGTTGAAGATTAGCGAGTATTATCAACCACATTACCATATTATCCTCGTTTTTACTTTCACACGCAGTACAATATTCGTCCTCTACCATGGTGGCGTGAGTGGTGTTGGAAGTGTTGCAGGGTGAGTGGTGCACCGGTGTGGCAGGTGTTGGGGTGGTGGTAGGAGTGGGATGGCACTAGCAGGTCTTGTACGGCTGGATGGCACCGATGTCTTGCAGGTGGTGAGGTGTTGTGATTGTTGCGTGAGGTGTGGGATGGCACCGGTGTGGGCACCGGTGTTGTGAATGAAGAGGAGGGCGGCACCGGTTACGTAACCGGTGCCTTGTTTTCAAAGGAGCGCGACACCGGTTACGACACCGGTGTCGTTGGTGCCTTTTTTTTTTTTTTTTTTTCTTTTTTTTTGTCTT
>Ga0214544_1011334_pt1 | contig 12386 bp, 4 predicted proteins | sample CNSS3metaG_FD_160074 | JGI IMG/M metagenome (GOLD analysis project Ga0214544, IMG submission 160074) | Root nodule microbial communities from cowpea collected in UCLA plant growth center, Los Angeles, California, USA - CNSS3 | ecosystem: Host-associated > Plants > Roots > Nodule | place: USA...
GATTCAACTAAGTCAACTTAGGGAATCAAAAATAACAAACACAAATGAAAGGGATGAAGGATTAGTGAACTTCCTTTCTAAACATGCTTAGTCTTCTTAAGCATGTGCCTTCATCCTTGGTTGGGGTCAATCCTTCATCAATTTTATTCCCATATGAAATCTTAACTTTTCTTACACCCATTTGAGACCTAAAATATTTTTACACCCATTGGAAACCTAATTTTTTTTACTCCCATTTGGCTCCTAAAATATTTTTACACCTATTTGACAACTAAATTTTTTACACCTATTTGAGACGTAAATTATTTATACGCAAATTTTACACCAAAATTGGCATGGTTTGGTTGGGAGTACGAAAGAGGTGAATTATAAGAAATTGTATGAGACGTATATGTACATATATTGTGTGTATGCATGCCGAATCTGTTTGATTGATTAAGAATGTTTGGTCCGTGTCAGTGCGTAAGTCCTTGGGATCTCTAGGTGAGATTCCCAAGGTCGTGCTTCAGTGGTCGGGACGTAATCCCATGGCCCCTGTTAGTGGGTGTCCATGGTGGTGCCCCATCTGTATAACTAGGTAAAGATTCAAGGTAAGGTTGCATCCTTACACTCTAAGGAGTTAGTTAGTCTCACCTAGAGCGGATTGACTCCTATGGTGAGAGTAGCAAGAGGCCCGAAATTCATTAAGGGCTAACCTTGTAGTGAGGGAAAATTGATTCATTATAACACTTATAACACATAACTCGAGGGTGAGCAGCTCGGGGGTGAGCAGAGGTATCCACCACAAGTGCAAGCATCTGCTGAATCCGACCAGGTTATATGTATCCGGATGAGTCGAGTCGTAGTGTATTGCTTGGGAGGTCGTAACATGCTTGTGTGATGTATGTATAATCGACTGTGAATATGTATTTGATTTCATTGATGAAATGATTTTGGCTCCAGCTTACCCTTTGCTTGTTTGATTGTTTTGTGTGTGGTCCTTCTCTTTTGCGAGCATCATAAAATTGTTGATGTGAGCAGAAGCGAGAGGTTCTCGCGGTCAACAGGGGAATGATGACTCCGCTGCATAGTCCATCTAGGCTGGAGCTAATGTTTTATTTCTTTTTTTGTTGGGCTTTTCTTAGGGCCACGACCCATGTATTATGTTTGACTTGTGATCTCTTATATTCTTTTTTTAACTTTATATCTGGTTTTTCCTGTGGCACCGTGGTGTGCCTTACGTTGTAAGGAGTGGGTTTAAACTCCAGGACTGCGGTAAGATATTATTCTAGTGTGACGCTTCTTTAATTACGCTATTAATTAAATGGGGTGTTACACATTGTACACCAATTTTTTTTATTCCCATTTGACACCTAAAATGTTTTTAGACCAATTTAGCATCTAAAATGTTTTTTCACGTAATTGAGACGTAAAATATATGTAGGCTAATTTCACACATAAAATATTTTTACACTCATTTAACACCTAAAATATTTTTGATATTTGAAACCTAAATTTTTCTTTCACCTATTTTAGACGTAAAATATTTTTACACCCAATTGACACCTATTACTTTTTTACTCCCATTTTTAACGTAAAATATTTTTACACGTTTTTGACATCTAGAATATTTTTACACCCATTTCACACCTATTATTTCTTTTACTTCCATTTGACACCTAAAATATTTTTACACCCTTTTGACACCTAAAATATTTTTACAACCATTTGACATCTAAAACTTTTTTACACCCATTTGACACCTATTTCTTTTTACTCCCATTTGACACCTAAAATATTTTTACACAAATTTTGTAAGGGCCATTAAAGTTGCCCTGTTTTTTTTTTCCCTAAAGAAAAGGGGTTGTCCCTTGTAATTGGGCCTAGGGTGTGCCCAACTGATCAAACCGGTTTCAGGTTGCCCTAACTCACACTTCCCACTCTTGCAGAAAACTCAGCAGCCGTCACCTCTCCTTTCCCGCACAGAACGCTCTGCTAGGGTTCGTCCTAAGGTCCACTTTGAGCTAACTCCAAACCCAGTTCCTACTCTGCGTAAGTACCTCTTCCTAGCTCGTGTGCTTTCCATTATTTTCCTTTACATTTTCCAGTTAGGACTCCGTAATAATCCACCCTTGGTTCTGTTCTCTGCTGTTTTTAGCTCTCTAGTTTATACATAGAGTTGCAGTGCTCGTAGTCGTGCTGTCGAGGTCTCCGCTAACTTCTTCCAGGTAGGGCAGCTGTAGCTCACTCTTGTATTTCGTCTCTGTCTTGTTATGGAATTGTTGTGCTGAGGTCATGTGGCTGGTGTGATGTTGTTATAACTGTGAATGTATGAAAATTCGTGGTTTGGACTAGCGTGGGTAACTGTTGCAGGAAAACAGTGGCGAGACCTGTTAATCTCGCCCAAGCGAGCCAGTCTCGCCTAGGCGAGATGAACAGGGACTCGCCCAAACCCTATTAAGCGAGAGGTCACCCAGGCGACCCGCTCATTATTTTGAGCGAGCGAGCATCTCGCCCAGGCGAGAGGGGTCTCGCCTAAGTGAGATCCCGTGATGTTCTCTGTATGCTTCCTCGAGCCCTCGCCTAGGCAAAGTGGGCTCGCCTGAGCGAGACCCTTCAGCCTGAGCGAAGGGCTAGGCGAGGCAGTACGCTGTTTCAGTGTTTGTTCATTCTTGGATGATTGGTATTGGTTTGGGTATGAATGTTATGATGAGAAACATGTATATAATGGAGTATTATGTATGCTTGGCATGGATCATGAATTGTAGATGATGGGTCTAGTATGAAAGTTGGCATGTGAACTAAATGAGTTGGTTATTGTTAAAGTGGCACGAAAATGAGATGAGTTGAGATCCTATTAGCATGGATGGTTTATGATGAGTTGAAATGGGTTGGGCCTGAAACATGAAAAGCTTTGGCTTTAAAGGTTGGTACGATTAATGTATATCTATGCATGGTGAATATTCTTCGGCTGTGTGAATATGGTTGATATGTGTCAGTGCATAATTCCTTGGAGTCTCTAGGTGAGACTTTCAGGGTCGCACTTTAGTGGTCGGGACGTAATTCCATGGCCCTTGTTAGTGGGTGTCCATGGTGGTGCCCCATCTGTATGACTAGGTAAGGATTCAAGGTAAGGTTGCATCCTGACACTCTAAGGGGTCAGTTAGTCTCACCTAGAGCGGACTGACTCCTGTGGTGAGAGTAGCAGGAGGCCCGAAATTCATTAAGGGCTAACCTTGTGGTGAGGGAAAATTGATTCATTATAACACTTGTAACACATAGCTCGGGGGTGAGCAGAGGTATCCACCACCAGTGCAAGCATCCGCTGAATCCGACTAAGTTATATGTATCCGGATGAGTCAAGTTGAGTCGTAGTGTATTGTTTGGAAGGTCGTAACATGCTTGTGTGACGTATGTATGATGGACTGTGAATATGTATCTGACTTCATTGATGAAATGATTTTATGCTCTAGCTTACCCGACTTTCTTTGTTGTGTGATCTGCTGTGTGGTACTCTCTTTTCGAAGAACACCCGTAGGCAATAGGAGGGTGGAGATTTCGCTGCATAGTCTGCGTGGACTAGTTTATATTTCCGTACGAGTTTATCTAGGGCTGCGACCCACGTAGTTGTTGGTTTTAGATTTATATACTTTTAGTTAACTCTTTATCTAGTTTTCTCTTGGGCATCGTGGTATGCCATGGGTTGTAAGGAGTTGAATTTCAAACTCCCGGACTGTGCTTGTATGTTATTTTTATGCGACGTTACATTTAATTTCGCTTATAAATTAAATGGGGTGTTACAAATTTCACAGCTAAAATTTTTTTACACCTATTTGAGATGTAAAATATTTGTACGCTAATTTCACACCTAAAATATTTTACACCCACTTGACACCTAAAATATTTTACTCACATTTGAAACCTGAAATTCATTCACACCCTTATGAGATGTAAAATATTTTTACACAAATTGGGCACCTAAAATATTTTTACACCCATTTGACACCTAAAATATTTTTACACCCATTGGAAACCTAAAATATTTTAACACTCATTCGATACCTATTATTTTTTTTTACACCCATTTGACACCTAAAATATTCTTACACCCGTTTGACAACTGAAATATTTTTACACCCATTTGACACCTAAAAATTTTTTACACCCATTCTACACCAATTTTTTTCTATTCCCATTTGACACTTAAAATGTTTTTAGACCAATTTGGTAGCAATATTTTTTTTCCACGTAATTGAGACGTAAAATATATGTACTGTAATTTCACACCTAAAATATTTTTACATTCATTTGACACCTAAAATATTTTTACACCTATTTGAAACCTAAATGTTTCTTACACCTATTTTAGACGTCAAATATTTTTACACCCATTTGACACCTATTACTTTTTTACTCCCATTTTAAACGTAAAATATTTTTACACACATTTCAGACCTAATATTTTTTTTAGTCCCATTTGACACCTAAAATATTTTTACACCCTTTTGACACCTAAAATATTTTTACACCCTTTTGACACCTAAAATATTTTACACCCACTTGACACCTAAAATAATTTTACATTTATTTGAAACCTAAATTTCTTTACACCCTTTTGAGACGCAAAATATCTTTACACAAATTGGGCACCTCAAATATTTTTATACTCATTTGACACCTAAAATATTTTTACAGCCATTTGACACCTAAAAAGTTTTTACACCCATTTCACGCCTAAAATTTGTTTTCATCAATTTGGCACCTAAAGTATTTTTACACCCATTGGACACCGAAAATATTTTTACACCCATTGGACACCTAAAATATTTTTACACCCATTTGACACCTAAAATATTTTTACCCCTGTTTGACAACTCAAATATTTTTAAACCCATTTGACACCTAAAAATTTTTTACACCCATCGTACACCAATTTTTTTTTATTCTCATTTGACACCTAAAATGTTTTTAGACCAATTTGGTAGCAAAACTTTTTTCACATAATTGAGATGTAAAATATATGTAGGCTAATTTCACACCTAAAATATTTTTACACTCATTTGACACCTAAAATATTTTTACACCTATTTCAAACCTAAATTTTTCTTACGCCTATTTTAGACGTCAAATATTTTTACACCCATTTGACACATATTACTTTAATTCCCCCATTTTAAACACATAAAATATTTTTACATCCATTTCACACCTAATATTTGTTTAGTCCCAATTGACACCTAAAATTTTTTTACACCCATTTGAGACCTAAATTATTTTTACACCCATTTGACACCAAAAATTGTTTTACACCCATTACTCACATTTGAAAGCTAAAATATTTCTACACCAATTGGACAGCTAAACTTTTTTTACACCTAATTGAGACGTAAAATATTTGTACGCTAATTTCACACCTAAAATATTTTTAAACCAATTTGACAATTAAGATATTTTTACATCCATTTGACACCTAAAATTCTTTTACACAGATTTGAGACATAAAATATGTTTACACCCATTTGAGACCTAAAATATTTTTCCACCCATTAGAGACCTAAAATATTTTTCACCCATTTCACACCTAAAATTTTTTTACACCCATTTCATGCCTACAATGTTTTTCACCATTTTGACACCTAAGTTGTTTCCCTCCCATTTGACACCGAAAATATTTTTACAACCATTTGACAAGAAATTTTTTTTTCATCCATTTGACACCTAAAATATTTTTACACTCATTTGAAACCTAAAACATTTTTATACCCATTTGACACCTACTATTTTTTTACTCTCATTTGACACCTAAAATATTTTTACACCGAGTTAACACCTAAAATTTTTTTACACCCACTTGAGACCTAAAATTTTATTTCATCCATTTGACACCTAAATTTTTTTTACTCCTATTTCACTCCTAAACTTTTTTTACGCCCATTTGAGACGAAATTTTTTTTACTCCCATTTGAAACGTAAAATACTTTTACACCCATTTGAGACTTAAAATATTTTTACACCCATTAGAGACCTAAGATATTTTTCACCCATTTGACACCTAAAATTTTTTAACACCCATTTCATGCCTAAAATGTTTTTCACCAATTTGACCCCTAAGTTGTTTCCCTCCCATTTGACACCAATAATATTTTTACACCCATTTGACAAGAAATTTTTTTTTCATCCATTTGACACCTGAAATATTTTTACACTCATTTGAAACCTAAAACTTTTTTACACCCATTTGACACCTATTATTGTTTTACTCTCATTTGACACCTAAAATATTTTTACACCCATTTAACACCTAAAATTTTTTTACACCCATTTGACACCTAAAATGTTTTTACTCACATTTGACACCTAAAATTTTTTTACACCCACTTGACACCTAAAATATTATTTCATCCATTTGAGACCTAAATATTTTTTTCTCCTATTTGACTCCAAAACTTTTATTACACCCATTTGAGACAAAAAAAATTTTTACTCCCATTTGAAACGTAAAATATTCTTACACCCATTTGAGTCCTAAAATATTTTTACACCCATTTGACACCTCAAATATTTTATGTAAAATATTTATACGCTAATTTTACACCAAAATATTTTTACACCCTTTTGACACCTAAAATTTCTTTACACCCACTTGAGACACAAAACATTTTTCACCAATTTGACACCTTAAATATTTTACCTACCATTTGAAACCAAAACTTTTTTTACACCTATTTTAGACGTAAAATATTTTACACCCATTTGACACCTATTACTTTTTTACTCCCATTTGACACCTAAAATATTTTGACACCCTTTTGACACCTAAAATATTTTTAGAACCATTTGATATCTAAAACTTTATTACACCCATTTGACCCCTATTTCTTTTTACTCCCATTTGACACCTAAAATATTTTTACACCAATTTGACAGCTAAAATTTTTTTACACCTATATATTGACTCTAGACAAAACATATGGATCTTACAATCAAAATAAACTCAAGAACAAGATATTGAACTGAACAAAAACAACAAATACTCAATCAAAATGAAAAGTAAACGGTAGAAACCAAATAGAACACCTATAGCACACAAGGATGGTTCAAGATGAAGCAAATGAAGATGAACCAAAGTAAAAAGACATGAATACTCAAAATAAAAGGAACAAAAACAACAAGACAAGAAGAAGAAGTGATGAACAACACAGAATTGAAAGAAAAATGGAGAAGAAGCACTTAACTCACTAAAACCGAGAGCAACCAAGGCTCATGATACCACATGATGGCTTCTTCTTGTCTCCATTGAAGCTTGCATGAAGAATTAAGGCTCCATGGATGGTGTTGGATGCGGAAGCATGAAGGAAAGAAGCTTAAGGTGTTTGGTTTGGTGTAGGTGATAGGATTCTTAAGAGAGATGAGGCCAACTCTTAAGGAAGAAGACTAGAGTAAACTAGAGAAGAGTTTCTAAGGTCAGCTCAAAAGAGATTTGTGCACAAATTTGGGCAGCAATTCATTACTCAATTTCAAACTGAAAAATACATCTCCTAACCCTTCTATTTATAGGCTAAAATGAGACCAAGGAGTCTCTAAAAAGTGGAGGGAAAAAGGAGTCTAGAAAGTTGAATTTTGGAGCCAAAAAGGAGCATGTGGGAGGTGTGAATTGCCACCTAAGCAAGTCACACTTGTCTTGCCATGGGAACCTAACTCTCATCCTTGGAGAGCAAGTTTGAGAAGCTTCTAGCCTTTTCTAGAGTAGACACACTACTCTTGGCCCATTTGGCCCAATTCCTCTTTTTGGTCCAAAATTACTTCTAAAGCCCAATTTCCTCTAAGGCCCAATACATGGCCCAAAGAAAACGCTATTCTACAGGGCCCAAAATAAAAAGTCCAAAATAAAATCCTAATCTAGTATTTACAAGCAAAAAGTCCTAGGCTAGGTCTTCACATCTTCCTTGGCCCATGTGAAGTTCATCTTAGGCCTTGCATGCGCATTTAAGGCCCGTTCCTCTTGTATTCTCCTAGCCATGGCTCTTGTTGTAGGTCCCTTGGCTTGACCCATCTCATCAATATCAATGACGAACCCAAACCCAAAATCACCTAACGTTCGAACCTCAAACACATTTATTCATACAACAAGTCAATCGATCATACATTTGATATGATAAGAGAGTCTAAGCAGTATATGAATAACATTAGGAGCAAATAGAATTTTACCTTTTAGGGTCACGAATAGAGCAAAATGGACTTAAAGGATAGTAAGGTGACCCCCTTTTGTGTGTGTGCTTTGGTAATAAAAAAGAAAAGAGGTTTTTCGATTTTTTTTTCTGTGTGTCTTGCATTGGAGAGGTTTTATGCTTATATAGGTACTTTGGGATACCACTGATATCCTAGTCTTTAATTATAATAAAATATATTAGGAAGGAATTGGTCCCAATGAAACATATTATAGAAATTAAATCGTTGCATAATATACAAGGTATTGATTATAATTATTAAAATATTGCTTATAATTACTTGAATCATATATTTTTTCTAGTACATACAGAGATTAATCAAATCATAACATATTATTCATATAATTGATTCAATTTTTAGGAATATTTTCTTGTAATTATTAAAATAATATCTTCAAAAATCAATGAGACACATCACATAAGCATAAATTCAAGATATTTATTCTAAATATTATGAATAATATTGCTCCTAATATTATACCATTCTCTATAAAATAAAGATTATAAAATGTCATTTTTTGGCATGAGTGTAAGTAGTAAATAGTGGTTAGGGCTGAAAGTATATACAAAATATTTGGGCTCATGAAAAAGATGTGATAATTAAAAACAAATTAGATTTTCCCTTCTCTTTTTTTTCATGGTAGAATTAAAGTTAAAAAAATATTCCATTAATCAAAAAAATATTTTTTATTTTATTTCATTTTATTATTATTTTATATATATATATATATATATATATATATATATATATTTTTTTTTTTTTTAAAAAAAAAAAATGTATTTACCCAGACGAAATTGGGTGTTGACACCTAGAGATTGAATATTTATAATTTCATAAACTAATCCCATTTGTCTATCCGTCTACATGTTTGTTGTACACTTTTGAGCATGTTTTATACACAAAATATCAATTATTTCAATTGTAAATAGTTAAAAATAGTAAAAAGAATTAAAAAAGTGTTACCATGAGATGGAATTTGTCAAATATGAGAACACAAATCCTATCATAGTATTGGTCTACTTGTTTCTTTTGATTTTTTTTAGCAATTTTTATATATAAAATATCAATTATTTAAATTGTAAATAGTAAAAATTAATCAAAAAATGAAAAAAGTGTCACAAAAAAAAGCAATTTATCGAATTTCAAACCACCAATAATCTCCATTGAGTATTGGCCAAGGAGTTTCGTGTGAAATTTTGAGCACTTTTTATGTAGATAATTGAAACATTGTTACCTAGAGATTTAGTTATTTAAATTTTAAAAACTAGTCCATTTGAGTAACTGCGAACCTGTTTCTTAAGAAACTTTTAGCAATTTTTATACATAAAATATCAATCATTTAAATTGTAAATAGTTAAAAATAGTACAAAGAATTAAAAAAGTGTTACCAGGAGATGTAATTTGTCAAATTTAAGAACACAAATCCTATCCTAGTATTGGCCAACTTGTTTCTTGTGAATTTTTTTGCAACTTTTATATATAAAATATCAGATATTTAAATTGTAAATAGTAAAAATTAGTCAAAAATTAAAAAAGTGTCACAAAAGAAGAACATTTTTAATTTCATAACACCAATAATCCTCTTTGACTATTGGCGAACGAGTTTCGTGTGAAATTTTGAGCAATTTCTATGTAGAAAATGTGAATTATTTAAATTGTAAATAGTAAAAAGTAGGAAAAAAATTGAAAAATTGTTACCTGCAGATGGAATTTTTTAAATTTTCGAAAGTAATCCCATCTAAGTATCCGAAAACCTGTTTGTTCTGAAACTTTGAGCAATTTTTACACATAAAATATCAATTATTTTGATCAAGGATTATCTTGTTCCTTTTTAAGATTATTGAATATGGTGTGAGTTCATTAAGAAAGCTAAGTGAAATCTCCACTGGACATTAAGATAGCAAGCTATCTAGATGTGAAGGTTCCTTTCACAAAGATCAAGAGAAGAAGATGATGGATTGATTCAAAACAAAAAGGAAATGGAAAGCACATAAACAATAGAAAACCAAGAACAATTAAAGGAAGAAGAAAACATAAAATGGATAGGAAAGAAATGGTAAAAATGTGAGAAGCACGCCACTACAAGGCTAGGATAGAAGCCATGGCAACCTTGAAGATGAGTGGATGTGTGCCGCCACTTGCTATGCAAGATAAGGCTTAAAAGTATTCACTCCTTAGGGAGGAAACTCTCACAAATGGTTGAGACACAAGAGTGTTTTTACTTCAAAATGTTCAACCCTTTTACATGTCTAGGATCACCCCTTATATAGAAGAGTTTAGGGGCCTCCATGAAAATAAAAGATACCTAAGGATGTCTCTACAAAAACCTAACCCTAGCTTCTAGAAACTAGGTCAAATAAGGTTACAAAATGAGAGACTAAAGAGCTAACTATGGTGTGTGCAAGGCTAATTTTATTCTAGCACTAAAGGAGACCAAGAAGGTGTCTCATATGTCTCCAAAAGTGGCTAAAGTGTGCTAAAAACAAAGGGGACCAAAGGTACATAGGTACACTTGCTTTATGCCTTTTACTTTATGCTTTTTGCTTTTTCTTTTTCTTCTACCTATGCTCCATCTCATCTCCACTTCTCCACTAAGGTTGCGCCACATCACCCACCATAATTAATCTTACTTACAACTACAAAACATATAAATAAGGATTAGCATGTTGGCTTGAGTCAAGTCAAGTCTAGTCAACAAGTCAAACCTAGTCAAAGGTTAACAAGTCTACTAAGGTTGATTTCAATTAAGTCAACTTAGGGAACTTCAAACATAATAAAAACAATGAACAAGGATGAAGGATTAGTGAACTTCCTTTCTAAACATGCTTAGTCTTTTTAAGCATGTTCCTCCATCCTTGGTTGGGGTCAATCCTTCATCATCCTCCCCTCCTTGGAGAGAATTTGACCCCAAATTCTTTAAGCCTTTGTAGATGGAGCTTGACTTGATTTGGGGGAGGTTTTGCGCCTCCCTTTTATGAGCTCTTGTTCCATCCTTTCTAAGGGTACTACCCCTAGCTTTGGTTAGACCATCCCTCTTTTCTAGACCACTTTTCCTCTCATGCTTGCGCATTGGGTCTTCCTTTTGAGCCTTGCAAGAGAAGGAAGAATGGTGATTTCCATCTTGCTTTGGAAAATTTTTTTTTGGAGGTAACTTGCTCTTTTTCTTTTTCATCTATTCTCTTATCTTTCACTTTATTTTGGTCCTCATTTGCTTGATTGGGTGAGAGAGGTAGGAGTGTGAACTTCTTGCCTTCCAATTGAAAAGTTAATGAGGACTTGTTGAGTTACTTTAATGTCTTCTTTCTTAAGCCATGATAGCTTGTAGGGCTTGGCATGAGGGATATTTTTCAAGCCAAGCTTGTCCACAACCCTTGTGCTAGCCACATTTACACAACTTCCATTATCTATGAGGAGGGGACGTGACACCTTGAATGAAAAAGGTTTTGTCTTTGAGAAAGGTCAAGTTCCTTGGAAACTTGTCTTAGTTGGTGCCTTATCATTAACAATCCACCTTCAAGGGGTTTAATCCTTTCACTTGAAGAAGAAGTGTGGGAAGAAGTACTTTTGGGGGAAGGGGGAGAAGAATGTTCACTCTACTTCTCTTTTAAAGTTTAAGGCCATGGTTCTTTTGGTGGGACAATTTGAAGCTATTTTATAGAATTTGTCCTTGTACCTTGAGAAGAATTAGGAGTTTCATTAGAAGGCCTAGACGAATTAGTCCTAGGAGGTGGGTGAGGGGTTGGGGTGCATTGGGCTGTAGTAACCTGACAGCCTCTGGGGCCCGAGGAGGGGTAGCCAGGGATGTTACAATACTGTTGATGGATTGATTTCTGATTTCCACTCTTTGCATGCATTAGAACATTCATCCGTGTCTGAGTTATTTGAATTTGCATGCATTGATGTTCTTGATTCTGATTCTGCTCTGATTCTGATGATGCTGAATATGATGTGGATAATGTTGAATCTAATGAGTTTAACTCTCTGGATGTTGTACCTATTGACTTTGATGTTATACAATCAGGTTGCACTAACCATGTTGCAGGAAGTACACATGCATCTGATTGTTATGCTCAGGTACAAGCTGTGGAACCCATTTCTCCCTCCCTTCTGGTTCCTGATATTCAGCCAGCATCCAGTACTCCAGAGTTAAAACCACTGCCAGACAACCTCAAGTATGT
>Ga0214544_1011338_pt1 | contig 12379 bp, 4 predicted proteins | sample CNSS3metaG_FD_160074 | JGI IMG/M metagenome (GOLD analysis project Ga0214544, IMG submission 160074) | Root nodule microbial communities from cowpea collected in UCLA plant growth center, Los Angeles, California, USA - CNSS3 | ecosystem: Host-associated > Plants > Roots > Nodule | place: USA...
TTAAATTGTGTATCTTTTTATTTTTTTTATAAAGCATAACATTTAACAATAGATAATAAAACATAAAATTAAATATAATAAAGAATAAAAATATTTAGGTTTAATTTATCTTTTGGTCCCTGTTTTTATCCAAAAGTTGATACTAGGATTATGTTAATTATACCAACAAAATAAATTATTCATATCAAGCGTTTCAATTTTAATGAAAAAATTATTGATCTGTTTCAAGAAATTTAACGAAATTTATCGTAAAAGACAAAATTGCATCTGTTTCTCAAATATCGGAACCAAATTGAAACAAATAACTGAAGGACCAACTTAATATTTTTAAACGAAAACATGAATCAAAAGAGTAATTAAACCAAATATTTATTAAGATAATTTTTATTTTTTTCTCATCGTCTTTTTAGTTTTTCACAAATTATAATCATTTCTCACTATCATATCTTTTCTTGTTTTTGAAGACACAAATTCATTATTTTTGCTCTCATTTCTCATTTATCTTATTCCTTTATTGTCTCTTGTCTCGATAATAAAAACATTACTTTTTATCTCATGAATTTTTTGTATATTCATTTTTTATGAATATAGAAAAAAATAATGTATTATGGATTTTTTCATAACCAATTTTGAATTGTGACTTGACTGTAATATTTATTTTATAATTACATGTCTCAATTTTTTATTGGATTATGAAAAATTATTTTTTAATATTATTTACAAAGAAGGTATATTGATAAAGAATAAAAGAATAAATTCATTTTTTTAAAAGTGATAAAAAAGAAAGTATTGATGAAAGCAAGATAGACCCTGCTTCATATATTTTGAAATATTATACTAAAGGTCAAATTGTTAAGTTAGAAAAGCCATTTTTTGAAGCATTATACTAATAATCGAATCTAATAATCTCAAAATTATATTACTTTGGCCCCCCCAATACTTTTGGTCAAGATCCGCCACTACACGTGACATGTCATGGTTGTGACATGTCATGGTTGTGTCATGCGTCAGACTAACAATGATTGTTTTTAATTTAGTCCCTCTATTTACAATTTAAATTCAATTTAGTTCCTCTAATTTTTAAAATGATCCAATTTTATCCTCTTCACTTTGAGACCAAATTAGTAATTAAGTTTAATTACAACTTATATATATATATATATATATATATATATATATATATGTGTGTGTGTGTGTGTGTGTTCAAATAACTTTTTAGAATTTATACATCAAATTACTTCATTTGTTCAAATTTTTTTTTTTACAACCTTACAAAATTTCAAGTGTAAAAGATTACAAGTGAAAAAATGTAAGAAATAAAATAATATGAGTATTTAGGTAATGATTTGATGTAAAAATGATAAAAAATTATTTTAACATTAATATACAAGTTGTAATTAAGCTTAATTACTATTTTAATCTCAATTTGGAGACGACAAAATTGAATCATTTAAAAATATAAAGGAACTAAATCGAACCAAAATTGTAAACAGTGGGACTAAATTGAAAACAATCAATGATATACTGACATGTGGCACGACCATGACTTAACACATGACAATTTTGTTTTTTAAAAAAAAAAGTAAAAAAAAAAAAAAAAAAAAAAATTCACAACTTAACATGTAGCATAACCATGACATGACATGTGACAATTATTTTAAAAAAATAAAAAACAATTAAATAGAAATTGAAAATTGAAAATTGAAAATTGAAAATTCTACAAAAAAGACACAAGAAATGTACAAACACGACGTTAACTTAAGAGAAATGATCAAACTAAATATTCTTAAAGAATTAAATGACCAAATTAAACCAAAAAACAATAAGAAGACCAAATGAATCAAAATAACAAATTGAAAGACTAAATCTCTAATTAAGCCTATATTATATTATACATTATTCAACTCTTAAAATTAGTTATAAAGTTAAGATAAAAGTTAAAAGGGTAACTCGATGCCAAGCAATCAGCTAGTAACTTCAAATCATTAACTCGAGCCCCGAAAGTTTTTAAACCATATTATTAATTATTAAATTATAGATTTAATTATTCAGAGGGTACCTACTCTCATTTGGATGTGTCAGTTTGCTGTTCACTTTTCAAGAAGTGTCAATTGCGACCCAACTTTTGAAAAAAATGTCTCAATTAGTCTCTCTCAGAAAAAACATTGTTAACGCCATTAATGGTGTGCCACATGTCATTTTTTGTTTTCTTAATTTTTTTAATTTATTTATTTTCTTATCTTTCATTTTTTTTGCCACGTTTCAGGTCCCTGGTGTGACACGCGGCACTATCAGTGCCACGTGGCAAGGTACTGCCAAGTGTCAGTGTCATTACCAAGTGTCATTGTCTTAATTCAATTTAGTCCCCACATATGTCTATATATTTCAATTTAATCCTAATCTTTTTTTTTTCAAAATAGAGAAATATTATCTCTCCCTCAAGACCAAATTTATTATTTATATAAATATTATATTGATATAAAAATGACTTACAAAATTAATTATTGATATTTATATTAAAATTTAATGATAAAAGTCATGAATAATAAAACATGGGTTAACAATTAAAAAAAAAATGTAATATGTTATGCTCATATCTTTTTATTGAAAATGACGTTATAAAATATTACATTTTTCTTAATTGTTAATCCATGTTTTATTATTCATGATTTTTACCAATAAATTTTAATATAAATATCAATACTTAATTTTGTAAGTCACTTTTTAATAAAAAATATCAATATAACATTTATATAAATAATAATTTTCGTCTTAAGAGAGACAATATTTCCTTATTTTGAACAAAAGAAAAATGGGAGTAAATTAAAGCAAAAGGGCATATATGGGAATTAAATTGAAACAAATAAACATATATGGAGATTAAATTGAAATCAAGACAATGACACTTGATAGTGACACTGACATGTGGCAGTACTTTGCCACGTGGCACTGACATTGTCACGTGTCACACAAGGGACCTGACACATGGCAAAAACAAAATTCAAAAAAGAAATTAAAAAAATTAAAAATTGGATTAGCATTACCTGATCCTACTAGGCACTTTGTTATGTTTTGTGATGCTTCCAAAATGGGATTAGGTTGTGTTCTTATGCAAGATAGAAGGGTAATGGCATATGCTTCTAGACAATTAAGAACACATGAGAAAAATTACCCAACCCATGATTTGGAACTAGCTGCCATTGTTTTTGCACTTAAGATATGGAGACATTATGTTTATGGTGGAAAGTTTGAAGTTTTTAGTGATCATAAGAGTCTCAAATACTTGTTTGATCAAAAGGAATTAAATATGAGACAAAGGAGATAGATGAAATTTCTGAAAGATTATAATTTTGAATTACAATACCATCCAGGTAAAGTAAATGTAGTGGCAGATGCTTTAAGCAGAAAATCTTTACATATCTCCTCACTAATGATTCATGAGATGAATTTGTTAGAAAAATTTAGAGACATGAATTTGTCGGTCACCCTAAGCCATGATAAAATGCAATTAAACTTCTATTACTATTAATATGATATTGATAAGTTAGTCTTGACTTAATCAAAAACAAAATTAATTTATATGTTATGAATTCATGCGTCTTCTAAGAACAAGTAGAAATTGTAGATTATTTTTAATTTAGGAGTTCAAATTTAAAGATGATAAATATTCTCACTTACAATTTTCTTCTCTCATCCTTTTGTATAAACTCCTTACGCACATTTTTTTTTCATCAACAATCACCTCCTTCATCCACTAAAGAATTCTTCACTATTTATTTTTGTGAACATGTCTTACTTTTGTTGAAGATGGAAGTGTTGTATAAGAAACTTTTCTTTAAATTATTATCATTGTCGTCAATCACATCAATATAAATTAAATTAATACCTTCAGGAAATTGGTTGTTGTGAAGAGTACGAGGTTTGAACTTGTAAATGTTGATCTCTTGTGCTATTTTATCTACAAATTAACCGTACGTAACACATGAAGAAAAAGGACAAATAAAAAAAGGACAAACAAAATTAAAATTAATTTTGAAATTTATAAAAAGTAATAATAATTAGAATTTACACATACATATTTAATCTTTTTAACTTCAATTTATATCAAATGCCGGTAAAAATGATCACATATATAATAGAAATAGGGTTAAGTATGTTTTTAGTCCCCGAACTTTGATTCAAAATTAGAATTTGTTCCTGTCTGAAACTTCGATATATTTTGGTCTCTAAACTTTAGAAATGAATGAATATAGTCCTTTTAACCCAATTATGTTAACTTTTTTTGACATGTCGAACGCTTTTCATATTAGTACTGAAGTTTTTTACATTGTTTGATACACATTCTTGATTCAATATCTACTGATAAATATGTTTCACACTTTAAAAAAAGTTAACGTAATTGAGTTGAAAGGACTATATTCATTCATTTTTAAAGTTTAGGGACCAAAATATATTGAAGTTTTGGACAGGGACGAATTCCAATTTTGAATCAAAGTTTAGGGACTAAAAACATACTTAACCCATAGAAATAATTTGATACACTATTATGAAATCATAATAAAAATACATAATTAAAAATATAATAAGAGGAAAAGTAACTTGAAAATCAAAGAAAATTTTTGAAATATTGAACTAGTTAAATCATTAAGAGATATCGAAAATTATTTCAAAAGAAACAAAAAAAATTCAAATAAAAGAACAATTAAGAATTAGAGAGAACAAATAAAGTAAAGTGAAAAAAATACAACTACAGCACCTCAATAGAATATAAAAATTAATACAATTATAGATATATTTCACATTTTACTAAAATAGAAATATTTTATTGTTAACTTCAACATATACGTTGGATGCCGGTGAAAATGATAAACTAAAATAAAAATATTTTATTGTTAACTTCAACATATATGTTGGATGTTAGTGAAAATGATAAAATATGTTCTTTAGAAACGATTTTATACATAATTAAACGAAATTGTACAAAAGTTAAATAATTAAAAATATAATAAGATCGGAAGTAAATTTAAGATCTAAGAAAACTGCTTAGATATCAAATTAGTCAAACTGTTACAAAGTAATAAAGATATTAAATTGTTTGAGTGAACAAAAATTCTTCAAATAAAAAGAATAAAGGAAACCGAAAAAATATAACTACTGGACCTTAATAGAATATCAAAAATAATTATAGATATATTTCAAATTTTACTAAAATTAAAATATTTAACAACTTTTGTAAGTAATTAAAGAAAAAAAGTTACATCAATAACACAATATATATATATAATATGTAATATAATATATATATATATATATATATATATATATATATATATATATATATATATATAAAGTGGAAAATATAGAATATGTACATTTTTATTATACTAAAATGATATAATTTTGTAAGTATAATATTAAAAATATCATGTGATGTTTATTGTTTAAATGGTAAATTACTTGATTACATTAAGCTATTTTTAAATATATGTTAGAGTCAAACTTAAATTATTAATTAATGGAAATTAATTTCATCATCCAAATTTCATTATTTTTTAGGAAAAAGAAAGAAAAAAGTATTCTATTAATAATTGTTATAAATAATTAAGAAAATTTTTCACAGATCTATCACTTTAAATAAAAAAGGTTTGATTTTAAACTTATTTATTAATGTTATTTTACATCTTAGCATTAGCATTAAATGAACAATGAAAATAACCATAGCATTAATTTTGGTAACTATGTCTAGATAATTTACATGTAGACCTGGTGTCTCATCTGCATGTGTATATATATAACTTTGTATTTAGGGTTTTTTTCTTACATATTCATATCAATCTGCTGAGAGTTGCATTCAAGAAAGAAATATTTCTCCAAAATTGAATTACCATGAAGATCATATTCTCACTTTTACTGATTGTGCTTCTTTCCGTTGGAATTGGTATCCTTTGAATTTCATTTGTTCATGTTAATTTATAGATTTTATCTCTACTCCTATTTTTGTCTGGTCCAATTTAAGAAATTGGATCAGACCGATAAGGAGCATAGAGACTGAATCTATCATTTAGAGTATTCTTAGAAAGATGACTGTTTTTAAAGTAAGTTTTTGGTTGGTGCAGGAAATGAAGGGGCGATGAAAGTGGCAGAGGGAAAGATCTGTGATGTTCAGTTGTATGATCACTGTGATGAGAACTGTTTCACTGATTGTCCACAGAAGTATGGGCCTGGAGCTGTTGGTATTTGTAATGATCCTCCGGTGTGCATATGCCGTAGACAGTGTTAGGTCATGATCACTTCATTTTCCAATTAATCAAAGTTTATTAATGTAAAATGCATGGTGGATTCATAGAAATAAAATTCTTATTTTGTTATTATATGTCTTTGTTTATAATTTTTTAGTTTCCTCTTCGTAAAACAATTATATCAAGCAGTTAATGGATAATAGTACAAATATTTAAACCTACATCACTAGAAAAAGTGCTAAAATTTTTGGGTTCAAATTGTACTTTGTGACAATTAAGCATCGTGACAAATTTCATTTTTGACAATAGAAATAATTGACAGAAATATAATTATCAAAATATGTTTTTGAAGAAATAAAATTGATTTGGTGGAATTTAGAAAAAAAAGAATGAGAGAGGTCGTATGGTTCAACTCTTCCACTAAAAAACTAATAATTAACCATTATCAATCAAAAAAAATATCAAAAAATGTTTTCAATGATTTTACGCGAATAATCGCTTATTTAAATGTATTCTTTATTAACAGTTTGAATCCGCAAAATATTTATACAATTGACAAATCAAAATGATTATTTTTATGTCTACTTGTAATAAAATGTCGCAATACCGTGATCTTGAAACAAAAAAACAACTCGATTATTAACCCACAACAATTCAGTGTGAACAATTATAATACAAAAAATCATAAAGAGTATAAAATATATATATATATATATATATATATATATATATATATATTTTTTAATATAGCACACAACAAGATTTAATTATAAATTTGATTTCTATACCTGAAATCACTTATATTTTAATATGTAAATAAAAAAATTATTATTTTAATGTTTAAAATAGAATTATATAGTTTCTTTAACATTAAACATAAAAATACAAATATTAGATATGATAGTGAATATTATCAATTTGAAAAAAAAAACATTTATACACAATTAGAACAAAATTTTATATTAAAAAAAATAATTATCATTTTTTATTTATAATAGTGAATATTTTAGTAATCATTAATTGTTTATTTTGTAATTGATATCTAAATTGGTCATTATAATTTTTGGTCACTAAAATTGATTATTAATTAGACATTTTCTTGTAATATTTGCTTCGATGACCCCATTGATATACTTGAGCAAAAGATGCAAGTGTAGAAATGCTTTTTAGTATCAAATGCAATAGAAGATCCTTATATTTTTTGTGCTCAACGTTTACATTCAAACTACAACAGTTTGAAACGTCGTATTATATTTCAGTACAGTGAAAATAATGACGTTTATAGGTGTCCCTCTTTGCATTTGATTTAATTTAAAATAAATAAATTATGGTAGGTTTAACTATTGTTATTTGTGTAGTGCAACAAATGGCAGGTGTTGCGACAATTTGCATAAAACTATTATATTATACATTGTGGCAGCAAGATCTATGGCGGTATGTGGACCCGCTACACATGCAAAAAGTGATGGTCATAAGCGCCATTATATACAACAAATAATCGTTGTATTTAACACGATTTTTTGTATTTTTTCTTTATTCAATTAAGTCTCTACTTATGTCTCTTTGATTTAATTTTGTTCAATTTTTTTAATAATTGAAATATATTTTTTTAATTCATTTTTTTATAAGATTAAAATTAATTAAGTATAAATATTTTTACAAAATTAAGTACTGATATTTATATTAAAATTTATTGTAAAAGAAATGATTAACAAAACATGGATTAATAATATATAATAGTGTAATATGTTAAAAAGCCATTTTTAATAAAAAAAATTATAACATTTATACAAATAATAAATTTGGTCTCAAGTTGAGAGAGATAATATTGTTCTATTTTGAAAAAAAAGAAAAATTGAATAAAAAAATGCAAGTATGGACTAAATTGAATTAAAGAGACATACATAAAACTAAATTAAAATCAAGACGATTACACTAGTGACACTAACATGTAGCATTATCTTGACATGTGGCATTGTCCTGTCACGTGGCACTGATAGTGTCACGTGTCATATTAAGAACCTGACATGTGGCAACTATTTTTTTTTTTGCAAAAATAATAATTAAAAATTAAAAAAGAAATAAATAAACCACATATTAACATGTGGCATGATATTAGTAATTGTTTTTTGAAAGAGACCTAGTTGATGTTTTTTTTTTTCCAATAGTTGGAACATAATTGAAACGTTTTTAAAAGCGGACACACCCCACCAAAATGGGGACCATATGAGTAATTAAGCCAATATTCTAAAATGATGGTATTATCCTTAATGTAACATTCATTAATGAAAAGAAGTACATAGTTTACAACTTGAAAGTAAAATAATGTAAAACACACTTTAGGTGAAACTAGGAAACATTATAACATCTTTGTTCACAATCATAAAATTAGACAAAATGAAAATCAAATAACATTCTTTGATCATAAATCTTCATGTTGATCATTTTCTACATTTGAAACACTTTTATTGTACTTTTATATGCTTCTATGCATCCGCAACTGCCATTTCGGCAAGATATGTGACAATGGGGTTCTAAATTGATGAGAGGGAAACATAGCATACCAGTAATGTGTTTTCTAAGAAACTGGAGTATGCCCCATGTTGACTTCTAAGTTCCTGAAGTGCAAAATTTAAATTTGTGCTAAGTAAACTAATCATTTATTGTCATCTAAATTTAAATCAGAGATTGTCACACTAGATTATTGAGTTTTATAGTCATTAACAATATGCAACATGCCAACAAAAAACACAAATACAAATCTGTGCAAGTTGGGGGCATAGTGTTGACAAAAACAAGAAGATGGCCATCTTCCTTCAATAAAGAGTTTTGATGATGATGATGACTTATGAAAAAGTATGGAAGACTTGATGATGATGCATGGAAAAATGTTGAAGACTTAAAAGAATGCTTGGATTCAAAAGATACATTGAAGACTTAGGGGTTTAGTTGTTTAGGTCTTGTAATTTGTGTATGTTTTTTAAAATAGTTAAATTAGTATGTCAAGAGTCCAAAGGCAAAACCCAAGTAGTAGAGCACCAAGAGAATTTTATTTATTTGCAAAACTCGCTGGAATAATCGATTATTCGTAGTGATAATCGATTATCTCAGTTAAAACTTATTTTTGAGAAAAGCCTCTATGATAATCGATTATCACCTGCTGATAATAGATTATCCTAATTGATAATAGATTATCACAACGAAAAAAATGTTTTCAGAAAAGTTTCTGTGATAATCGATTATCACTTATGATAATTGATTATCTATGGCAGTTGTGACTTAACTTTTCATATTCTTAACCTAATTTCTAAATAGGCTTCTATAAATAAAGTGGTAGGCTTTCATTTCAATATACAAAAGTTAGAAAAGTCTAAGTACTTGAGATCTCTCTGTGGGAAGGCTTTGAAAAACCTAGTGTGGGTAGAGCGATAACTTTCATCGAGTGAGATCTTGAGTGATTGAGTGTTGTTGTTGTTGCTAGGAGAAGTTGATCATCCTTTATGTGATTCAAAGGAGGTGTTCATTCCTTGTGTGATTCAAGGAAGGTGTTTTCGTCCCTTGTGAATTTCAAGGGAGGTGTCTTCATCTCTTGTGTGATTCAAGAGAGGTGTTTTCTAAATCCTAATATTTCTTATCATTGATTGTAAGTTTGGTTTAATTTAGTGATTTAGTTAATCTCATTTTTTAGAGATTAACAACTGGACGTAAGGTCTTTTGATCTGAACCAGTATAAATATTTTGTGCAATTTTTCTCTTTCCTACTCTATTTATTTTATTGTGTTTATTAAGATAAAAGAAAGAATTTTAATTGAACTTTGATATTAAAAGGGGAAAATTTTAAAAGCACAATTTTTATTAAAAACCCTAACAAAAAAGAGGAGAACTGAATATATTAATTACTTGATTGATTACAACAGAATAATAACACGTATTTATACACAATAATACAAACATATTAACAACAAATTAACGGTTGTATATTAACTAAGCCTAACAGAATGACAACTATTTAAAGAGTAACAATTGACTCTACACTAATAGCCCCCCACAACCTCAATGGGGTTGAGAATTACAAAGTGAATCAACGATGTTGAGTTTGGAACGTAAAAACAGAAAACGGTTAGGAGACAAAGGCTTAGTTAAGGCATCAGCCCACTGATCAGTTATAGGTATATGAAAAACCTAAAGTTGCTGAGTTAAGACTTTTCCCTGACAAAGAAGACATCTATTTCCATGTGTTTGGTGCGAGAATGTAAAACTGGATTGTGAATGACTGCAACTGTACTCTGATTATCACAATATAAAGTTGGAACAACAGAGGAAACAACTAATTCAGCAAGAAGAGTTTGGATCCAGGTAATTTCAGTTGTAGCACTTGCTAAAGAGCGATATTCTACTTCAGTGGAGGATCTAACAACTACAGTCTATTTTTTCGACCACCAAGAGACAAGATTGGGTCCAAAATAGATTGTTGCCCCTGACATAGAACGTCGATCATCAAGATCAGAGGCCCAATCCAAATCACATAGAGCTTTGATGAGAAACGATTTGGAAGAAGAAGTTGCTTGAATATGTAAGCCATGGATAATAGAGCCTTTTAAGTATCGCAAAATACGCTTGACAGCAACCTAATGTGAATCCAACGGAGTAGCCATAAACTGGCACACTTTATTAACAACATAACTTAACTCGGGGCGAGTTATTGTAACATACTAAAGGGCACCAACAACTGACCTGTAAAGAGAAGGGTAATGAAAATAATTTGTCCCATGTTTACTGAGTTTGCAGTGTGCTGTAATAGGTGATGAAACAGATTAGGCTTCAGCCATTTTAGTCTTTTGTTAAAGATCTCTTATATACTTACTTTGAGTCAGAACAAGAGAACCATCAAGCAGAGACTTAACCTTTATACCAAGAAAGTAATCCAATTTACCCAACTCTTTAAGAGAAAAGTTAGAATGAAGCTGAGATATAAAGCGTTGAACCAGAGAAACTGAGCTACCAGTAATTATGATGTCATCCACATATATTAAAACATACACAGTACTCTTGTTGTCCTTGTAAATGAATAAAGAAGGATCACACTTGCTATCAACAAAACCAAGTTTTAGCAGAATCTGTTTTAGACGCTAAAACCACTGCCTCGGGGCTTGCTTAAGACCATATATGACTTTATTAAGTCTGCAAACCAGAGATTTATCACCACTTTCAAACCTTGGAGGTTGCTGCACATATATAGTTTCTTGAATATAACCATTTAGGAATGCATTATTAACATCGAGCTGAAACAAATCCCACTTATTAGTAACAGTAACAGTAAGAGTAAGAATCAATCAAATAGTAACAGGTTTTATGACAGGAGAGAATGTCTCAGTAAAATCACAACTCGCAACTTGATGAAATCCTTAAGCGAGCTTTGTACTTATTCATAAAACCATCAACATTTTCCTTTATTCGAAAGACCCACTTACAATCCACTGGTTGTCTATCATTTGGAAGAGCAACCAATTCCCAAGTATTATTATCAATAACCTGTTTCATAGCAGCAAACCATTGAGGATCAGCAAGGGCCTATTTCACACTGTTGGGTTCACAGGTTGTTAACAAAAGAGACGGGTGAACTTTGGGTTTAAAAATTCCAGCTTTAGACCTGGTCTGCATAGGATGTTTGTTTTGTGGAGAGGAATAAGGAGGAGAAGAATGACTCGTAGAACCTAGAGACTGACCAGAAATAGGGGCAAGAACAAGTGGTTCATGAGGAATAATAGTAGAATTATTATTGGTGGGTGGAGAAGATTGACATGTTACAACTGAAGTAGAGGCAAAAGACGAAACAATGTGAATATTAGCATTGGGTAAAGTGTCCACAATGGGAGAAACAATAGATTTATTATTAGTGGTGGGAAATAAGTCATGAAAAGGATACTTCAACTCATTAAAGACAAGATCCTTAGAAACATACAAACGACCACTACGTGACAAACACTTATAACCCTTATGAGAAGTAGAATAGTGTTAAGACTTTGGCAAGTGTACCAAGTCGTGCAAGTAGTAACCGGTAAGACCGGGATATCGTTTCCCAAGAGACTCGTGTATACTAAATATTTGCGTAATTAGTGACTAATTTAAACTAACGAATA
>Ga0214544_1011339_pt1 | contig 12376 bp, 7 predicted proteins | sample CNSS3metaG_FD_160074 | JGI IMG/M metagenome (GOLD analysis project Ga0214544, IMG submission 160074) | Root nodule microbial communities from cowpea collected in UCLA plant growth center, Los Angeles, California, USA - CNSS3 | ecosystem: Host-associated > Plants > Roots > Nodule | place: USA...
TATAAAAATATATTATATTAGTTATTATATTAATATATATATATATATATATATATATATATATATATAATAATTAACAAATAAAAGATTAATTTATATAATAATAAAATATATTTTTATAATTTGTTAATACATTGATAGTTTTTAAAAATTTATTTAATATTTTTTTTTAAATTTCATATTATATTTTTTAATTAGAAATTCTATTTATTAACTTTGAATTAGTAACAAAATCATTAATCATAATTAATTAGCTACAACTTAGCTACCATATTATGTTGTGTTTAATCCCTAACTAATTAGCTACAACTTATCTACAATATTTATGTTGTGTTTAATTCCAAACTAATTAGCTACAACTTAGCTACCCTATTATATTGTGTATAATTCATAACTAATTAGCTATAACTTAGCTCCAATATTTATGTTGTGTTTAATCCCTAACTAATTAACTATAATTTAGCTACCATATTAGGTTGTGTCTAATCCCTAACTAATTAACTACAACTTAGCTACCATATATTGTGTTGTACTTAATCCCTAACTAAATAGCTACAACTTAGCTACCATATTATGTTTTGTATAATCCCTAACTAATTAGCTACAACTTAGCTACCATATTATATTGTGTATAATTCCTAACTAATTAGCTACAACTTAGCTACAATATTTATGTTGTGTTTAATACTTAACTAATTAGCTATAATTTAGCTACCATATTAGGTTGTGTCTAATCTCTAACTAATTAACTACAACTTAGCTACCATATATTGTGTTGTGCTTAATCCCTAACTAATTAGCTACAACTTAGCTATCATACTATATTTTGTATAATCCCTAACTAATTAGCTACAATTTAGCTACAGTTTTACTTTCTCGCTAATCCTTCGCTAATTAGCGACAAATTAGTGAGCAAAAATTTCCCTCGCTAATTTCCCTCGCAAATTAGCAAATTTCTTGTAGTGACTTCAAATGGTGTGATTTTTAAACCTAACACTAGGTTTTCATACACAAGGACTCCATTTATGATTACAAAATTTGCAAATTGTGTATGAAAAATTATAAAATTCAGAGGGACATATTGTATACTTGGAGAAAAATGTACCAAAATAAAGAGTTAGAGATTTGAGATTGACCCACCTTTCGTTGGTGAAGTTAATAGAACTCTAAGATTGAAATGGAAGGCTTAGAGTGATGCATTTCATTATTTAGCTTACCTCTCTAGAAATTTTAAAAAGAGAAAAAAATCATAATTTACAAAGTAGGACTTAAGAAAAATAAGTAAAAATAAATTTCAACTCTAGATTTGATTAAATGAAATTATATGAGTAAGAATTTCAATAAATAGGAAAGGAATAAAAGAAAAGAGAATAGAAGAAAAAGGAACAAAAGAAAAAGAAAAAAAAAGAGAAGAAAGTTTATCTTAGGCCTTTCGTTCTCTAATTGTAGAAATTTGTGAGAAAGGTGTGGAGATATTGTTGTATTTATAAGCAAAGTTCTGCACAAGAACAGATACAATTTGTAAGAGAAATATGTTTTTAATCATAATAATTACATTTGGAAGGTTGCAATTGGAAGAAAAGAAAAAAAATCTAGTCAAACTTATCATTTACATTAAATTTGCAATGTCACATGGATAAAAGAATCTTCTTACTTTATTCTTCATGGGTGCACCAAATTTAAGAGAAAAATGGGTTTGACCCACTTATTTATATTGTTTTCAATTGGGACCAAATAATGGGCTTGAGCTCATGGGTTTGTAATACACATCTTGCTATTTTAACCCCTAGTAAACCCAAAATCATGTTTTTAATAAAAAAAACATTTCAAAATATTTTTAATACATTCTAACATTTATTTCTTTTGGTTTATCTTAATTTTAATTTCTCTAAGATTTTAGAAAAAATTTATGAATCTTATTTGTGATGGATTTTGCAATAAAATTATCAACAAAATTGAAAAATATATAAATTTTAGTTTAAATTCATACTAAAAATCAAATAAGAAATAAGTATCACTATAAATTTAATAATTTTATACTAAATGAATAATTTTCATTGAAATTTTAAGTATTTGAAAAAATCAACATAATTAGGTGATCAACATAATCCAAATCCATTGGACATTGAATTTTCTTTACCTTGTAATTATGATTAGGTAACATGTTAATTTTTTGGAAACATCTCTTTCAACAAGGCTAACAATTCTGTTAAACTTGTATTAGTCCATCAATTTCTTACTTTTAAACTCAACAATTTCAAACTTGTCAATAATTGTGTAAAGTTAGCGCATCTTGGATACAATTTTATCTTTGAATTAGACTTCAAAGAATGATATGAATTAGCTCTTCCAAAATTTTCTTCACCAACATTAGATACCATGTTATCTAAATTATAATTTCATTCATTCTTCAACATATATTTTTGTTTATGACATCATAGGCTTATTTAATACTTCTCCATGTCAAGTTCAAATTGTATAATTCCTGACTATAAAAACAGGTGATAATAGATTTTGTCCAAATCCTAAATTATCTGATTTAAACAATGAACGCAAGGATAATAATATGTCTTGTTCACAAGTCTTATGTGTTCTTGAGCATATTTAAAGAACTTAATAACCACTTTTTCATAGTCTTCACTAACATGACATGCATTCATCCAACTTTGATCCATAGCTACGTTGGTAACAAACTCCATCATTCTCACATTTGTAATTCTCACAAGGTCTAGCTATTATAAATATAAATTTTGACTGTTGGTAAAATTCATCAGTAATTATCATGATTTGGTCTTCTTCTTCCTCCTTTTCCTCTTCTTTTTCCTTTTTTTATCATTTTTCTTCTTCCTCGTCCTCGTCGTCCTTTCCTCTTGGCTTTTCTCCTCTTTTACTGTCATAGTTGCCTACTACTTTTGGCTCCTCCTTCTCTTCCTTTTTCTCATCCCCTTCTCTTCTTCATCCCCCTCCTCCAACTTTAGCTCCACCGTCATTGAGCCACCACCATGCCTCTTCCTCCCCCTCCTCTTCGTCTTCCTCTTCCTCCTTCTCTTCTATTTCTCACTCATCTCCTATTAATATATAAAAAAATCTCATCAGACTTGACAGGAAATTTGTTGCTCATTTTACTGACAGATTTACAAATGAAAAAATTCATTGGTAATAGAAATTACAAATTAATGACGAAATTGAATGTTGGATATATTATCGAAAATATTCGTCAATAATACAAATTATAATTTACTAATAGATCATATTAATGAATTTTACTGACAAATTCATTATCGACAAAAGTATTCATTAATAATTTAAATTCTAAAATTCATTGGAAAATTTGAGTTTATATATATTTATTTTTTGTTAGTAAAAATTTGTCGATAATTCTAAAAATTCTGTAATGACATACAATGTATAATTTATGATATGATATGATGAGATTCCAAATAAGCTCATATTACACATCAATTAAAGTTTAACCTTGGTTATGTACGTTGAAATCTTAAAATCCAACAATTTTCATCACATAATTTTTTTTATTAAAATAAAAATAAACGTAACATCATACTAAATGTATGATAAAAAATTACATCAAATCAATTATGAAAACTATTTTAAATAAATACATAGAAACCATGTATTGTTCCCTATAAATTTATATATTGTTCTTCATTAATAAAGTCAATATTCAATTATCATTATATTTTATGAGTTCTTTTATTTTCTAGATTTTGAGAATTTTTTTGTCACTTGTTAATTTAATTGCTTTGGGTTTGTGAGATAATTCAAAGTTTTCAACAAAAATATAAAATGTAGAAATTCTTTACCGCAATCTTTCAAAATAAACGTAGACATATCGTTTTTGAGATTTTAAAATACGTGTACAAAATGATTATGGATTAAAATAAATATATAAATAATTAAAAAACTGGGCCCCACTTGGATATTGTCATTCTAAATAAATTGGAATGTAATATATTATAAATGAGTGGCGACAAAAGTTTTCAACGCAAAATAAATGTGCTAGAAAACATCATTTTCACTTGACAAAGATAAAACGTTATTTTCTATACAATAAATTTTATATTTTAATTTAAAAAAGAAAGTAAAATCTTCTTCCTTTACGAAAGTTGGTCTCGTGACAAATTTCTTTTGTTAATCACACACACAATCACAAACAAATTATATAAAAGATCCAAACAACATAAAATATTACAATAATATATTTATGTGTTTTTTATAGTGCTCAATGTAGGTGAAAATTTTTATTTAACTTAGTCTATTGTATGTGTTAGCAAATTCAATTTTGAATAGATTTAATTTTGATAAAACTAAAACTAAAGTTTAGTATATATTTGTTATTTAACGCAAAATATTTACCCTACTTATTTAGCCATATGTTTACCTTAACATATTAGGCTCCCTCAGTCAGAAATTAAGCATATTAAGTTTTATGAAAAAGATACAATGAATTGTGATGTGATCCTAATATGTGAGTGTGGACCTGAAGTTCCGTGTGATAATATTAATACAACAAAATACCTATCGGTGGAAAAAGGTAGGAGAATCCTATGACGTGTGAATCATCACATACCGTAACAGGTGTCCACAAAAAGTTTTCAACAGAAAAAGCATGTTTCAGAAAACTTTTCAGAAAACATCATTTTCACTATGAATATATCGAGAATAGTTAATTTTCCATAGTTAATAGTTCAAGTGTAAGTAAAAAAAAAGTTTTACATTGGATAGAAAAGTCAAAGATAGATACTATATAAAAATAAAGACTTATAATAACATTGTCTTAAGGTTTTTGTATAAAATTAATATCTAAGATCTTATATGTGTAAAACTAATGTCATATAATCATATAAAACCACAATCTCTCAATAACCATAACTATAATTATATACCATATATACGATGAAAATATATATAATCAGAATATGACAATAGAAAATAACCTTAACACTATTTTGTATTGTTCGATAATATCTTGAATATTTTGAAAAGTTTTACACTGACGCCGTAAAGTTTTCTACACTTATGAGATATTTAACAAGAAATTAATTTTTTTTTATTTTATAGTCGATTCTTCTCAAATAATTGTATATTTTAAAATAAAAATATATGATTGGTTTTGCATGAATATTTACTAAAATATGAGATATTTGTCTCTCATCACTATTATCAACGGATGGGAGCGGTATTTGTCTCTCGTGACCCAGTTTCAACAATTCATCGTACCGAAACTATATAAAAATAACTTAATGTGTTGCAATTGTTTAATGTATTTTGGAATAAAAGAAATGGAATTACTTTGTAAATGAAAAGATAGATATGTTAAGGATATGGACTTTCGTTATGTTTGTAATCTTTTTCAATATAGGCAACTTAGTTATTTAACTTTCTGGACATAATAATATTGATATCCTTCACCAAGGTCGAACGTTTATAAAATATTGTGGAGTGCTTAAATTTGCTAAATCATGCATTGAGAGATAGAAAACAAGAATTAACACAAAATAAAGTAAGTGGTTAGCACAAGTAATACAAATAAAATTGTCAAATAAACTTTACCACTTCTTACGTGTTTACACTCAATTCTCTCGTGTTTCACTTTTCAAAATGTATTCACTCTCTCTCAAATTCCTATTTAGCTTTTCAAAGAATCTTTAATCAATCCAACAAGAATTTAATATTAAAGTGAAAGATCTAACAGATCTAGCTCGACTTAAGAGATCAAGGAAATGAAAATTCTATGACAAAACCAAGGAAATTTGAAGACAAACTAAAAAGCACCAAAATCAAGAAATGGTTAAACCAAAAAGAGTAAATTTGTGACAAAACTAAGACTATGACAACGAGAATATCACTTTTAAAGACAAAAATAATCTAAATAGTGTATTTAGAACTACTACTAGAAATGTGAAACAAAGTGCTCAAGCTAAATTGTGATGATCAATTCAAATTCCCACAAGCAATATTTTCAACAATTAAGCTCAAGGTACATTGTCCTCACAACACAAGAATCCAAGGAAAATCAAACTCAGAGAAATGATGGACAAAAGACTCAAACAAAGTTATGAATCAAGATAGATGACTTATATTGACAATAAATTTGCCCCAAAAATAAGTACCATATATACCATGGATAAAAACCATAACAATGTCCATACTACCACAAAAAGCAACAAAAACCACCTTAAATAGAAGCCTAAATAGTAGAAAATATCACCACAAAATCATGTCAACAGTTAAACATGAATAAAACAACAACAATTGATTGTTGTTCTAGGTCTCAAATCAGCACCAAAACCAAGGGTAAGACAACATCAACTTGTCACCAAAACAACATTTATTATGTTTGTTTCCAAATTAGCAGAATCCACATCCAAACACAAAAGAAAAACTGTGTTGTTCCAGACTTGAAAATTGTACTTGTTAAGCCACTAAAAATCACCAAAAGTCACCTTAAGCATGTCTCTGTGCACATAAAAACAAACATGAACAACAAACTCTAATATCAACTGATGTAAGTCTCGTTTCAAATGATTTTAGGGGTGGAAATCATCTTCGACAAAAATGGGGATGAACCCTATAATAAAAGAGGGAAATTGGGGACGTCGATTCGAGAGATTTCGGAATGGGAGGAAGTCACGCCACTTGAAGGATATTCCAAAATAATTAAGGAAGATTCGCCACTTTGAATCGAAGATTCAAATATAAGGATTGATGGTTCGAAGAAGAACCTCAAGACTTAAGAGGAAAACTCAAATTTTCTTTTACTCAAATATGTCTTTTACAAACAAGGTAGCCCATTATTTATAGTTCGAGGGTAAGCTGAACTAAAAAAAAATTAACACGCCTAATCACAAGCAACAAATCCAAGAAAACATAAAAACAACGTGTGGGCCTCCTAGACCTCGTTCGCACTCGCTCCTAACGCCAAGTGCCACCTTGATAGGAAAAAAGGATGGCCTCTAGAGCTTTGGCGGTGGGCGCCCTTCTACTGGCGCTGGGTGTTGTAGTAATCCAAAATATATTGTAACAACAATAACTGATTATAACAATTACTCGTTATTAAGTTTAGTTTTGTATAAAACCTCTTATATCATTTAGTTTTTGGTTAATGAGAAATACTCTCTATTTTTCTCCTCTCTTTCTTTGTTGTACGTGTGTTTGATTAATTGTGTCAATCATTATCTCATTATAGTAGTGGTATCCAAAGATCACGTTCAAACAAAAGGGTTGTTTGGTGTGGTGCATTTCAGAAAGAAATCACCAAGGGGTGAAATGTAAAGTTTGTTGCGCGTATTGGCTTTCATGGTTGCTGAAGGGTTGATTCTTGGTAATTTGCCTTTGTTCGATGACCAAATATTATGAGGATTGGTACGTCAAAATGGAGGCAATTCTTGGCTTCCAAGAAATGGATGAGATAGTAAAGAAAGGGTTTCAAGAACCCTCCAAGAATGCCACAGATGAAGTGAAGAGTGATACAAAGAAAGTAGAAGATTAGACTACTAAGCCAGAATGTTATTGCATCAATGTGTGTGTGCTTCCATCTTTTAGAAAATTTCCAAAGCCACGACGTCAAAGGAGTTATGGGATATTTTGTAGAAAACTTATGGTAATTCTGGGAAGGTAAAGAAGGTTAAATTGCAATACTTACAAAGACAGTATGAGCTATTGTGCATGTTAGAACAATAGTCAATTGCAAAATATGTTAGAATACTACAAGTGTTGGTTAACTCTATAAGAACGTATGATGAACTAGTGAAATGCACCAAGATAGTGGCGAAAATACTCAGAACCCTAACACCTCAATTTGATCATATTGTTGTGAGGAGTCTAAGGATCTTGAGATGATGTTCGTTGAAGAACTACAAAATCTCACTGAAGCCTCATGAACATAGATTAATTGAGAGAAAAACAGGGAGAAAAGTGTCGATCAACCTTTCCAAACCAGAGTTGATCATCAAAGATTTAGAGGTCGTGCTCGTAGAATGTTAAGACTTTGGCAAGTGTACCAAGTCGCGCAAGTAGTAATTAGTAAGACCGGGATATCGTTTCCCAAGAGACTCGTGTATACTAAATAATCGTGCAATTAATAATTAATTTAAACTAAAGAATGAATCCATAATTTCAGTTTTTGTACATGAAAGTAAATTTTGCATAAACAGGTAAAAGGTGAACTTGGATATTTGAAACTCTAAAATATGGAAAAGACTAGAAATGCAATGGATTGATATTGTTGGAGTTAGATTTCATCGACTTCACTCTGACACATATAAAACACTAAAAATTTTCTCCATTAAATTACTAATGTCAACCCACAAGTCTACTCAAACCGTAATCCCTTAGTTGAATGAGTTTAGATTTCCTTATTAAAAAGCAAACCGGCTTTACACACTAAAGTTTAAGACAACTAATGGGTCAAGCTCCATTCCTAGATACAAGTTCCATTAAGTATCTTGTTCCAAGTCTAGGTTTCAAGAGATATTTTCCAATACCTAATGACCCAAATATTATGCAATGAATAGTCCAAACTATGTAAATATTAAGTAAAGAAACAAAGATACTAGCAATTAATGAAAGAAACATATATATATATATATATATATATATACACTCATATGTATATTCAAAACATTCACAAATACATGAGAGTTTAGTGGCTACATCTACCCCCAAAAAAATGGGTTTAGCTTTCCATTGTTATGGAGGGCACAAGCTTACAAAATGAAGATGGAAGAGGAAGAAGATACAAAGAGCAAGAAGGGATAGTTCCCACAAGCCTAACAGTCCTCCAAGCGCTCCAAATCGTGTTGTTCGAGCTCCAAAATGTTCAAGATGAGTTTCCCTTGAAACAATTAGAAGAAAAAGGGCCAACTTGCCACACAAGCGAAAGTGCCACCTGGTGGAACCTTACACTACCAAGTGAGACCTCAAAATGAGAAGACAAGAACTGTGTTTGCCGCTCGACACCCTACAAGTCATGCTAGGCACTGGCCCACTGGAATGTGTGTTGCCTGGCGGGAATGAGTGTGCCGCCAGGCGCTGACTCCCTTGAATCAGGCTGGCACATGGTCCTGGTTCGCCCGACGATGGCTTGGTCTTCCTTTTTATTGTATTTTTTATCTTCTTCTTGCTACTCAAGGTCACTCCTTTGTTTGGGTTTTGGAACAAAGCTTCTTGTCTACAAATGGATACAAAAAATGGGGATTAGTGGTAAAATTATATCAATGTAACCCAAAATGTATTTATTTACAAAAGCAAGATAAAATTGAGGATTCAGTAGGTTCAAAGCTATATAAGAGTTGATTTTGTTGATAAAATATGACTCAGATAATGGTAAAAACTAACATTATCATAGAAGAGGAAGATCGAGGGGTGGCAGAAGTGGAGGAAAAAATGAAGAGTTCTCTAAGTAATTCAGTGAGGAGAATGTAATACCCAGAAAGAAAGTGCTCGTGCTAGAGGAGGCAAACAAGTTAGAGGTAAAGGCAAGAAGCCCTACGAGAAAAGAAAGGTCCAATGTTATACATGTGATAAATTTGGTCATTATTCCAATGAATGTCGGCACAATAACACGATCAAAAAGAACAAGAAAGATGATAAAGCACATCTGGCATAAGATGAAGGCAATACTAACTCAGAGCGTGTACTATTAATGGTCCTACAAGCAGTAGTGAAGATGAATCTTGTTGTCACTCGGATGTGTGTGGCCCCTTTGATGTTATCATTTGGAAGTATCAAGTTTTTTTTGTCTTTGTAGATGAATGGACTAGAAAGATATGAATTTATTTGTTGAAGGAAAAGAAGGAAGTTTTCTCCTATTTTTGTGAAATTTTGCACTCTAACAGAAAGGAAATCTAGTTTAAAATTAAAAATATTCAAAACTGATGGAAGGAATGAGTTTAACTCAAGAGAAGTTATTGAGTTTTGTGAACCAAAGGGAATAGAGCATGAAGTGATAGCTCCTTACACACCCCAACATAATGGATTAGCCGAAAGAGGAAACAAGATATTACTTGACATGACCATATGCATGATCAAGGGAAAGGGGTTACCTCATTATTTCTGGGGAGAGGAAGTTTTAACTGTTGCATATATGCTAAATCGATGCCCTACAAAAGCTTTTAAAGAGTGTACACCTGAATAGGCAAGGTCTGAAGACAAACCCTCTAAACATTAAGGATTTTTGGTTCACTTTGTCATAGACATATACCAGACGAGAGGAAAAAGAAGTTGGAGGACAAGAGTGAGGCTCTCATATTAGTTGGATATCATCCAACATGGGCTTAAAAACTGTATAGTCCAGATAAGAATAAGATAGTTAATCAATAGAGATGTAATTGTTTATTAATCTACAAAGAAGAATCCCTTATATTCTTGAACATAAGATTGCCACTCTAATTAGTGGCACAAATGAGGCTCATAATACCAGAAGGTCACAGAGGTTGAGTTTTCCTTCCACTAGGCTCACAGATCATGAAGTTTTGGCTGATAGAAAGGTTGGAGACACTGGTAAACTTGTGCATTTGGCGTTTCTGGATGATGCATAAACATTAACATGGAAGCAGACTCTTAATATAAGAGAGTGGAATGAGGGTATGCTTGAAGAATTGAAGTCAATTGAAAAGAACAAAACTTAGGAATTTGTGAATTTGCCACAACATAAACATCTTATTGATGTTAAGTGGGTGTTTAAGACCAAGTTCAAGTCAAATAGTAGTATAATAAAGCATAAAGCCAGGCTAGTTGCAAAAGGCTTTCTGCAAAAACTTGGTGTTGATTTCACAAACGTGTATGCACCAATTGCAAGGCTAGAAACAGTGAGACTTGTTATAGTTGTTGCTAGTTGGAGGAATTGGGAGATAAGTCAGTTGGATGTTAAATCAACTTTCTTAAATGGACCTCTAAAGGAAAAGGTTTATGTGAAACAACCACCAGGATTTGAAAGAAGAGCAAAAGAACAAAAGGTGTTTAAACAGCAAAAAACTTTATATGGCCTGAGACAAGCACTACGTGCTTGGAACAAATGTTGGAACAAATGTATTGATTTGTTTTAGCTGTAGATTAGATTTAGTAAATGCATAGTAGAGTATGGTATATATGTGAAGGCTATCTCACATCAGAATTTTACTAATATGCTTATATGTTGACGATTTGATAGCAACAAGAAACTCACAAACTGAGATCAAGCAGTTCAAGGAGAGAATGAACTTTGAGTTTGATATGACTGATCTTGGAAGTTCTGAATTACTCTTTAGGCGTTGAATTCAAACACACTCTAAAAGAATTTTGAATCGTCAGAAAAGGTACATTAGTGAAATTTTGAAGAAATTTAATATGACAAGCTACAATTCTACACCAATACCAATTATTGCTAACTTGAAACTTATAGAAGAAACAAATGAGAAAGATGGTTGATGCGACTTTGTATAAACAAATTGTAGGACCACTTAGATATATTTGTAATAGTACACTAGATATTAGTTATGGTGTTGGACCGGTTAATCAATTCATTAGTGACCCCAGAGCACCACATTTGACTGCAGCAAAGCATATAATAAGATACCTAAAGGATACAATAGAACTTGGTTTATGTTTCCAAGAGAAACAAATCAAGATGAAGGGATTATGAAAGTCTAGTCCGACAATGTGGAGATAGAGTGATAGAAGGAGTACTTTTGGCTACTTCTTCAAATACATGCAAGCACAAATTTCATAGTGTTCTAGAAAACAGAATGTAGTGGCATTATCCTGGTGTGAAGCATAATTCATTGTTTTAGCAAAAACAACTTGTTGATGTTTGTGGCTTGAAGCATTTATTGAAGAGGTTAAGCTTGAGTGTAGAATACCATTTAGCTTTTGGTAGACAATAAATCTGTTATTAGCTTATCCAAAAACCATGTGTGTGTCATGGTAGAATTAAAGACATAGAAACAAAATTTCATTTTTTGAGAGATCAAATTTACAAGGGCAGATTGAAGCTTGTATACTGCTTTACAGAAGATCAAGTAGTAGCTGATAAATTCATAAAGTTTTAAGACATAACAAGTTTAAAAAGCTCAAAGATTTATTGCGCCTGAAATCAATTAACATTTTGAATTAAGGGGTATGTTGTAGTAATCCAAAATATATTATATTGTACCTGCATAAAACCTCTTGTATCATTCAGTCTTTAATTAATGAAAAATGGATAATAATACTTTAACCCATTTTTTTGACCAATTTTTAGTCCATCACTCTCATCACCCTTAGATCATTACATCACATCAGATTATCTAAGGGTGATGAGAGTGGCGGATTAAAGATGGGTCAAAAAAAATTTTTGCTCTCTCTCTCTCTCTCTCTCTCTCTCTCTCTCTCTCTCTCT
>Ga0214544_1011347_pt1 | contig 12369 bp, 3 predicted proteins | sample CNSS3metaG_FD_160074 | JGI IMG/M metagenome (GOLD analysis project Ga0214544, IMG submission 160074) | Root nodule microbial communities from cowpea collected in UCLA plant growth center, Los Angeles, California, USA - CNSS3 | ecosystem: Host-associated > Plants > Roots > Nodule | place: USA...
TTTACTCATGGTTGGGAATAACGAGTTGGTAATGATTCAACGTATGAGAATTGAGGAGTTGGTTATGGGTGTTGGCATGATATTTCATGTGTGATGTATGTGAAAATTCTTGGCTGTTTATATAAGTTGGTCTGTGTCAGTGCATAATTCCTTGGAGTCTCTAGGTGAGACTTTTAGGGTCGTGCTTCAGTGGTCGGGACGTAATTCCATGGCCCCTGTTAGTGGGTGTCCATGGTGGTGCCCCATCTATATGGTCTGGTAAGGATTCAAGGTACGGTTGCATCCTAACACTCTAAGGAGTCAGTTAGTCTCACTTAGAGCGGACTGACTCCTGTGGTGAGAGTAGCAGGAGGCCCGGAATTCATTAAGGGTTAACCTTGTGTGTGAGGGAAATTTGATTCATTATAACACTTGTAACACTTAGCTCGGGGGTGAGCAGAGGTATCCACCACAAGTGCAAGCATCCGCTGAATCTGACCAGGCTATATGTATCCGGATGAATCGAGTCTTAGTGTATTGATTGAAGGGTCATAACATGTTTGAGTGATATGTGTATGTTGTATACATGTATATTGGCTATGAAGGTACATTTGATTGCATGATGAAATTGTTGTTGGCTCTAGCTTACCCGTTCTTGTTGGTTGCTTTGTATGTTGTTCTTTTATCTTCGCGATGATCATCAATTCTATTGATGGGAGCAGACGCGAGAGGTAACCGTGGTCAACAAAGGAGAGGCGAACCCGCTGCTTAGTCTTCTTGGGTCGGACTTTCTGTCCTTCTTGGGCTATCCTTAGGGCTACAGCCCATGTACTTGTTCGCTTTTACATCTTTCTAGGATTCCAGTAAACTGTTTAACATGTTTCTTTTATTTTATTTTTTTGGTGGCATCTTGGTGTGCCTTGGCCTGTACGGCGTTATGTTTAAACTCCAGGACTGCATGGTTATATTATAATTGTGTGACGTTTCTTTAATTACGCATATTAATTAAATGGGACGTTACAATCCACCTGTATTTCCTAATTCATTTTTCATCAATTTTTATACATTTATTCGTTGGTCCTTTTTTGATACAATTAAAGTCTCAATTCTTTTCTTCTTTTAGATTTTTGAATAACTTGATTCAAATTTTCTAGTTGACATATCTATATATTTTTATATGAAATAAAAACTTATAATATATAAAACATTACTAAAGATAAATATATAAAACGAATGAGTTAAAACAGTAAAATCTAGTTTTGGTTGTCAATAAAATAAATTCGATAGTAGTCTTATAGTATCTTGAAGTTTCAAGTCTCTTTCAACTTCTCAAGTCTCAACTTTTTCTCAAACCTAAGGAGTTTATTTTAAGATTAATCATTAATAAAAATAATTAAAATTATCAGTGTTCTTCTCAATTCGATAGTAAGTCTTTTTTATTCCTAAACTTTACTTATCTTTTTACAGAAAATTCAACTTTGAATTATGCTTCAATTAATATATTATCCACTAAAAGACTAAACCCTAATTCAATTAATAATTATGTTGAAATATTATAGTTCCTCGTCAAGATATATGCAAAAAAAAAATTCAAAACTCATAAACCGAAAAGTACCGAAAAATAAAATTGGACAAAAGAAACGCATTTCTAATTCTAATACTAATCCAAAACAAAATAAAAATAACATTAACACAAATGGAAAGAAAAAAACATACTAACCAGAAATGAAGATGAAAAATTTGGTACACACGAATAACATGATAATCAAGTAATATAATTTGGCAAAACCCTAAAAAAGGACTCTTTTAAGAGAAGAAAGTGAAGAGAGACAAGAGAAGTCAAACACAAAAAGATAAAAGAAGAAAATAAAATCCAAATTGATTATAAGAGAATAAAAATAACTTATCATTATCTTTTTCGTAAACAAAATTATAATTTACTAAATAAAGGTTTTAACTCATTAATTATCATTTTTAATACCAATAAAAATAAAAGACACTAATAGTAATTTAATTAAATTTTATTCTCAAACATAAACTTATAATTAATTTAATAGAGTTATATTAGTAATAAAATATTTTTTTGAAGGTTTTTCTTAAACATAATTTTATAATTAATTTAATAAAGGTATATTATTACAAAAAATTGAGACCTTTTTTCTTAAACATAATTTATAAGTATTAATTAATTTAATAGAAAAATATTAGTAGTAAGAAAAAAATAATTTTGAGACCTTCTTTTTCTAGAGACCTAAAGCGAGTACTTTACCATCCTTGAGCAGACCTTGAAAGCATATCAAATTTTAAAATATAACTTTCATATGCACAATATACAAAAATATAATCAAAATAAAATCTTTTGTAATTCGATATTACTTATGCACTTTTATATATATATATATATATATATATATATATATATATATATATATATATATATATATATATATTCATTTATGTATACAATATAGTAGTATAACATATCATTACATAAACAATATATACAATGATAAGTTATTATAATAAATTTTCAACATGAAAATATATATTTAAAAAAGGGAAGGATTATAATTAGTACTCCATAAACAATCTAATTTAAATCAAACAAGAACATACAAAAATCCTACAGGTCATGCATAGATCTATCTATATATTCATAAATAAAATATGAATTAAAGCCTTCTAAAAGACTTGTATTACGTATATTCTATCATATCCTAACATTTAATTCGATCGAAGACTTAGATTAACAAATAAACCCAAGAATGAATCAATATAAGTTCATTATAGCCTAAGTTACACATATTATGCTATGCAAGAACTCTCATCTCAAATTTTTACATTTGATATCTTAATCTATGTGACTTAGAATATTACTGAAGTAATGAGATTTCTCTCTTATAACATTGGTGTTTTTACTTAATACACAACTCAACTAATGATTCACATATCATCCCATACTTGTGACTCCAAATTTATAGAATTCTTATCAGTTTTTACAATATTTGCATACATCATAATTCATTTAAACAAAGCAACACATTAACATTACATCACACTAAGCATTCACATTCAATCTATTAAAGAGACAAAAGAGAGAAAAAATTAGCACAAGTAAAAGTTGCCTCACTTGAGTGAAAAAAAAAAGCATTTGAGTGAAAATCTAGTTTAGATCAAGGGTTGACTTGCAACTCTATTTTCGTTTGAGTGAAAAATTGTTCGCTTGAGCGAAAATGAGGTCAAAAGCAAAGATTGAGTTTCAATTCTACTTTTATTTGAGCAAAAAATTATTCGCTCAAGTGAAAATAAGATTAAGAGCAAATGTTGAGTTTCTACTCTATTTTTTATTCAGAAAAAATTCTAAGAAAATATAAAAAAGAATCAACTTCCAAATAACTCAACATGATAAATACAATCCATAATGATCAAGTAACATTTTTCACTCATTTCAAGTTAAACTTGAGCATCCAAATTCAATATGTATATGATTCTAATATATGCATGTATCTTCGGTTTTAAAATACTAGTTTATCATATTTTGCATGTCTTCATGTTGATTTTCAAACTATAATAATTATGTGTTGTACAAAAACAAATAACATTTTAAGAGAAAAATTTATCAGAAATAATATAAAAAGAGAGAAGAAATCTATCTTATTTTTTGTTTAAATTTTTTCTAGAATAAATATATATAAATTTTATGTAGGGAGAGAAAATTGTTTTCAAAAAACAATGTAATGTGAAGAATTAAATCTATATTTATTTATCTTATTATAGTTAATAATAATATAATTATTAATGAGATGTTATATCAAATATTTACTCAACCTTTGAAAAAGGTTTCTTTTTACTTATCTGGGTCAATTTGATTTTGAAATTACAGATCTGGGTCACATTTAAAAAAAAAACATTTAGAGACAAGTTGTGCTTATGTGGTACAACTTCATTCTCAAGAAATCGTGACCATTGTAGACAATTTCAGATAAGTGGAGATGAAGTTGTGCGAGCACGAGAAGACCTTTTGTATAAATGTTGAAGTTGTCGATAAAAAATGACTTCAATTAAGATTAACTACAATTAAAGTCATGCAAGAGATAAGTGACTTGTGGACGACTTCTGATTATTGTGCAAGGGTGGATACTTTTTCCAAAAGTTATAAACATTGAAGTCGTGTAGGGATGACAACTTCAGTGTAATGGTTGTTAATTAACTGAAGTCATGCTTATTTTATTTCATAAAAACAAATTTTTATTTTAATTGTTTTTTCTTAAATATAAAAGATATTGTAATTTTAGAAAATATTCCTATATATATATATATTAAATAAGAATACGTATAAAATGTAATAACCAAATTTTTTAGATATTTATTTTATTAATTTAAAATTTTCAGTAATCTTTACTGTTTTATTATTTTTTTTTTGAATAATTTGATTAGAAAGAATTTAATATTTTAAAGTTTTATATAAATATTTTTTTTATTTTGAGATATTTTTTAATAATTTGATTAATTAATAAACAAATTATTTTTTTCACTTTTTAAAGGTTTTTTTCTCTAAACTTTTTATGCAAATATTTCCTATTTTAATTTTTTAAAATAATTTGGTTATTAAACTTTATACATATTCTTATTTATTATATATATAGGAATTTTTTAAAAAAATATTTAATATTTTTATATTTAAGAAAAAAACTATTAAAATACAAATTTGTTTATATGAAATAAAATAAATAAATTTATAATATAGAAAAGTTGAAACAGTTAGAGTTGTATGTCTCAAGTTCAACTTCCAAAATAAAATATATAATGAAGAAGTTAGTTAGATGATCTTACGACTTTATGAATTCTATTGATAAAAGTTGTCACTCGTAAGCACGACTTAAGTTGCTTTTGGAAGAAGTTGTAATATCTTGACCGTATATTAATAATTTAAATAAAAGAAATAATATAAATAATAATTCAAGCTTTAAAAGTTTTTCCCAAAGCGTGAAAAAGTTTAAAACTTTTATTAATCGCACCATCATTTTAACATTCAAAAGTAATTTATTACAAAACACGTTCCAATACTATTTAAATCATAAACTATAAAATAGTAAAAACAATTCCTCAAGGAATCGCAATCCCTAGCCCTCACTCCGGCTCTAAACATCAACACCACCACCAAAAATATCATTTGATCTCGTGTAACAAGTTACACGATCATCGCGAAACACACACAGAAAGGAAGAGCTCAAAATAAGAGAAATAATAAACAATACAATGTAACCCAAATTTAGGTTATTAAGTTAACCCAATAACCCTTTTGAGGACTACTATCCTCAAACACTAGCAATCATAGCCTCACTGTGTACCTTCCGATTCTACACACATTGATGATATCCTTAAGATGATTCTTGCAGCGACAACCTCCAAGTCGTGGTTCCACCATCTACCGGCCATCACCTATAGATCACACACGAAAATTATCTAGTTATAGACTACAATCCCCAATACCGAGTGGAGCTCCCCAATACAAACCACAATTCGTATTTATCACAAGACTACCGACCTCCCCGGCTCCGACCGTGAAAGGCAATCAAGTGAATCAATCTGTATTAGCCACAACTAGCATGCTCACACTGAAATTCCAATTACCATCAGGCTTCAACCTAGAATGGTCATGTGTTTAACTCCTCATTACAAGCTACAAAATGTAAATGGGACCCCAACAAGTCATCTCCTCAAGGCCTCCATCCAAAGTTGTGTAAAACTCTCAATATTATTCACTTGACCTATACAAGATTAGTACACACTCAACTTGGGTCTTAGGGATTCTAATGCTTCCATGAACCTGCCCGCTCGTGATCTAACTCTACGAACCTCCCCACTCGTAGTCCAACTCTACGAACCTCCCAGCCCATAGTCCAACACGCGTGATCCATCCAGCTAATAACCTCCTCGCTCGCAACAACTCTCAAGTGTGAGCATGGAACATACGAACCTCCCTACTCGTATCCTCACATGAGAGTATCATTAATATAAACCTTCCCACTTATATTAATCACACGTTCCATCACCAATCACGAATGTAACCGCTCGTGATACTATCAAGCATATCCCAGACCAGGACCAACACACCAAAACATGCACAATGCTACAAAATAACACATTTTCTGTGTGCTATTGTTTGGCGTTGCTTAAGCGCCGCCAGGCGAAAATGTACTACAGACCACCTAGCGGTCCCAACTCACCGCCAGACGCCATGCGCTGCAGGATACCCTTGTTCTTAACTATTGCCTGGCGGTCTAATTCACACCGCCAGACGCTACACTAGTAACGTGATTCTTATTGGTTTAGTGCAGAACCATTTTTTAACACACTAATTATCACAAGGTCATATCAAGAATACCAAATGCATACTCATACACTTTAACATGCTCCAAAATTGCATCATCACAGCTCACATTAATCAATCAAGTATAAACACACATGCATTCACAATTTAAAATCATGCCAACACTTGAGTATGGCCAAGAATACCCGATGCTTATAAGAATTTATAAGCCAACAACCAATTCATGCATATAATCAAACAAGGTCTCAAACAATTCCTTCAAGATTCCATTTATTCCCATGCTTCAAACCAAAACCACTATTTGGCGCATACCAAAAATAAAACACTTCACCCACAATTCTTTTTGCTACCAACACATAATAATAACAAAGGACTCCAATTCTCCAATTGCCAAGGTTACTTCATTGTACCCAATTAAAACAACCCCAAAAATAACGTTATTAATATAGAATTTTATTATTTCATTTAAGCCTCCCATTCCAAAATAACACTATATTTACCTAATATATATATATATATATATATATATATATGTGTATATATATATACACACACTAAAACCACACAATCATAATTATATATATACACGAGTTTCATAATATATATTATACCATAGCATTCGATTCGCCACAACAGCTGATCGATGCTCAAAGAAGTTCACACAGCGCCGATCGAGGCAAAATTACGTACCCTAGCCACATCGTTGGTTGTCTCGCGATCCAATGGTTGAGGTTTGATGTTGTGACTAGTATATGTGACAATCACTCCAAAGTGATAATAAGAGGTCAACAATCGAGCAGTCGCAGGCCATGAAAGTTGATTTAGTGAGCCTATGCCACATTTGCTTTGTCAACACTAACTGAAAATCACATTGAGACCATTCTTGGATGCTTGTGAGCATGAGTGCACATTGTGGCTCTTGGTAACACCAGCCATGACATACCATTCTCATCCGGTTGTCAGGTCACAAAATCGTGGGCGAGGAAGTTGTGCACGCACGACCACATAAGTCAAGTGGCAACAACAGAAAGATCAGACCCCTATAATTAAGATAAAATAGGTGAGTAATCAAGTTTAAAAAGCAATTAGGTCTCAATTAAATAAACCATAATCCAAGGCCCATATAAAAAACTATAAACAGGACTTCAAGGTAAGTTGGTAAGGACTTTTACCATTTATTACAACATTAATTGCAAAACCCGAACGGATTATAAATAACTTAAGCATTGAAGCCTAATTGACAGGTACCCCTGATCCTCTGAACCACCGAATGAGAGAATATGGAAATATCGAGCAAATGACGAAAGAAAAGAAGAGACAAGCTATGTGTTTAGATAGACGGCCAATCGCGATACCCAAAACATTTTGGTGCTCACAGTGGAGCCGAGCGACTATTTTTAAACCCTTATGAGCGCAACTGGTGACATCTCTCTTGTTGAGAGGGTGTTAAAGGTCAGGTTGGGAGTTCAATACCCACTGACAACAACCTGCCTTGCGAAGTGGGGGGACACTTGGGGCGAGGGGTTGGGGTGTATTGGGCTGCAGACATGACACAACCCTCTTGATAAGAGGGGTGTTATAAACCACAAGAAACATGACGAGCAATGCAGAAGGAAGAGATGTGGTGAGCGAGCAAGGAGACACGAGAGAAATGTTGAGAATGATGCAATAACGAATGGATGAAATGCAACGAAACTACGAGGCTCAACTTCGAATCTTGCAAGAAGAAAACACAGCTTTTAGTGCAACTCTTGAAATATTTCTCCAAAAGCTCTCCTAAGGTCCTTCTTGCATCAAGTTTGATCTAACTCTCTTCTTCTACCCTTGAGCACACTTTCTCCTTCTCCAAATCTCTTTTGTTTAGTTTTAGGTGTTCTAAATTTAAGTGTATTGTGACTAGTATAATAAATTATGAACATAAGATATAAAAATTATAATTATTCAAGAAATCAAAATTTAAGTGTTTTTAATTAAAATAATTATAATAAAAATATTACTACAAAATAATATACTTAAATAATAAAATAAGTTATAATACTTATAACATTACAACTAGCATTTCGGTTTTAGAAAAACATACGTTTTGCTTTATTATAATAATAATAATAATAATAATAATAATATAAACACATTTATAATAGGTATTACACAATAATATTATAATATTGTTTCGTTATACACCATTATCCTATTTGTTGAAGTAATTTTAAATATCATGGATATATTTAAAAATATATATTATACATCAACTATAAATAATTTTAAATATAATTTTTAAATAATAGAATTGTTGTCGTATTCGATATTTTATAATTATTTAATAAAATATATTTATTAATTTGAACATTTTAATTACATTCATATTCATTTGCACTCAGACTTATTTTCATAATATTAATAGTTATTGATTTTATTCGACATCAATCCATAAATGATAAATAAAAAATAAATAAAATATTTATAGTCTTTTCCAAACTGAACTTTAATAATATATGTGTAGAAACTTTATATATTATGATCAAATATACTAAAGAAAATTTTAGATTGAATCTGCACCACAATGTTACAATCCATGTGCATGCACCAAGAGTGGTCAAAATGGCAAATCACAGTTAATGCTAGGCCAGGTTAATGTTAACGTCAGATAGGATAAAAAAAATCTTGATAGCCCGATCTTTAACTAACTAAAATAAACCATGGAAGAACTGAAACAAAACAAAAAATAGTGCATTTTAAACTAAATGCAATCATTACGGGAGAGGGAAAGAAAGACAATAAGAAAAAAATGGCGCGGGGGGGGGGGGGGGGGGGAGGGAGTAGAGAGTATGTGGGAGTGTGAGAAAAGAAAGAGGAGAAAAATAGAATACAAAGATTATCTTCAAAAGCATAACTTTGATAGCTAAGGTAAGGGGAGGATACATCTATCATTTTATCTTTTTACTTTGATTATTTTTTATTTGTTCATAATTATTTTTATCTCTATATTTACCTTAAGTGAGGTGTCCCTAACCTCATTATAATTTATATTTAGTTCTCGTTACTATTTATTTATTTATATTCATCTATAGTTGTGTACTGATCATATTTATTCAATTTATATTTACTCTCATTTACTTATTTATATTTATCTCCAGTAATGTATTCGTCCTTTTTATTTATTTATATTTATTTTAATTGTGTACTGATATTATTTATTTATTTATTTATATAATTATATGGTTTAATATTGAAATATAATTTATGATAAATAAAGATTTAATTATTGTAGTTGGAGGTATGACCTTGGATATTTAAACGAGTTAGTATTACTCAAGATGAGATGTTCTTGAGTTACTTTGTTGACCATGATAAAATTAATCAATATCTTTATAAAGTATGATAAAATTCAATTATATGGATTTGGGAAAATTTTCATTTTATTTTATCTTATTATGATATATTGTATATTTTTATATTTCGTGGTTTTACGAAAATATTATAAGTTTGATTGTTACTTTAGATATTTTGTAAAAGCCTAATTAATTATCTAAACCGGTAAATACATCAGTAATACAATGTTATAATTATTGTTAAATTCACAATAAAATTTAATAGAATTTATATTTCAATCGGTAAACAAAATTAATAAACGTTCTGGAAAATATTTCAATACTTATTTAATAATAACTTAAATTTACATAAAAAAAGCTTTACGATTGAAAGATCAGACAATAAAGCTATGCACCAGATTCATTGTACCATATCTAGATAACAATTATAATATAAGACCAACGGTGTTAGCACATGTACTCATCAGCTATATTTTTTTATTATTTTTCTTCCTTCAAAATAATTATTGTTTTAATTTTTATTTTAGAATACCGATGCCTTATAAACTTAAATTTATTAATCATCTTTATGGAATTTAATAATTTTATTAAAATTCTATAACCTATTTAAAAAACATTTTATGAAAAATATACTATATTTACAATTTATATTAGATAAGAATAGTTTTTTTTTTCCACTAGTCTATAATAATATATAAAATTTCACGAATCACAAATGAAAATTTTTACCACATGTCACAATAAGAAACTTTTGGAAAAAATTTCAAAAATTAAAAGAAAATATGTATTGTGACAAAAGCAATCACACACTTTCCAATATCCTTAAATTTTAAAAATGAAATGGATATATAATTTGTTTACTTTTTGCATCTGAAATATGTTTTGCAAGTGACAAAATAAGAATGTGTTAAATATTGTAAACAATTCAAAAACTAGAATAAAACACGTTTAACACTTAAAAAAACTAACATAATTAGATTAAAATGATTATATCAATTTATTGTTAAAGTTTGGAGACAAAAATATATTAAAATTTTAAACAAGAACGAATTTCAATTTCACATCAGTAACTAAAAACATATTTAACTCTTACTTATTTATTTAATCTATTTCAAACTTAACACATTATATTATATCTAATCATTATAAAATAATATTTAATAATAATTTAAATTAATATATAGACAATATTTTTAAAATTTATTACTATTTAGTACTTTAATTATTATTATCACTACTCTAATTTAAAATATAATATATAAAATTAATTATTTTATAAACTTTATTTTATTATTAAATATTAAATATAATTAAAAAAATATATATATATCCATGATGCATCATTGCACGGTACAAATACTAGTAACTTACAAAAGCCAATTGTTTGAATGCATCGGCCCACTGAATTACAGCCACTTGCTCTTTAAGAATGCAAACTCTGCAGCCCTAACATGGTCCACATTTATGCAAAACTCTACATTTATTCTCTTGGATGAATTCCACTACTTACCAATTACATAGACTTTTATATCTATATAAAATATTAAATTGACATCTAAATAGTAGTGTTAATTAACCAAAATATAAATCTAATTATGACGTAATGTAAAAAGTTAATATTTTTTTAAACTTAAAAAATATAAAATTATTTTTAAACTTAAAAAATATAAAATTATTTTTAAACTTAAAAAATATAAAATTATTTTTAAACTAAATTAACACATACATGTGTACGGATGACAAAGCAGGCTAGCCCGACCCGTTTTGGGCAGCCTTGCATTTTGGCCCGCAAAGTGCGGGTCGGGTTGACTCGTCCCGCAGTTTAATATTAGGTTCACTTTTCTGACCCGTCCCACCCCGTGGGTCTATGAGTTGACCCACATTTGTGATGAGCGAAATATTTTTTTGTTGAGCAAAATAAAAACTTTTTTATTTTTTCATAATAATTGATATTCATTTTCTATCGAAATAATTTCAATTACTTTACCTAATCAAAGACAAGAAAAATAACAACGACGATTATAGCTAAAGTACAATAGTAACATGTCACCTTACAAGACATGTAAAAATGCATAAAAAGATATTTCATATTCAAGAACTAAAATCATTATCTTATATACAATGATTATACATAAACGTAGTAGTCGTAATAATAATAATAATAATATTAATAATAATAAAATAAAAGAAACTTAAAGAAACAATGGGATGAATGATGTGAGAACTAAAAAATGAGAACATATAATTTTGTAAGAGGGCCAACGGACTAGCCCGCACCGTCCCGCCTTTAGCCCGTGTGGGCTGCAGGCCTATGTGGGACGGGCCATTTTAGGCTAGCAAATTCAACATCTCAGCCCGCCCCGCATTTTTTTGTGTGGGCCAACCTGCCTGACCCGTCCCGAATTGCCATCCCTATACGTGTGTTTATTTTTTTTTATATGATAAATAAAATAATGAAATTATAATTATAAAAATTAATATGAAAATTTTTATAATTTTATTGTAGATAGTTTAATTTATTTGCAGATAATTTTATTATTTTAATTTTAAAAAGTGGGCAAATTTAAAAGGAAAATAATTAATTTAAAAAAAAAATGTCACTAGAAGAATAAAATAACAGAAATATTGACATTAAAAAAATAAATTCATATATATATATATATATATATATATATATATATATATATATATATATATATATATATATATATATATAATAGTGTTTTT
>Ga0214544_1011353_pt1 | contig 12363 bp, 7 predicted proteins | sample CNSS3metaG_FD_160074 | JGI IMG/M metagenome (GOLD analysis project Ga0214544, IMG submission 160074) | Root nodule microbial communities from cowpea collected in UCLA plant growth center, Los Angeles, California, USA - CNSS3 | ecosystem: Host-associated > Plants > Roots > Nodule | place: USA...
CTCAACCATTTGTGAGAGTTTCCTCCCTAGGGAGTGAATACTTTTAAGCCTTATCTTGCATAGCAAGTGGCGGCACACATCCACTCATCTTCAAGGTTGCCATGGCTTCTAGCCTAGCCTTGTAATGCCGTGCTTCTCACATTTTTACCATTTCCTTCCTTTCCATTTTATGTTTTCTTCTTCCTTTAATTGTTCTTGGTTTTATATGATTTATGTGTTTTCCATTGCCTTTTCATTTTGAATCAATTTATCATCTTCTTCTCTTGAGCTTTGTGAAAGGAACATTCACATTTAGATAGCTTGCTATCTTAATATCCAGTGGGGATTTCACTTACCTTTCTTAATCAACTCACACCATATTCAATAATGTGAAAAAGGAACAAGTCAATCCTTCATCACTACAAGAGGCTCGCACCGGAGAATGGACGAAGCAGATGAGGTAGCGACAGATTATGCCAGAGAACGCGCGTCAGGGCATGAACGGAAGAATCACGGTGGAGCGGCACAGGCGGTGGTCACGACGATTTGCAGAAAGGCACTAGGTTTTGGTGATTTTGGGGGAAGGGGGTAAACTGAAAATGGTGGAGGGGAAAATGAAATCTTATTTTCATTTGGCTGAGAATTTACCGAAGGATCTTCTCCGTCGGTAAATATCAACACGCCGCTGGTAACTTACACTATGACATTACCGACGGATCCTTCCGTCGATAAATAAGAAACCCATTTCACATCGGACATTACAGACGGATCCTTTCGTCGGTAAATAAGAAACCCAATTCATATAAGCCATTACGGACGGATCTTTTCGTCGGTAAATAAATCATCAATATCCGTCGGAAAATAAACTTTACTGACGGATAATTATCCGTCGGAACATATCCGTCGGTAATCAATGAATTTCTTGTAGTGAGCAAGATTCACCGATTAAAATGCAAGGAAACAAGGAAAACTAAACAAGCTATGGATAAAACCCTTACCAAACCAAGACAAGGTACTACTCAACAATTTGGATGGCTCTAGATACCACTATGATGGAGCTTGGTGGAGACATGAAGCTCCAAGTGCAGCGGAAATGATGGAGGAAGCATGAAAGAGTGGAAGGCAAGTTTGTAGGCTCTTGCTTGCAATGGATAGGTGAAAGGTTGAGTGATTTAGAGGTAGCTCTAGCCTAGGAAGGGGGCTAGAGGTAAAGAGAGTAAGCTCTCTAAAAGATGACTCTCAAGTGGCAATAGTGAGGAGTGTTCTCAACTCAAAGTGTCTATTGCACAAAAATTCAAGAGTGAGTACAATGCTGAAAAATTAAGGCTTTTATACTCAAGCCATTACACATGAGGAATCTTGGCCCTTGGATGAGAAGGGCCTTTGATGCTAGCTTGGAGAAGAAGGCTTGATCTTGGCTGTGAGATCCTAGCGTGAAAAGGAAGCCAAGTCTCCTAGCCCTTGGATGCGTGAGGTGTAGGAAGGAATGTTGACTTCCACTTAGTCCACCTTGGACCTTTGGTAGCTCATGGAAAAATCTCCTATTGGGCTTAGTCAAGCCCAATTTATCAATTCAACTACACATTGTTTGACTTATTATTCTAGGGTTTAGGGTTTAGGGTTATTGTTTTGTATTTTTTGATTTGAAATAATTTGTAAACTCTTATAAGAGGCCTTTATGTTATTTCCAATTTATAAACTATGGATTTTGGATTTTAATTGGAAGTAATAAAATGTTTTAATTTTCCCGCGTTTTTGGGAAATGAGGTATTATTAAATGAAGTTGTTGCTTAATTCTTTATTTTATTATTTAAATTCGTAATATTCGATCGGGATGTTACACTTACTTTTTTCTTTCTTTCTTTTACTTTGTCCTTTTTTACCTAGACCGCCCTCTTGGGTTTTCAGTCTTGAAATTCACGAATGAAAGAATGATGCAACTTGAGCAAAATCCTTATATCCACAATGTGTGGAAGACAATCCAGTTATCTGAACGAAATATCAAAAACATAACATTTCTCATTTTTACAAAAACTTCCTTCAACGTAAATGTCTTCCTTCCCAGGCATGGATTGTCTTCAACTCTCAACATTGGGTTGTCCTTCTTCAAAGCTTAGTCATCCTGAATCTATCAACAACTGCATTTTTTTCTTAAGAGCCACACATGCTTCTGTTGAATGACTTGGCGCCCCTCCATGGTAATCGCATTTGGTATTTGGATCGTAATTCTTTGGATATAGAGGTTTAACAGGCCTGGTGTTGCAAACCTCTATCAAATTATCGCGAAGAAGCTTTGGCAGGAGTTTTGTGTAAGTCATTGGAATATGAATGAAATTCACAATCTTTTTGTCTCGATTGTAACTTTTCTGCACATTGGCCTGATTAGATTTTCGGGATTGAGATGCTTGAATCTAGACAATGTGGTGAGGATTAACTATTATTCCTTTCTTCTTCCCAGAATTAGATCCACACTCATTCATATTTTCTACCATATTTGAGCCAAACGCAATTTTCCCATTTCTTATGCCAGTCTCGACTCTATCCCCAATCATGATAATATCAACAAAGTTAGAGGACACATTGCCTATCATGTGCTCATAGAATGGATATTGCAAAGTGCTTATAAAAAAGATTACCATCTCCTTATCACTCAATGGGGGGTTCCACTTGGGCAACCATTTCTCTCCATTGTTGAGCATATTCTCTGAACGCCTCTACCTCACCCTTAGTTATACTCTATAATTGCATTCTATCAGGCGCCATATTGTTGTTGTATTCATATTGTTTCAAGAATGCATTAGTCAAATCCTTCCATGAATGAATGCGAGCTGGTTCTAGCTGCATATACCAATTCAATGTTAGGCCAACTAAGCTTTCCTGAAAGAAGTGAATCAACAACTTGTCATAATGAGCATAGGTGATGTAGGATTATCTTGTTCCTTTTAGAAGATTAATGATATGGTGATGATTGATTAAGAAAACCAAGGAAATCCCCACTGGACATTAAGATAGCAAGCTATCTAGATGTGAAGGTTCCTTTCCAAGGTTCTAAAGAGGATGAGGATGGATTGATAGAGAGTAAGAAACCAAAAGGAAAAACATATAATAGAAATAATATAAACCAAGAAGAGTAAAGAAACATAAAATGAAAAGTAAGGGAAAGGGGAGGAATGGAGGATTCACGCCACTACAAGGCTAGGCTAGAAGAAGTCATGGCAACCTTGAAGATGAGTGGTGTATGCCGCCACTTGCCAAGGCAAGATAAGGCTTGAAAGAACTCCACTCCCTAAGGAGGAATACTCTCACAAAAGGTTGAAACACAAAGTGTATAAATTCTCCAAAATGTTCAACCCCTCTACAAGTGTTAGAGGTCCCCTTAAATAGACAAGTCTAGGGGCCCCTTAGCAAAACAACAAAGTAGAAGGTTACAAAAGAAACCTAGCATGTTCTAGAAAGTAGGTCATCCTAGGGTGCACATGGGTGAATTTTTGTACAAACCATCTAGGTGGCAAGTCTTCATGGCCAAGGCTCCCAAAGGAAGGTTCTAGAACATTCTAGAAGACTTGGTGTCCAAGGCATGTGGGCCTCCCCTTTCTAGATGCTTCTAGAAAGTCTTATTCCTCCTCTCTCTTCCTTAGGACGCCAAGTGTCTCCTATGTGGTCCTCCTCCTTTCTTATTCCTACAAAAGCAAATTAAGGAATTTATTAGCATGTTAGTTTAAGGTTAAGCTAATCTTTTGAGTCAACAAGTCAACCCAAAGTCAAGGTAAACAAGTCAACTTAAAAATAGTCAACCAACCCAACTTAATGGAATTTTAAACTAAAGCAAATAAAAGCAAAGGAAGGGATCAAGGAATTCCCTTTCTTCTAAGCATGTGCCATGGGCCATCATCCTTGGTAGGGATCAATCCTTTATCAATAATGAGCCATTTTTCTACAATACATGGTTATATGGCTCTTTGGGCAGGATATCCCTTTGTATTTTTCAAATTCTAGCACTTTAAATTTTGGCAGTATAACCACATCTGGAACTAAGCATAATCCTACAACATCTCCAAACTCAAAACTTATTTTTCCTTCTATGACTCTCAGTCTTTCCTCTAACATTTCTAATTTGCCCCTGGTATTTTCAACATCAATTGGCATGGTATCATGGGGTAAATAGTTCACCTCAAGTTGCTTTGTTGGCTCCACGCGTACTGCATTTGATTCAACAATTCCTTGATTGGATGTGAAAACAAATGCCCCTAGTTCATTTACTCCTGCATCAACAGAGTTTACAGCCTTCTAGGTGTATGTTTGCTTTGAGTCATCTTCAATAGGTGGAGTGTACTTCAGAGGGAGACCATATGGAGGTTGGATCATTTGAGCTCCTTATTGTTGTGGCAAAACAGAAGTTTCTCCATTACTTTTCAATGCCATCAAGGCCTCCAAAATGTGGCGCATTTGCTCCTTTAATTGTTGGATTTCGACTTTCATCCCTTCGTGAACTTCTCCTATATTTTCCATGATCTCAACAAGTCCTATCAGGTGTCATTATGTTTTTTTATTTTATTAACATGGACCAATGATTGCATAAACAAGTGCATGGAGACTCACTATGTGTATATAGACAATATCAACCTACAAATGCATTATACAACATTAATTCAATATGCATGTTATTTGTATGAAACTATGTACATCGTATTATGAATGAAAACTGAATGTTTAATGCAAATGCATATATGTGCCCCACTGGGTACTTATTCACAACATGAAATGCTAATGAAAATTGTGATGCATTTATCAAAAACATGCATGATATGCGAATAATTTATGCAATGTATGTTTGTGCCTTAAAAGGCATTCATCCACATGATATGCTGGTAAAATGGTCATGCTCTCAATAAAAACATGAATGATATGCAATGTAAATGACATGCCTAACTCTTATGTAAGATGCAATGCATGCTTGGTGCTTATTCATATAACATATTGATGCAAAGATGATAAATTTAAAAATTAATTACATAGTATCATTAATAACAACAGGATTAAAGGATATGGAGGTATAAAACATGCTCCCACTTTGTGTCCTATTAGGTGTGGAGAAAACCTATTTTAGGTCTATGGACTTTCATATGATTCTTCTAAGGATAGCTCTAAATTATCTCACAAGCCTCTAGAGCTGAAGTCAACCTCAGGACATAATCCACAACGTTAGACGACCTAATAGATGTGGCATGTCAAGAGGAAGCAAACTCTAGATGAAGTCTTCCCAATAAAGAGATGAGACATCATAATCAAACTTTATTTAAGAAAAAAATATTTAATTATCAAGCAAGTCTGAGACTAGACATGATAATCAAACTTTATTTTAAGAAAAATATTTAATTATCAAGCAAGTTCGAGACTAGACATTATAATCAAACTTTATTCAAATCGGATGAAAATTATAATTATCAAGTAAGTCCGAGACTTAACATGATAATTAATAATATCCAATATTAAAAATATAATTTTGATTTAAATGAGAGATGGATCTATTTGTAACACAAGGCTCAAATAAAAATATGAAGTATAGGTCTAGATAGCCAAATCTGGGGCACAGGCAGCATATAAGGGTAGAAGTGCAATACCAAAAATATGGGAGGTGCTTAGTAAATTATATCAATCGCAAACATTTAAGCTTTGATAAAAAAATTCAATTACATCAATCCCTAAATCCTATATTTTAACTAACCTGTGCAAATGAATCCCTCTCCCAATTCAACATTTTTCACCATTAACAGAATAACAAACTCTTGCAAAAATCAAATACTTCATCTTCAAAACAAAACTACGTAATCTATTTTATAAATGATACATGAATCATAAAACTACCGTTTAAAAGTGATGAATGAACCTAAGTTTAAATATGAAAATAGAACTATTTAGAAATGTACCTCGATGCGCTTATGAGTTAATGACCTAATCTTTTATCCATGAAATCGAATGCATGAGAATGTATTATGAATGTATCAAACATGTTCCCAGACGATATGAATTTTAAACAATGCATATGGACTGGGAAGAAACCGAAAAGCTGCAAAACTCATAGAATTACTTACCAAAATAGATTTAGCACCAAAGTGCTTGTTAAAATGCATGAAAAAATAAAACTTTTGTAGAAATCAAATTAAAAGCTGGAACACCTCTAACCTGGGCTAGACGGGCCGGGTTGGTACGGGTTAACGGGTTCTGTTTTCTAACCCGTCCCGCTTTTTTTTTTGGCAGGCTAACAGGCCGTCCCGTCGGGCCTGAGCCATTTTGACAACCCTAGTAGAAACCCCTTATTCTACCTCGATTCTATTGAAACTGAAACCATATAGAGTTTGACACGTCCATCTCTCTCCCCCATTAGGGTTTCATTCCAACGTTGGTGAGTGACTACAATGGAGGTTTGTGTTCACATCGTGTTTTGTTGCATTTCAGCAGACGTGGTTGATAGTGGAGCTCCGGTTTCACTTTTATTTTCCAACCTATTGGTGCACGAGGCTTGTGACGAGCGCTTCCATGGAGGTTTCACGGTGGCTCGATCTGTTGCGCGAAGGCTCGCGTGGGTGATATTGTTGTGTCGAGGCTGAACGCAATTAGTTGACGCATGGATGGTGGTGTGTCATGGTTGATCGGATGGTTCGTTGGAGTTCTGATGAAGGAGCAGGGTGAGGGATAAACTAGTGGTTGTCGTGGAACCCAAATGACCGTAGTGGCGTGGAAGGAGGCTCGACAATGGCTAACGGCGCGAAAGGAGGATGGACGATGGCGGTTGTTGATGGAGGCATGAATCAAAGGAGAAAAAAATGAAGGTGCAACGTTGTGGAAGATGAAGAACATTTGCATTTTTTATTCCCTAATTAGGTATGTGGCCTCGGTTCAATTTTAATCGAGGCAAAATAAGTCTTTTGGCACCTATTCATTTCAACCCGAAGCCAAATGTCACTCTCCTAGTCGCATTTTTGAAATATCAACGCACTTTTTTCCTTCGGGTCAGTGAAAACCAAAGGCTATAAAGCTTTATAACAGCAGGTATTTTTTTAACCGAGGCAAAAAAGCATATTCTACCTCAGGTATTTGGGGAACCAAGGAAGAAAAGTTGGCAGGAATTGCAAAAATACAATGGCGCCATTATATGCTTCGATTTTGTGATAATTGAAGCCTATAACGCGAGGCAAAATCCCAAAACTACACTAGTGGGAGAGGCATGCTTTTGGTCATCTTGAATGGATGGATGCACGTGAAGTTTCACTATTAAAAATTCTCATATTACATGAGATTTTTTTTTGCAAATTTGTTAAAATAATTTGCAAGAAAAGACTTTTTCCTTTTAATTTTTCTAAGAATCTTAATTGGCAGGTAATTTCTTCGTGGGTAACTATTTCCTACAAAATTATAAAATTCATAAGTATTTCCTACAAAATTTGTTGTGAAAAGTGTTTTATACGAAATATTTTGCAAAAAAATTGGAAGCAATTTCCTACAATTTTTTTTCATAACAAAATGTATTAGTATTTCCTACAAAAATATTTCAAAACAAAATTGGCAAGAAATATGAGTTTTTTCAGTAGTGTGTTTGTTGTCTAGGGCTACTTCTTGGCTGTAGATGCTCACGTTAACATGAGAGGCCATGTGTTTGGTTTCTTTTCGTATAAGTCCACTTTAAGATTTGTTCTTCTTTCTTTCATTTTAGGTGCATAATCATGTGAGTGTCGATTCCTTGTTAATTGCCAAACACCTGAGTGTGTTTGTGGCCTTTGATGGGAGGTGGTACGTAGGGATTTTTTACTTGATTTTCCTATTTCACATTTGGGAAATGATACTTTGACAAAGTTTGTTTTGGCAAACTTTGACAAATAACCATTTTTGGTAAAAAAAAAATCCTAAAACTTTATTACTTTATTTTCTTAACTTCCATAAAAAAATAAAAAAAAAACTACTCTATTTAGTAACTTTGTCAACTTTGTCAATAAAATTTTGTCAAAAAATTATTTTCCCTCACGTTTGGGTGCAAACCACCCATAGTGTTTCGTCCTTTTAGATTAATGTTAAAGCATCTTCATAGTTTGGATGGGACTCTTCCTTTACCATTATGGTTGGTGGTGAGCAAAATGTGAAAGACCGACTGAAACCGGAAAACTAGAAAAATAAAATTAGACATGGGTTAGATTTTAATGGATACGTATTAAAATGGATAAAGGAATGGGGTTTGATGCGTATATATGGTCGGGTTCAGATATAGATTTACTTTTTAAAAGATACCCTACCCAACCAGTACATATGTTATATTGTTATGTTATAAGTAAAAAGTCCAATCCAATTCTACCACACACCATCCCTCACGTTACCACACACTATTGGTGCACCTTTATTGAACCTTCGCGTTACCACACACCACCGCCCCTCACCCTTCTTCACTCATGGTTCCCATTTCACATTCAAAAAGGGTAACTTTCTTATTCCCTATTTCAAATAGTGAAGAAAGAACCCATGTCTGTTTGCTTGATTTGGTGGATTTTTTGCTTTTGGCTTACTCTACAAGATTGCAACATTTGAAAAAAAAAGATGGTTTCAGGTTTGTAAATTATGCACTACTTTCATTCATATCCTGAAATTCTATTTTATTATGCACTTTGTAATTCTTCAATTGTATCCATCATTTCACCTTTTTCACGGTATCAATCTCACCATTTTCTTCAACTATATTATAACTTTAATCCTAAAATTCTATTTTAAACAACTATATTATTACTTTAATCATAAAATTCTATTTTAAAGCTACAATCTTTTATAAAATTTTAAAAAATTATAACTATCACCGTGAAGAATTTATGGTTTTAATAAAGTTTAGATCATATTTAATAAATTATAGCTTGAATGATAATATCATGTTAAGAGTTATTTAAGAAAGTTTAGATCTCTATTTAATAAATTATAGCTTGCATGATAATATCATTGTGAAAAGTATATGGTTTTAAAAGATAGTTTAGATATATTTAAAAATAATATTTTTAAGAATTAATGTGATGGTATTATGTATTTTAAGAAGTTTTAATGTTATGGGTTACTATTTTTTTAATGATTTTTCGTTTCCTTTATAATGTGAAATATTTTTTTTATTATCTTTCTTATGATTGATTGAATATAATTTTTTTTCTAAATAAAAATAGCATGTTATTTTTGTGGTATCCTCTATTTTGCTAATTGATATGTGTCGCCTAAAATAAATTACACAAATATGATTGGTAGTTATTGATTATGATTTCTTCATTATAGTTGTAATAGAGAGACATAGCCAAGAATTGCCTCCAAGTTCACAACAATCTGACCTGCCAAACGCTACAACTGAACTTGTAGGAGCTGTAGGAGGGGAACATGATGTTCCTCATTCCCAAAATACAAAAAAGAGAAAACCAAATGCTAGTGGTAAGAAAACAACCTCTGTTGTTTGGGACCACTTCACAAGATCTCTTGAATCCACAGATTCAATTGAACATGTAATCATTGTGGTAAGCGATTTAGATGTGATCCAAAGATACATGGAACATCTAACCTTCTTAATCACCTTAAAAGGTTGTGTTCTAAATATCCATCTGCTGCCATTAATGACCCCAACCAAAACTCTCACCTTTAAAAGTGGTGACAATAAAAATATCCTTGCAACACCCCAAAAGTATAATGTTGAAGCTTGTCAAAAGGCAATTGCTATGTTTGTTATTATGGATGAACAACCATTCAAGGTGGTGGAGGGTGTGGGTTTTAAAATCTTGTGCAGACAATTATAACCTTTGTTTATTGTCCAATCAAGATTCACCATAGCGAGAGATTGTTTTCAATTATATATGGATGAAAAAGTTTGGTTAAAGGAGTTCTTTAAGACAAATTGTGTTAGAGTAGCACTCACTATCGATTGTTGGACATCAATTAAGAACTTAGGCTACCTAACACTCACTTCACATTTGATAGACAATGATTGGAGGTATCAGAAAAGGATAACCAGTTTTTCATTCATAACCTAATCATAAAGGGGAAACAATTGGAAGGAAAGTTGAAGAAATTTTAAGGGAATGGGGAATTAGGAATGTGTCAACACTCACTGTTAATAATGCATCATCTAATTATGTGGTTGTTACATATTTAAAAAAAAAAGGATGAAGAATATGGGTGGATTAGTAATGGATGGACAATTTTTTCATATGAGGTGTTGTGCTCATATACTAAACTTAGTTGTGAGTGATGGCTTAAAAGAGTTGCACAAGTCAATCACAAGTATTAGGAATTTTGTAAGATTTGTAAGGTCTTCACCACAAAGATTGGATAAGTTTAGAGAGTGCATAGAGTTTTTAAAAATTGAATGCAAAAAATTGTTATGTCTTGATGTTCCCACAAGGTGGAATTCCACATATATGATTTTAGATGCAGCAATCAAATTTCAAGTTGCATTTGAAAAGCTTAACAATGAAGACACTAGCTATATGGCTTGTTTTTGTGATGAAGGTGCCCCATCTCCTAGTGATTGGAAACATGCCCAATATTTTTTGAAGTTTCTAAAAAATTTCTGTGAAGCCACTAAATATTTTTCAACATCATTGCATGTGAGTATACATATTATGTTTTACCAAATGGCTATTATTCGTTTTGCACTTGACAAGACAACCATGAATCTAAATAGTATATTAGCATGATGAAGGATTATCTTGTTTCTTTTTAAGATTATTGAATATGGTGTGAGTTGATTAAGAAAACTAAGTGAAATCCCCACTGGACATTAAGATAGCAAGCTATCTAGATGTGAAGGTTCCTTTCACAAAGCTCAAGAGAAGAAGATGATGGATTGATTCAAAACAAAAAGGAAATGGAAAGCACATAAACCATAGAAAACCAAGAACAATTAAAGGAAGAAGAAAACATAAAATGGAAAGGAAAGAAATGGTAAAAAAATGTGAGAAGCACGCCACTACAAGGCTAGGCTAGAAGCCATGGCAACCTTGAAGATGAGTGGATGTGTGCCGCCACTTGCTATGCAAGATAAGGCTTAAAAGTATTCACTCCCAAGGGAGGAAACTCTCACAAATGGTTGAGACACAAGAGTGTTTTTACTTCAAAATGTTCAACCCTTTTACATGTCTAGGAGCACCCCTTATATAGAAGAGTTTAGGGGCCTCTAAGCAAATAAAAGATACCTAAGGATGTCTCTACAAAAACCTAACCCTAGCTTCTAGAAACTAGGTCAAATAAGGTTACAAAAATGAGAGACAAAAGAGCTAACTATGGTGTGTGCAAGGCTAATTTCGTTCTAGCACAAAAGGAGACAAAGAATGTGTCTCATATGTCTCCAAAAAGTGGCCAAAGTGTGCTAAAAACAAAGGAGACCAAAGGTACATAGGTACACTTGTTTTATGCCTTTTACTTTATGCTTTATGCCTTTGCTTTACTCTCTCATCCACATCATTTATGCTCCCCAATCACCATGCGCCACCTAGCATTGCTTTCTTACTCCTAATTAACCTACAAAGCAAATAAACATAGATTAGCATGTTGGCTTAAGTCAAGTCAACTATAGTCAACAAGTCAAACCTAGTCAAAGGTCAACAAGTCAACTAAAGTTGATTCAACTAAGTCAACTTAGGGAATCAGAAATAATAAACACAAATGAAAGGGATGAAGGATTAGTGAACTTCCTTTCTAAACATGCTTAGTCTTCTTAAGCATGTGTCTTCATCCTTGGTTGGGATCAATCCTTCATCATAGCACCTAGTAGTTGTGATATGAGGTTGAATTATCACAAGTATTAGGATAATGTTGACAACATCAATCACTTGTTATATTTTGGTGTCATTTTTTATCCTCGTTACAAGTTTGAGTATGTCATTTGGAATTTTCAAGAAATGTACAAATATGATTCAAACAAAGTTGTTGAATTAACTAACTGTGTAAAAGATAGTTTGAAGAAAATGTATGATTGGTACAAATCACTTCATAATGAACAACATAAACCTGAGCAAGTACTTGAACATCAAGTTGATGCATAAACCATTCCTGTAAATTTTGCAAGGCATGATGCTTTTAAGAAACATTTGAGAGAAAAGGACACCATAGATAGAAAGAATGAGTTAGAGAGGTATTTAAATGAATTTATTGTTGATGGTGATGACCAACTTGATATTTTGGTTTGGTGGAAAATAAACTCTTCACGGTTTCCCATTCTATAAAGAATGGTTAGAGATGTGTTGGCCACCTGATAAAGGATTATCTTGTTCCTTTTTAAGATTATTGAATATGGTGTGAGTTGATTAAGAAAGCTAAGTGAAATCCCCACTGGACATTAAGATAGCAAGCTATCTAGATGTGAAGGTTCCTTTCACA
>Ga0214544_1011355_pt1 | contig 12361 bp, 5 predicted proteins | sample CNSS3metaG_FD_160074 | JGI IMG/M metagenome (GOLD analysis project Ga0214544, IMG submission 160074) | Root nodule microbial communities from cowpea collected in UCLA plant growth center, Los Angeles, California, USA - CNSS3 | ecosystem: Host-associated > Plants > Roots > Nodule | place: USA...
ATATAATCATGGACTTTCATGATATTTATACATCATTTATAAAAATGTTGTTTATTATATGTTTAGGCTACATTTATTTAGCCGTTGTCTATTTTAGTGTGGTCTAAACTATAAATTGTTGTAGTGTATGGAATCCTTCTGTTTTGATTTTTTCTTTAAAAAATATTCTTTGGTCTAATCACTTTATTGAGAAACTCTTTCATGTATCATTGCTTTTTGGACATTATTTTAGTGATATACATGAAATTGCGAAAGGTCTTGGAAGGGATTAGATGAGGTAATTGACTAAGGAGTTGCCCCAATTTGATAGTTAAGAGTTAACTTCAAGACATGAGGTGTGTTTCGGCTTGTCCAGTTATTGATAAAAAAAAGATGGAGACTTCAAAATTTGCCCCATTTTGAGGGTATAGATTGGTCTCAGGGTGCAAAATGTGTTTGAGCTTTCCCTATTTGTTGATAGCATGAGAATGTTGAAAATCATTGGAGACTTCATACTAGTTGCCCCAATGTAAGTCTCACAATCAAAATCAATAATTGCCTAAATTCAAGATATTTGACTATAACGTAGGAACAACAAGTGAAACGTCTCCACAATTAATTTCAAGGTGAGAATAATGAGTAATGGTAAGAGAAATATAGATCAAAGTTTAGGCTCAAAGTAGGAAATATGATAGGAAACACATGAAGAATGAAAGAATAAGAGGGCACGATCCTGATTTAACTTGACTACTCGTGATATTTTTTATCTCTATGGAAACATGTCAACAAAAAATAAAATGCCCTAGTGTTTGAAAGCAAAACTTTGAACACTTTTACAATCTTTTTTTTTGGACAAACCTCTTAACATGACAAAATATTTTCCTCTAAATTAAAGTTTTCAAAAAACAACAACCAATAATTGATTTGTGTAGACTTTATTAGGCTTGTATTGTGGCCAAGGTTAAGGGATATAAAAAATATGGATAATGAAGGCTCAAAATAAATGGTATAAAGGTTATTTAAAACAAGGGTCTTTATCTAACGTTGCACCTAAAATTTATATTTGACTACCTTTGTTCACCATTTTTTTTTACTTTCAAATTTTTTTTTTTCCTTTTTTTTTTTTTGCACAACCAATTTTATTTTTTGTCTTTCCAACTTTTTTTTTATTATTGGTGAATTACAAGTCAAATGAAATAGATGCAAACATTATGTTAACTTCAGTGGGAAGCTGACCCTTGTTCAGGGTAATTAGAAAGAAATTTTGATTTTTTATAGGCTCAAAATGGGTAACAAAGGAATATAATTTTTTTTCTTGATAAAGAAACATGGCCACACATCATTTCAACTCATGATTGATTTACTTTCAAAAGCTTTAATCCAAAGGGGAAAAAAATTCAATCACATTAGAGATTGCCTCTTGTTTGCCCTTAATTTTTTCTGTATTATTTTCTTCTCTTTTTTTTGTCTTAATTTTTGCCTAGATCGCCCTCTTGGGTTTTCAGTCTAGCAGACTTTTCTTCATTTTTTTTTGTTTTCCTTATTTTTTTTTTGGTTCAAAGACTCCCTTCAATTCATTCTAGAGCACATCCCCTTTATGATGATCTCCATGAAATACAAAAGAAAGATTTATTAGGGCAAGGTGATGGGAAATGGGATGGGAAAGGAAATGAATTTGAGCAATTCCATGTACACATATTAGAGCAATGTTTCAAAAGCATGCCACTTTTCATAAAAAAATCTATTTATTCAACTAACTGATTTGACCAAAGAATAATTTATTTTCTACTCTTATTTTTTTACACCTTCCGCAAGATTCCATGAATTTATTAACAAAAAAATGGTGAACAATTAATTTTGAATTTGTTATACTAAAAATATTTTTAAGATGTGGTGTTGATGCATGTTATGTGTTATGCAACGTGTTATGAATATGCAAGATGCTACAAATTTGGAAACTACCTATTCACATGCATGTGAGTGTATGTATGGTATGTGCTTTGCAAGGTGGCATGAAAAAACAAAGGGATGAATATTATGCATCATACATTGTGACATGAATCCAAAGTGGATCCATGCTACGTTTCAAGTGAATGTAAAGATGTTATTTACCTTAAAACTATGTGCATAGTATCATGCATGAATGAAGACAAGATGTGAATGTAATGCATGTATGCGTCTCGAGAGACCCTTATTTATACGATGATGCAAATATGACACAGTTGGAAATTAACTACTTAATTCTATAAAAATGAAAAGATTAAAAAAAATAAAGAAATAATGCACTCTCCCTTTGTGTCCTAGAAGGTGTAGAGAAAACCTATTTTCTGGTCTATGGGCTTTAACATGATAATTCCAAGGATAGTTCTAAATATTCTCACAGGCCTCTAGAGCTGAAGTCAACCTCAAGACATAATCCACAACAATAGGCGACCTAATAGATGTGGCATGTCAGGATGAAGCAAACTCTTGATGAAGTGTTTCCAATAATCAAGTAGATCCGAGATCTATCATAACAATCGTTGGACCTCCACTTCTTATAGCTAACTCAGGTCCGGGTATAGGACCTCAAATTAAACTGAATGTACTAGCCTACCATGTGTAGTTTGTGAAGGGAGCAACCTAAGACTACCCAAACCCACAACTGCATAATAACCAGAAAATTCCCAAACAGATATAACAATTGTCTTCTACCCCATGGTTCAATAGTTTCAACAATATAGTCATATGAGGACATCAAAGCAAGAAAAGATGACATCAACAAAAATAAAGATAGATAAATATACATCAAGTAAAACAAAAACAAAGGGAAAACAAATATATTAGAACAACATACCTTTTGCACACTCAACTAATAGGATTGACTCTCAAACATGTCCCCAGTGGAGTCGCCATCTGTCGCAACCGAGATCGCGACGAGACGACGAAAATAATTAAAAAAAAAATAGAGGAGTCGCCACCATAGTTTATTATGGGAAACTATAGAAAAACCTTAAAAAAATGGTCTTCGAAACGAAATTTTGGTTTGAGAGTCGGTTACATGTGGGGAAGGTATTAGCACCCCACAATGCCCGTCTTAAGATGGTTCCTTATTTATTTAAGTGTGCAAGATAGAATTTGATGTTTAAAATATTGTTGTTCCCCAAAAATCAAACAAAATAAAAACACATATAAAATAATAAAGATTAAAAATAAATTTATTTTTTTATTTTTTTTGGCCCCATAAGGATTGTACCTCGCTCTTACGTATTTTCATTTGTAAAATCAGGGATAACGTAGTTCTTTCGAAAAACGTTGTTTGATATTATTATTAAATTTTAGATATATATATATATATATATATATATATATATATATATATATATATATTTATTTATTTATTTATTTATACATTATTAATATCAAGAGAACTCGAGATTTGACATGATATTTAAAGTGATTTTATAATTTCTTTTATTTTTTATTATTACTAATTTAAAAAAAAAAGAATGAAAAGCCTATGAAAGAGTGTTTTGATTATCAAGCAAGTCCGAGACTTGACATGACATTCAAAACTTATATAAAGAAAACATAAATTTTTAATTTTATTTATTTATTATTTGTTTTAGAGAATTAAAGCCTACAAAAAAAAACCTTTTTAATTACCAAGATAAAAATAAAGCAAAAGAGAAAGGTTGAGCACATCAATGACAAACCCAAAATCATCTAACATGAGAACCCCAAACATATTTAATCATACAATAATTCAAACGATCATATATTTGATGTTATAAAAGAATCATGAAAAGCATTAGGAGCAAAGAAAATTTACCTTAAGTGACCCCCTTTTGTGTGTGCTCTATAATAAAAAAGAGAGGAGTTTTTCGATTTTTTTTTTGTCCACTGCATTGGAGAAGTTCTTGTGCTTATATAGGCACCTTGAGATACCACTGAGATCCTAGTCTTTAATTATAATAAAATATACGAGAAAGGAATTGGTCTTGATGAAACATATTATAGCAATTAAATTGTTGCATAATATCCACAGTATTGATTATAATTGTTAACGAAATATTGCATGTAATTACTAGAATCATATTTTCTGTCACATAAAGATCGTGATCAAATCATAACATATTATTCATATAATTGATTCTAATTATTACCATGAATATTTTCTTCTAAATATTAAAATCGTATCATTCTCTAAAAGCATTATTATCGGGAATATTTGCTTCTATATAAAATAATACCTTCCCAGACTGACAACACAAAGAGACACATAAGTATAAATGCAAGATATTTATTCAAATTATTATAAAAAAATATTGCTCCTAATATTATACCCTTCTCTAAAAATAGAAATTATGAAACGTCCATTTCTGACATGTCATGTGGAGAGTGTAAATAGCAAATAGTGGGTTGAAAAATTTGTAAAGCATTTGGACTCATGAAAATAGTGTGATAATTAAAAATAAATTAGATTCTCCTTCTCTTGGTTTTTTTCTTTTTTTCTTTTCTCCTATGGTAGAATTAAAGTTAAAAAAACCTAACATCAATCAAAAAATATTTTTTATTTTATTTTATTATTATTATATTATACATTATTTTTATTATTATTATTATTATTTTAATCAAACAAATGCATTTACTTGGACGAAATTGGGTGTTGACACCTAGCCTCATCTCTTGGGCCTAAGGTTAGCCCATAGGGTGCCCTAAACCCCTAAACCAGCCCTAACACTCTCATTTTTCTACTTTTTAGAAAACGCTTCTCCTCCCCCTCTTAGAGCTGCAACAACGAACTCTGCTAGAGTTTGGTCCCAACCTTGGTGAAGCTAGCTTGAACGAGACCTCGACGTGCCCACTGTTTACAATCTCACCCAGGCGAGATCTGGTAGCTTTAGCGAGAGGTTCTCCTCGCTTGAGCGAGAGTTTCTTAGCCTGAGCGAGATTGATAGTGGTGACTTGATAAGTGTGTGTTTCAAATGATTGATTGGTTGGTTACTTTAAATAGTTACGTATGCTGCATAGTAAGTATTCTATATGACACAATGGGATTGAAATTGATGAGCTTGGCATGATATGCATATGAAACATGGTTGGATGGTTGGTTGTATATTGGCATTAGATTGGTATGCATGATAATCCTATGTTTGGTTGGTGAGACATGATTATGGTATGGTTTAGGACGTAATTCCATGAATCTCTTGGTGAGATCTCATGGTGATGACTCATGATTAGGACATAATTTCATGACTCTCTTGGTAAGATTTCGTGGTGGTGTCTCATGATATAATTAAGTAAGGATTCAAGTAAGGATTGCATCTTGAAACTCTAAAGAGTCAGTTAGTCTCATGTAGAACGTACTGACTTAAGTGGTGAGAGTAGCATGAGGCCCTAGTCTTTGGTAGGATAATGGCCTTAGATGTTTGAAGGCTAACCTTGTGTGTGGTAGGGTGAAACCCATTGGCAATGGCTCTGCAAAGTAGTAGAGGCCACCACAAGTGCAAGCATCCAATGAATCCGATTGATTATATGTATCCGGATACTTGAGTCTTAGAGTCTTGCATTGTCTGCTTTACATGTTTGGATGACTAATATGTATTCTTGACTTTGAATTGCATGTTTTAGTTGTATGATAAAAATCTTTTTACTCTAGCTTACCCTTTCTGTTTGTTCGTGTGTTTTGTGTGTGGTTTTCTCCTTTTGCAATGATCATCAATTTATTAATGTGAAAATGTGGGAACTCCTCGTGGTCATCAGGGTAATGGAAACTCCACGACATAGCTAACTCTTGGGTTGGATTCCCTTGCTCCGAGTACACTTTTAAGGCATTGTGGCCTATGTACTACTTTGCTCTTTGAGCATGTATTTTGAATAACTGTAAACTATTTTAATCTTGTTCTTCCGTTTATGGCATCGTGGTGTACCTTGGTTTCTTTACTAGTAACTTTTGGATAACTATAAGGAGTGACACATATACTCATGACTTTGCTCTTTATATTATTCTCCGTGATGTCTCATTTAATTAAGGTTATTTATTAAATGGGACGTTACAAGCACTACTTCAATGACAAGCCGCATTTGTTCAAAATCTTCCAGGAGGTAATCTTCCTACTTGGACTAAATTTACAAAAAATTTAATAGATTGTTTTGGGGAAATATGTGATGATCCAATGTCAGACCCACTTTATGCCATAACTACTAAACTAAACCTCAGTGAGACCCACTTGTTAAGTTGTTTTTTAAGAGGTTTGAAATGGGACATCCAAATGATTGTTAGAATGTTTCGACCTGAAGATGTAAGGAAGGAATTTTAATTGGCTAAAGTGCATAAATCAAATTCTACTACAAACATGCCTACCAAAACCTTTCTTACACTCCCAAAACCACAAAGTCCTACAAAAGCCATTTTACCTACACCTAAACCTATATACAAACCTCCTGATTCCCATTATCACCTAAACACAAACCAAAAACAACCACAAAAAAAAAATACCACAACCTTTATGAGTAAGAGAAAATCTAAAGGACTTTGTTATTTTTGTGATGAACCATACACACCTATACATGCATTGACACCTAAGAAGCTTGAGATTCATGTGGTGGACATGAATGATACGAAGGTGGAACCGGTGGATGAAATTGATGACACTCAAGAAGAGGAGAGTGTTTCATTGCACCTTCAAATATCAGTCAATGCTTAAAGGGGTATAGCTAGCTATACAACCATGAGAGTGACGGGCTACTTAAAGAAAAAAAACCCTTGCCTATACTCATCGACGGTGGAAGTACCCATAATTTTTTAGATGATGGAAATGAGTAGCTCTAAATACCATTTGATAAAGGCGCTATGTCGCGGAATTTGCCTAACGTCCTCTCCAATCAGTGTTCCACCGATTAATCCACGCGGAACACCATTGAAATGCAGTGGAAGACTCGCAAATCACGATTCAAAAGTGAATCTCTCTCGTTCTAGTGGGGAATTATCGTTTCTCACTAGGTTCGGAAACCCTAGGAGGTAGAACCCGTACTAGGAAGGTGAGCTCTAAAATTGGGGTATAAACCACTCAGATTAATCAAAGCTGTCAATTACAAACATTGGTCCGCCTTTTATAGATCACAAGGCAACCATGTAAAATAATCCCAAACAAAGAACAAAATAAACTAGCTAGACAAAGCTACGCAAAAAATGTCTTAAAAGTGATTTTTAGTTGCATAAATTATTTCTTGGATATTTTAACGTTTGTTGATGCAACTGAAGTTAAGATTAAGCTCATTCAAGGTAGGAAAATAAATTGATTGAAGTTATAGAAAAATCACTTTTGTACCCCATACATTACTTATACACTTCCCTCTTTCCAAAAGCGCTATAGAAAACCTACTTCTACACCTCTGACTTTGTCTATTTTCACCCCTCTTTCCACTAATAAACTAAGAGGAACTCAGATCATGCCATGTGACAATCCCTAACTTTCAAATTTGTCTAACCACATGATGACACGTGCCATGATCTTCTATCACACTAAGCAGAACCAATGGAAGGCTGCAACCTTATTATATCTTTACCATCTCCCAAATGAGAAACCCTAGTTTCCATCAGCATCACCGTCAGCCAGACTGGAGCAGCACCATCCATCACGCTAGAGCACTCCTCTCACATTCACGAACATGAAATCACGTAGCTACGTCGTGGTTCAACCTCTGTCACACCATCTTCTCTTCAATGAACCAGCAACCAAGTTCGTCGACGTTCAACTAGCAGCCACAATTCAGCATCACCGTCAGCTGCCTGGTTCAATGTTCCACCATTCACATAGATCTGCACTGCACTAAACCACACAGCCAACATCTTTGCCTTGTTGGAAAACGCATCAGACCAACCACCATTGAAGCCTCAATCGTTTAGCGGTTGACGATGACAACAACACCTGCAGTTTTCACATACCAAAGACGCGAGTTCAACCACCATTGCAGAGACAATGTTCCAACCACTGCGCCGTCTCCACCATGAGCAAACGTGCAACACCATAATAGCACCTTCGTTGGAGAAGGAGACGCTGCGGATTCACCACCATGCGGCTGAAGCAAACCTAGGGGAAGCTGAAACCCTAAGGGAGGAGAGAGAATTGGATTGATGAGAGAGAAGAAGAAGAGGCCATGTGTCATCATGTCAATGGACAATCAAATGGTCAACTAGTCAAACTCTGGTCAAATGTTCAAATCTGGTCAAAGACTGATCAAACGAGACGAATTTAAGTGCAAATAGTCATCTTTTTGGATATTCCAGTAAATTTGGACTATGGGATTGAAAATGGCTTATTTAGAAAATTAATGCAAATGTTATTTGGTGATAATTTATCAGATATCTTTAAATAATTAATTTATTTAATTATATCATAAATTATTAACCAACTATATTTGTTAAATATTTTTAAAACTAATTATCTCTCCAAATATTTTTAAAATCACTATAAAGATAAATAATATTTATCTTTATTTTAAAAGATATTTGAGAGGTTTTAACAACCGAAAAGCCCAATCCAAGTCCTATATAAAGAGACCAAGGGAGTAGAAGAAGACAAGCTCGGGACTTCAAAGTTTAGGGGGGCCTAATTTCGTTTCCTTTTTCTCTCTCTATTCTTCTTTTATTTTTATTTTGCATTCCCTGGAGTGCTAAACTTCTTCGGTTGATTCCATTATAATTTCATTATGGATTATGAAGTTAGAATGAAATAATTTCTTTGTTCATTTTATTATTGTTGAGGTTTTAATTCATCTATGTCTTTTATCTTTGAATCACGTAAAAAGTAATGATTTTAAATCTATATGTATGTTGATCATATGAGTCCAAGGGTTTTTAAATTTAATTGAGACTTTACTTTGATTTTATTTAGAAACTTTCATGTGATTGAATGAGTTTTTACCAATAATTGAGACTTTACTTTGATTAAAGGTATTTACTCTAACGAAAATTAATCAAGACTTTACTTGATTAATTAAGCTTTTTATTTGGTGAGGAGATAAAAGAATAGACATGACTAGGCATAGCAAAATTTGATTGAGACTGTACTTTGGTTGAATTTACTTTGGATAATCTAAAAGTTCTCACTTTTAATTAAGACTGTACTTTGTTTAAAAGTGAGAATGCCAACAAATTAATTGAGACTTTACATTGATTAATTTGAAAATCTACAAAAATAATTAATTAAACAATAATCTTTAGATAACCGATGATGGATCTATTTTGAAAAAGAAATGGAATCAATCTATTTATCTTTCTTTATCTTAATCCCCTATATTTTTTTATTTTATTTGACTAACTCTTTTGTATAGCTTTTATAAGAACTAATTTGTTAAAAAGCAATTATGTGTTCGTTGGGAGACGACTTAGGATTAACTTTACCCTTTCTATTTCCTTAACTATTATCTTAGCAATACTGAAGTTGCTATAGTTTAGTAGTAGTAATTTGATCGCGTCAACGATAACGTTATCAGGAAAATAGAGAGCATACGCGTGAAGAATCAAACTCAAATGGAAGCAAAACAATACAAAATCAAAAAGATGCAGAAAAAACATTAGAGATATGAAGAAGACACTCATCTCTTGGCGGTCCAGGCTCGAAGGCTCTGAATACCACTTGATGGAGACGCTCCGTCGCAAAATTCATCGGATGTCCTCTCCAATCAGTGTTCCACCAATTAATCCACGCGAAACGCCACAAAAATGCAACGGAAGACTCGTAAATCACGATTCGAAAGCGAATCTCTCTCGTTCCAGTAGGGAACTCTCGTTTCTCATTAGGTTTGGAAACCCTAGGAGGTAGAACCTCTACTAGGAAGGTGAGCTCTGAAATTGGGGTATAAACCACTCAGATTAATGAAAGTTGTCGATTACAAACATTGGTTTGCCTTTTATATATCACAAGGCAACCATGTAAAAAAAAATCCCTAATAATGAATTGAATAAATTGGCTAGACAATGCTACGTGTGAAGAAGAAGTGTGGTTTACAAACCCTAAGGAAACAAACACGTGAATGAGAAAACAAGGAACCCTAGGTAAAGACCATGGTGGAATGTGTGAAGGGAAAGGGCAACTCTCGTGTTTCTAGGAGAGAAAATGAACCCTAACAAAGCCCAACGAAAATGAGGCACTGGAAAGGAACCCTATGTGTTCCTCCACACACACACATGGTCTGGGCTTCCTCCAATTGATCCCATCAAAAGACGTTGCTGAATTAGAAGTCGGGTCCACGTGATACGGTGTTGAACCCATACACTATTCAAAAGTTGTTGGAATGGTTTATGCGTTGGTGGGCTGGCTTTAATTTGGACTTTAAACCCAATAAGAATGCAAGCAAGAAAGTTGTTGGTTGATGGGCCATAGAGTAGGCTTGGAAATGGGTTCCAGGCTTACATTCAAACAGAAGATGATTTTGGTATTTGTTGGGCTGCAGGATTTGGGCCCTGGACTGGGCAGCTACAAACGTTAAGCCTCCTTGGTTCTTGTCACACACACAATGCAAAAACAATTAAAATAATGGACCAAAAGTTCAATTCAAAGTAATTTAATTATTTATTTAAAAATAACAAAATAAAAGAAATGGGCCTAGCCAATGGCCCAAGCTATAAGGCCTTAGGATGATCTTCATCAGGAGGTGACTAAGAAATTGGGTTATCCTATCACACATATCCCCACCCTAAGTGTGGTAGTAGTTGATGAAGGATTGACCACAACCAAGGATGGAGGCACATGCTTAAGAAGACTAAGCATGTTTAGAAAGGAAATTCACTAATTCTTCATCCCTTTCATTTTTGTTTGTTATTTTTGATTCCCAAAGTTGACTTAGTTGAATCAACTTTAGTTGACTTGTTGACCTTTGACTAGGTTTGACTTGTTGACTATAGTTGACTTGACTTAAGTCAACATGCTAATCTATGTTTATTTGCTTTGTAGGTTAATTAGGAGTAAGAAAGCAATGCTAGGTGGCGCATGGTGATTGGGGAGCATAAATGATGTGGAGGAGAGAGTAAAGCAAAGGCATAAAGCATAAAGTAAAAGGCATGAAGCAAGTGTACCTATGTACCTTTGGTCTCCTTTGTTTTTAGCACACTTTGGCCACTTTTTGGAGACATATGAGACACATTTTTTGTCTCCTTTTGTGCTAGAACGAAATTAGCCTTGCACACACCATAGTTAGCTCTTTTGTCTCTCATTTTTTGTAACCTTATTTGACCTAGTTTCTAGAAGCTAGGGTTAGGTTTTTGTAGAGACATCCTTAGGTATCTTTTATTTGCTTAGAGGCCCCTAAACTCTTCTATATAAGGGGTGCTCCTAGACATGTAAAAGGGTTGAAGATTTTGAAGTAAAAACACTCTTGTGTCTCAACCATTTTTGAGAGTTTTCTCCCTTGGTTCACACATCCACTCATCTTTAAGGTTGTCATGGCTTCTAGCCTAACCTTGTAGTGGTGTGTTTCTCACATTTCTTACCATTTCTTTCCTTTCCATTTTGTGTTTTCTTCTTCTTTTAATTGTTCTTGGTTTTCTATGGTTTATGTGCTTTCCATTTCCTTGTTGTTTTGAATCAATCCATCATCTTCTTCTCTTGAGCATTGTTAAAGGAACCTTCACTAGATAGCTTGCTATCTTAATGTCCAGTGGGGATTTCACTTAGCTTTCTTAATCAACTCACACCATATTCAATAATCTTAAAAGAAAACCAGATAATCCTTCATCAACTTGCTTCATGCCTTTTACTTTATGCTTTATGCCTTTGTTTTACTCTCTCATCCACATCATTTATGCTCCCCAATCACCATGCGCCACCTAGCATTGCTCTCTTACTCCTAATTAACCTACAAAGCAAATAAACATAGATTAGCATGTTGGCTTAAGTCAAGTCAACTATAGTTTACAAGTCAAACCTAGTCAAAGGTCAACAAGTCAACTAAAGTTGATTCAACAAGGGTTGCTCATGATGAGATGCCTCGAGCTAAGGGACCTACAACAAAAGCCATGGCTAGGAGAATACAAGAGGAATGGGCCTTAAATGCGCATGCAAGGCCCAAGATGAACTTCACATAGGCCAAGGAAGATGTGAAGACCTAGCCTAGGACATTTTGCTTATAAATACTAGATTAGGATTTTATTTTGGGCTTTGTATTTTGGGCCCAGTAGAATAGGGTTTTCTTTGGGCCATGTATTGGGCCTTAGAGGAAATTGGGCTTTAGAAGTAATTTTGGACCAAAAAGGGGAATTGGGCCAAATGGAGTGTGTCTACTCTAGAAAAGCCTAGAAGCTTCTCAAACTTGCTCTCCAAGGATGAGAGTTAGCTTCCCATGGCAAGACAAGTGTGACTTTCTTAGGTGGCAAGTCACACCTCCCACATGCTCCTTT
>Ga0214544_1011356_pt1 | contig 12359 bp, 10 predicted proteins | sample CNSS3metaG_FD_160074 | JGI IMG/M metagenome (GOLD analysis project Ga0214544, IMG submission 160074) | Root nodule microbial communities from cowpea collected in UCLA plant growth center, Los Angeles, California, USA - CNSS3 | ecosystem: Host-associated > Plants > Roots > Nodule | place: USA...
CTCTTCCCTCCATGATAACAGGCCCTTGGATCCGGCAGGTCGGACCAATTGTTAGGTTTCTTAGAGCTAGAAACCCAAGCTACTCGGGCAGAACTCACTCACACCAACACAGAAAGAAACAGAAACAGAATTTTATTATTCTATCAAAGAATGCGTCCAGGGAAAGACAACAATTCCCCCCTCATAGGATCTGTTGTGACTCCTGTTTACACTTACAAAAACAAAACCGATTCCCCCTTTTACAACACTACCCCCCTTTTTATTTATACTTTTCCTAAAACAAACTTTCATTCCCCAACAACCTACTAACAGACTAACTAACTAACTAACTCAGTTCTTATTTCTTCTCACATACACCTTTAATATTCTATCACTATAGCACACACCTGAAGTGCAATTTTTTTTCTTCTATTGATCCTAAAGTAATTTTAGTATGAAAATAAGGAAAAAAATAAATTTCTACTGTGTATTTCATAAATGGAAGTTATTGAACAAACTTATTTCAGGCACACATGGTATACTCTGAACATGATGCGAACTTTTATGCTCTGGATAAGCAGGTGAGTCCATATGCTTGAGTGTTTGGCCTTCTTTCCTTTATTATGCTCTGATTTATTGCCATATGATGATTCAGTTTGTTCCTTGACAGTTAAATCAAGAAGCGTCTAGTTTAGACTGGACTAGATCTGCAAGCCGCACTTTGAGTGGATTAAGGAATACTTCAACCTATGAAGACGACATTATAGCTGACAATAGCAGTATTCCTCAGAAGCTTGGAGGTGACAGGACAGATAAGCTAATAAGTGCACGCGAATCTTCAGTTGCTGCTGCTTACCATCGATTGGCTAATGTGTCTCCAAACAAGCTGGGAGGGTCTGAATTGAATCAAGATCTGGATCCTGGTTATTCTAGTCATAGTTTGAGTGAAAAAAAATCTGATTGCATGATATCTGCCTCCAAAGAAATTGAAGATATTCAAATGGCTGTCACTGATAACAAAGAACATAGAGGTGAGCCTGACCCCGATGATCATATTATCAATGGAATGAATCACGAGCCTGATCCAGATGATTCTCATCATGGTAAAGCTGTTGATTATGATGTTAGTTCAGGAATTGCTGATAGCAAGACTTTTGAACAACCTAATGATTTTGGTGTAAGGCAAGTTTTGCAATCTGAGACAAGTACTGGTAATATGGTAGCAAAATACGCATCCCTTGCTAATCAAGATACTTCAGAAGCATCTACGGAATCTATTGCTCCAATTATAGGTAATTGCTCGCCAGTAATATGTAGTCTGTGTAGCCATATCCAGTCAAGGATGAGCATTCTATAATCATAAACCTAACAATGATTACTTGGAACCAGAAAACAGCAATTTAAAACAGGGAAACTATTGGACTAAAGGATTAAACACACACACGCACACATTTTTTACTAGAATAATCTGATCTATAGACCATACTTGAAGAACATGCATCAAGTGCACAGGGTATTCCTTACTGAGGTGCATCCACCTTCTATACTTTACACGACATTTTAACTCCCTTATAGGTTTGTCACTATGGGTAGATAGTACTAACTGGCATAAAACATTACTGCCTACTACTGAATTAATACAAACATAACTATCTGTCTTATGGATTCTGAAAAGTCAAAGGGTAAGTCCTCAAAGTTCCAACTCGTCTATTTGTAGACACATGTTGGATGCTAACAACTTGATTAAGTATATTCATACTCCTCCTCAAGCTTGTGGTGGCTGAATCTAGGTAGAGATGAGGAATGGCTTTTAATTTGTGATTAGTTTGATTTTCAGCAAAGGTTTTAAAAAGTATAAAATAGGTCAAACTTGAGATTTAGAATGAAGAAGATAGATCCACATAAGTTTAGAACAAGCATCTAAAAAGGTTATGTAATATTTTGCACCACTAGTACTAGGCATAGGGGTAGGAGCCCAAATGTCAATGTAACCAAATCTAAAGGAGTATTATTGTTGGGTTTTTAATAAACTTAAATGTATTAACCATTATGGGTAACTAGCCGTTGTAAGAAACTAGCCCTTGTGAGTGGTTAATGCACTAGCCGTTGGAGTCTAGGTAGTTAATGAGTTAGCTGTTTATAGTCGTTTATAGCTGTTTTTAGTACAACGGTCAGAAAATGTGAGTCTATAAATTGTATTGTATATTGTATGAATAAACATCAACAACAAGAGGTGAATAAAGTTTTTTCACAAGTAGAGAGTTGTTGTCTACAAAGTGGTAACAATTATAAGATGTATCAGATTTGAAAAAGGGGAGCTGATGCATTTTTTCTTGAACACAAGTATCACATAAGTTTAGAACAAGCATCTAAAAAGGTTATGTAATATTTTGTACCACTAGTACTAGGCATAGGAGAAGGAGCCCAAATGTCAATGTAACCAAATCTAAAGGAGTATTATAAGATGTATCAGATTTGGAAAAGGGGAGCTGATGCATTTTTTCTTGAACACAAGTATCACAAAAGACATTAGAAATAGCAGTATCAGTTTTGCCAACATGAATATTGTTTTGTTTCAACACTTGAACAGATGGACAAGAAGCATGTGCAAGGTAGGAATGCCATAAAGAAACTATAGAATTTACATAAGTGTGAGTGGGAGAAGAGCGGAATGGATAAAAAACATACAATCCATCTTTTAGGAAGCCTTAGATCTACTTTTTGTCCCAAGTTTTAACATAGCATACATTAGAATGAAATTCAAAATATACATTATTGTCTTAGGAAACTTGGAAGCACTGATTAGATTTTTTTGAAATATGAGGAACGTGCAAAAGATTTTTTAAAAACAATTCTGTTTTTGTGTGTGGGCTATGAAAAGTAGTAGAACCAATGTGAGAAATAGACATACATCTTCCATCACCTAGAGTGACAGTAATTTCCTGCGTAGTTGTAAAATTATTAGAGTCATGAGTCATATGGTGTGTGGCTCCACTATCCAGATATCAAAGAGGATCATTTAGAGTGGAGGGTGTTCCTAGAAGTGAAGGAGTACCATCATGAATTTATGAGGAGCAAAGTTGGGATTGGTTAGCAAAAATGGAAGGTTGAAAATCATGTTTAAACTTGTGCCAACAATGTTTGGCAGTATGACCAAACTTGTTACAAATTTGACATTGTGGTTTTTGTTGCTGCCAAGAAATTCTTGGAGCTTTCTTGGTATTGTTGAAACGTTGATTCTTGACAAGTAGTTGTTTTGGTTTGTAGATTTGTTGTTTTGCCGGTAGTATTGAGGACCTTTATTTTGATAAGTGTTGTTGGAACCTTAGATGATAGTGTTGTTGATAACAGTAAAATCAATGATATTGTATTTTTCGAGACGCTCTTCTTGGTTAAAGAGCAAGGCCTCTATTTCTTCAATGGTGTAAGGATTTGTGCGAGTGAGAATGGAAGTGACAAAATTGTCATAGTCCTTGTTGAGAATAAAGAAAATAGGATTTGAGATTAATCTCCCTTGTGTATAAACCACACATAGGGTAATAATCTATTTATAGTAGAGAGAGGTACAATTAAAAAGAGTAACTGAAAAAATAGAGTAAATAGAAGATATTGTTGGATATTATGATTAACAATATCTTAATAATATCAAACAATATCTAAACAATATCTAACACTCCTCCTCAAGCTGGAGCATACAAATTGTATGTGCCAAGCTTGTTACAAATATAATCAATTCTAGCCAGTGGCCCGTTTTGACCTGGCCCGATTTTGGCCCGCTTTATATGGGCCAGTCCGGGTTGGCCCGGTATGGTGAAACGGGTTGAATTTTTGGACCCGGCCCGCCGGCTACATGATTCTATTTCATGATTTCAGATTTTTGGCCAAATTTCAAAACTTAAACTTTCATAATAATTCACTGAATCAAAGAATAGAACACTGAAAATGAAAGTGTACTGTCTGGACAAAGAAAGGGCCAAAGTAACGAAAATGCACTAAATTGTTTTCGAAAGTGGAAGGCAAATTGTTACTTTCAATAACGTAAACAAAAAATCCATAATCATACATAGTATTTGAAATATGAATGCCACCAATATACATATTAAACAGTGGTAGGAATATCACCAAATGAAGCAACAGATGGCAGAAACTCTCAAGAAATGGAAGCAATAGAAATGGCAGAAACACTCGGCATATGGAAGCAATGGCAATCGACAAAAGCAAAGAAAATCAGAGCAAGACCTTGACCAACAATTAGGGCTAATCGCAATTAGGGCAAAGCAGATTAGGGGAAATTGTAAATTAGGGCAAAAAATTAGGGAAATCGCAAAATAAGGGAAAATCCCCCATAAACGAACATGTTCTTGGTGGTTGGGACTGTCGATCGTCGCAGTCCGCCTCTAATAGCATGGACAAGTTGTGGTCGCGTTCGAGAAAGAGACTCGTGGTGGTGGTTGCATCGAGATTCGTCCTGGTGTGGTGGCCGCATCTCGCGATGGACGATTGGAGACGTGATGGCTGCGCTTGTGGAGTCGTGGTTCAGTGTCGTGGTGGAGTTCGACGTAGAAACCAGAGTGAGTGAGAAGAGAACGGGAAGAGTGAGAAGAGAAGAGAACGAGAATGAAAGGAGAGTGGGTGAGAAACAACAGCACATGCTTTCTTAAGTGAAAACGGGTCGCGGGCTGGCCCGTCTCTTGCTGCGGGCTGACTCGATAGGTTGACGGGTTGGGCGGGCCGGGTTGATGTGGGTTGACGGGCTGAAATTTCTAACCCGACCCGTCTCTTTTAGGGCGGGCTGGCGGGCTGACCCGCCGGGCTTGGCCCATTTTGCCAACCCTACCGTAAAGACTTAGTAAAAATATCTGCTAGCTGATCACTTGAGTTAACAACTCAGTTCGTGGCAGGGTCGGGGGAAGGAGGCAATAACTCATTGAACTCATGAAAAAGAGCATGGATTTTGCCCATATAATCAGTCATAGAGGTTTGATGTTTAGAGGAAACAAGATCTGCAAATTTAGAACATACACCATGGAGACATTGAGTATCATTGGTGTATAATAACTTGGCATGCTCCCAGATTTGAGCACATGTTTTGTAGAAATGAAAAAGTTGCTTTAATGAAGGATCAAGAGTACCCTTGAGAACCACACATAATTGAGCATCAATGGTTTCCCAACAGTCGTCCTCAGCAGGAGTGAGAGTACGTGCTTTCGGGGCAAGATGATCAAGATACCTCTGACTCTTAAGCCATAATCGGACGTCTGATGACCATGTGGCATAATTAGGGCCAGTTAACTTGTCAATGGATAAGTGTACATTAACATAGTTAATGTAGATGGACGGGTCAGACACACCAGAAGAGATTTCAGAACTGGAAGAGGTAGCGGAAGACGCCATGGAGGAAGAGAAGAGAGAGGAAAGAAGAAAAAACCCCTAAAATACCAAAGAGGTCCGATTGAATCAACAAGACCAGATCCAGAAAAAGTAGGACGAGACGATTCTGGCGCAGGTGATCGCTGTCGGAGACATTGGGTGACGCGCTGCCAAGCACGGTGGCGAAATAGGAGGATGCGCGGCTTCGAACGACGTGTGAGGGAGTGTAGCTGCTTCGACGGCTCTGGCTTTGAGGTCACCTGGCCGGGGCGATCAGAATCGTGTGGTCGCCAGTCGGAACTGGCACTCCAGCGACGACGATGGCGACATCGGAGACAATGGTTGCAACGACAGGGGCGATAAAAAAAAATACTTTTAAGCTCTAGATACCATGTTGAGAATAAAGAAAATGGGGTTTGAGATTAATCTCCCTTGTGTATAAACCACACATAGGGTAATAATCTATTTATAGTAGAGAGAGCTACAATTAAAAAGAGTAATTGAAAAAATAGAATAAATAGAAGATATTGTTTGATATTGTGATTAATAATATCTTAACAATATCTTAATAATATCAAACAATATCTAAACAATGCTGAGAAGCGCATTATCAAGATTAAGGTATTTGGGTGGGGTATCTTGACCATCCAAGAATTTGAAAAGTTGTAATCCTCTGATTGTGGCAAGTTGGCAAGCACTTGTTGCTACCCGATAGTTTTCAGTGGTAAGTTTGTGGGAGATAGGTGTGTTGAAAGCTTGTGGGTGGTAGGAGGAGGTAACGGTGGTGGTTTCGGAGTTGTGGGTTGTAGAAGAATTTTCAAAAGCCATGACAGTAGCTCTGATTATCGTGTAAGGAAAAGAAACACAGAGAGAGAAAGGGAAAGAATATTGATAAACTGTGAAAAGTATTTTACAAAGAAAATGTTAACTAATCTATTTACACTAGAGAGAAAAAACAAATATATAGAGAGGGAAGAGTAACTGAAAATAACAGAATCAGTTACTCTGTTGTGTTATCAGATTAAGAAAGGAATTATTGACAGCAATTTGTCTAATATACTGTTAGGGTATAAGGAGGAGAAGCTAGTTAAGGTATTTGGAATATTAATTAGCTAGTTATATCTGTGTTTGTAACAAGCTCAGTGCATATGACATTTATACTCCAACTCAAGGGGGAGTTTAAAGATTTTAATATGCAAATAGGAAAATATTATATAGCCTTAATTTTAGGTATTATGTTTTATATTTCTTTTGTTTCCTTTATTTGTATCAATACTATTGCCTATAAATAGAGAATCGTGTATGCTAATAACACAGTATTCCTTTAATCCTTTAGCTACTCGAATAGGACAAGGATCTTGTGGTACGAGGTCTCGTAGCTTGAAGCATTACCCTTCTGTCCGAACTGTTGCTTCATTGAATTGGTTCCATGTTCTACTTAAATATTGGATATTAAGTTAATGAAAGAAATGTTTACAACCAACCTGCTCATGGGGAATCTTATGTAAAAATAAATCTGATGCAGAAACTGTTCTGAATGATGTGGTTCCCACACCAGAATTGTCTACACTGCAAACTAGTGAACCTGATCCTGATGATCAAGAATTTCAGAGAATAAATGATACCTCAACTGCTGTTTGTAACCGTTTACTGAAGGCTGTGGAAATGCTAAGACGTGAAGTTAGTGCAACGCAAGCCACTTCGATCCTTCAAACTCTCCTGAAAATAATTAGGTATGCTTATGCAAATGTTGGTTGAGCTCTCAATGAACGGCTTGCTTTAAAATCTTTTAGAAAGTACTTCTAGTAATTTTATGTTTAGTTATGCTTTAAGCTTTTCCTTTTCCGATATCTTTGCTTCAATCTGATGGCAGGAATGTGATTGAACACCCTTTAGTGGAAAAGTACAAGAGATTGCGGAAGGTACATAATGTTATATCTTAAGATTAACTTCAAAAAAATAAATGATATCTATATAACAAACATTTTGATTACAGGCTAATCCAGTCATTGAGAGGAACATTCTAAATAATAAAGGTTTGTACTTTCTGACCATGAGTTATAATTTAGTAGTGCTTGTGTGAAGTGATTTTTTCTATAAGCTGATGCTAATATTATATGCTAAAATTTGGGGTATTATCTTTTTCATTTTTACTGCTACAGCTGCCTTGGAAATTCTATTTCTGGTCGGCTTCAGCGAAGATGTTATGTTTGACAATCTTGGGAAGGAAGATGCTTACTTGGTGTTAAAGAAGAATGATCCTGGCTTATTGTGGCTTGCTAAGTCAACCCTTGAATCAAGCACAGGCTTAGCTTGCTAGCCCAGAAAACGGTTCTGAAAGGCAAAGCAAAATTGTACATCGAAGTACTCTCTTGCAAGATTTCCATTGTATGATATGAGTTTGTAAAGTTTGTCAGTTTCTGTATTTTTAGTCACTATCCAGTAGATAAAATTGAACACACGGAAACACAGGGAGAAGGAAGAACTGCATTTGAAGTTCAATCAGAAACCTGGTACAATATCGGTGGTAATATTCGAGTTGTTCATTGCACAATGCTAGATGTCATTCTGTTGTATTTTATTGAATGTATATACATTTCATGAATAAAGGGAATCCATTAAGTGTTGTTTGTTTACCATTGATAATTGGAAAATAATAGGTTTCTTCCTGCACCTCCAAGATTTCTTCAACATTTCCAATCATTTTCGAAATTTCATAAATAGCCTTTGGCTATTTGATCAGGTACAGCAGTAAAAATATAAAAAATTCATCTCTCCTCTCTTTCCTATTTAATTTTAACGAATCCTACCTTTTCCATTTACCCTAATGACGGCGCAGCACCCCCAAACCCCAACCAAAGCTGATTTCATAAAGGTATTTTTCTTCTCTTCTTCGTCCCAAACCTTTCGCTACCTGAAGTTGTTTGTTCTCTTCATCGTGGTGTAGTGGTAGTTTTGGCTGCGCTTCTCTCCTCAGCTCTCAACTCTGTTCACTCATTAAATTTCTTCGTCAGATAATGTTAACGCTGTTTGCTAATAAGTCCTTGCATTGCATGTGAGTTAGGAAGAATGTTGAATTAATGAATGTGTGTTGTTTTGCGTAAGTTTGATGTGAGATTTGTGAAGGGGAGGGATGTGTAAGCACTCAACAAAAATAAGAGACAGAATTAACTCAACAAAAGCAATACTAGCCAGAATAAGAGCAACGAAATTAGGAAATATTCTCATTCCATGAAAGCAAGGAAAATTTCTCTCCAAACAGAATATCCGTACCACTTTCCAGAAAACAGTATATGAGATAGAGAGAGAAGAAAGAGTCTAACGAAAAGTTTTTCCTCCTTTTTCATTTTTACATTTATTCTATTTATACCAACTACTTCTTCACGTAATCCTTCAGCCACCCACTTTCTTTCTTGAATCGTGTGCTTTTTTTCTTGGTCATGATTTCCACACCCTCATCCACGTGGCCTCTCTGTACTGGCTTGCTAATAACGGACTCCACCTCATCCGTATTTTGCATTATCCTTACATTACTCCCCCAACGAAATCGACCTTGTCCTCAAGGTGGAAATGAGGATAAGCCCGTGTCATAACAGTAGAATCTTCCCACGTAGCTTCTGTTGTGGAGCCATTTTCCCATTGAATTATGGATTGATGAACTTGTTGGTCACCTCTGATGACAATGCGTGTATTTAGAACTGCCACGGGTTGAATAAGGGGAGAAATGTCACTGTTACAAATGGGTAAGGGAACATATGGTCGGTCATGACTGCCTCGACAAAGCTTCAATGGAATACGTGGTGGATCTTTGCTGCAGTTGGAAGTTGAAGCTTATAAGCCACTTTCCCAATCTTTTCGATAACCGGATCAAAGTATCATAAACCCAATTTTTGATTCTCTCGCAGAGCTAATGAGTGTTGTCTATAAGGCTGTAACTTTACTAGAACCAAGTCACCAATCTAAAATTCAACATCTAAATGCCTTTTATCAGCATATTGCTTCTGAATTTGCTGAACTCGCTGCAAATTGGACTTAAGTTTCTACAGAATGTCATCTCGAGAAAGCAATTGCTCTTGTACTGGTATAGGATCAGTCTCGTGGGGCACATACTTAATTATCTGCGGTGGATCTCACCCATAAACAGCTCGAAACGGAGTCATACCTGTGCTAGAATGATATGATGTATTGTACCAATATTCAGCCCATGTAAGCATCCCAGACCACTCCTTAGGTGCATCAAAAGTAAAACATCTGAGATACAACTCCAAGCATTTGTTAAGGATTTCGGATTGGCCATCAGATTGAGGGTGGTAGGCAGATGATATCTTGAGTGTTGTGCCACTAAGTTGCCATAGAATTTTCCAAAAATGGCTAGTGAAGACCTTGTCTCGATCAGAGACTATTGATTTTGGCAATCCATGTAATTTGACTATGTTCTTAAAGAAAATTTCAGCAACTGATTTACTGGTGAAATCGTGTTTCATTGGAGTGAAATGAGCTGCCTTAGATAACCGGTCAACTACCACATATATTACGGTGAACCCATGCGAAACAGGAAGGCCTGTGATAAAATCCATGGCCAAATCCTTCCAAATTTGAGAAGGGATAGGAAGTGGTTGCAGGAAACCAGCAGGGAGCGTAGTGGCCACCTTAGCTTGTTGACAAATCAAGCAGTGTTGCTCTTAATATCGTGGTGCATTCCTTTCCAATAAAATTGGGCAGCAACTCTAGCTAAAGTTCGAGAGAACCCCAAATGTCCACCAATCACCGAACTACGAAATTCATTCAATAATATATGAATTAACTCATGTCCAGATGGAACCACCAACCTTCTTTTCCATAGTAACAATTCGTGATGCACCGAATAACGAGGGTCAGAGCAAGAATTGTCGTTGCAAGCATCAATCAGGGTCTTAATTTGATTGTCATGTTGTTGGGCTTGTTGTAAGGTGGTCATAAGATGGGGAACCGCTTGAGACAAGCCACAAAAAAGATCGTGAGAGTGAATCAGCTGCTAAATTCTCCTTCTCGGGTTTGTATTCAATAGCAAATTCATAGCCAAGTAGCTTATGGAGCCACTTTTGTTGCTCTGGAGTTTGTAAGCTTTGATCCATGAAATTCCGCAAACTTTTCTGATTAGTTTTGATCATAAATTTGTGACCAAGTAGATAATGCCTGAACTTAGCCACCGCTTCAGTCACGGCATAGAGTTCCCTTACATAAGCGGATTGTTGTTGCATTGAGGGTGACATTTTTTTTTTGAAAAATAAGCAATGGGGTGTTGGTTCTGACTTAAGACAGCCCTAATACCGATACCAGAAGCGTCAGTTTCTAACTCAAATGGTAATGAAAAATCTAGTAAGAATAAAACTGGCCGCTTCGTTAATGCAGTTTTCAATTCTGTAAAGGCATGTGAAGCCGCATTTGACCACTTGAAATTGTCTTTCTTAAGTAATTCAGTAAGAGGGCCTGCCAAGGTAGCATAACCTCTGATAAATCTTCTGTAATAGCCTGTAAGTCCCAAAAATCCCCTTAATTGTTTGAGATTTGTAGGGAAAGGCCACTCCAAAATAGCTTGAACCTTGCCATCTTCCATAGAAATTACTGACCCCGAAACAATATGCCCCAAATATTCGATCTGTGGTTTACCAAATGAACATTTAGAGAGCTTGGCATATAATTTGTGTTCTCGCAACAAAGCTAATACTTTCTCCAATTGTTGAATATGAGTGCACCATGAAGGACTATACACCAGAATGTCATCGAAAAAGACAAGAACATATTTCCTGAGCATCGACTGGAAAATGTTGTTCATCAATCCTTGGAACGTGACGGGTGCGTTAGTGAGCCCAAAGGGCATGACTAGCCACTCATACAAGCCTTGATGGGTTCTAAAGGCCGTTTTGTATCTATCCTCTTCCTTTACCAAAATTTGGTGATACCCAGCTCGAAGATCCAGCTTGGAAAAGAATTTAGCTCCATGCAATTCGTCAATCAACTCGTCTAATGTGGGAATTGGAAAGCTATCTTTCACTGTAATGGCATTCAAAGCCCTGTAATCATTGCAAAATGTCCACGTGTCGTCTTTGTTTTTCACTAATATAATTGGAGATGAAAAAAGGCTATTGCTGGGCACAATTATGCCTTCATGTAGCATTTCTTGTACCATTTTCTCAATCTGCTGTTTTTGACTAAAAGGATATCTGTATGGCTTAACTTTAATAGGATTCGATCCATGAACCAAAGGAATAGAATGGTTTTGCGATCGAGGAGGAGGTAATCCACACGGCACAGCAAAAACTTGTTGATATGTATGCAATAATAAGGCTAACTCGGGTTCCATATCCTGAGGTAAGTCCAGAAAGTGATCTTGTGAGGGCCCAAAATGTTGAAAATGGAGAGAATACATTTCTGCAATAGCATCAGTGTGAATCATTCTTCTCAAATGGTGAAATTGGGCCTGATCTGGTAACTTGTTTTGTTCTCCCGTTAGTGTGACAAACTTATCATCAAGCATAAATTTCAAAGATAAGGTACTGTAATCAGAAATGTGAGCTCCAACTGTGGCCAACCAAGAAGCTCCAAGAACTAAATCAGCACCAGAGATAGGAAGTAAATAGACCGGTAACTTAATGACGTGATTTTGAATAGTAACTTCCAGTCGCTTGATAAGACCCTCGACCACCATAGCACTTCCATTCCCAACCAGCACATTAAAATGTGGAATGGGTTCCACTGATAGTTTAAGACAATTAGCAATTCTTGGCTGCAAGAAATTGTCTGAACTACCACTGTCCAAAAGGATCTGAACAGGCAAGCCATTAATGAATCCTTTAAATCGCATAGTACCAATTCCCGCTGAGCCTTTAAGAGCATTAAAAGACAAATGAGGTTCACTCGGAAGTATAGGCTCTGTATTATCCGGCACACTCATAACATCCAAAACAGAGGCGTCAGGACTGTCGTCTTCATCTAAGTGGAACCAGAGATAGTGCTTATTAGGACACTTG
>Ga0214544_1011358_pt1 | contig 12356 bp, 10 predicted proteins | sample CNSS3metaG_FD_160074 | JGI IMG/M metagenome (GOLD analysis project Ga0214544, IMG submission 160074) | Root nodule microbial communities from cowpea collected in UCLA plant growth center, Los Angeles, California, USA - CNSS3 | ecosystem: Host-associated > Plants > Roots > Nodule | place: USA...
TAGGCTTCCACTGGACTTTGGGCTTTATCTGTCAGTTGCTAAAATCTTTTATTTTTATTTAATTAATTAGCAACTTAATTCCTGTCCAATTTCCAATTCTGCCCCTCTCATTTAACCATATTTGCAATTTTGACCAGAGTTGACTGCTGACTTTGACCAGTTGACCAGAGTTGACCAGTTTGACTGTCCTATCAGATGCTGACACGTGGCAGTGCATTTTCTCTCTCTAGAATTAGGGTTTCTACAGATGCAATGGAGATGGAGATGGCAATGACGGCTGACATGGTGGCTACTCCGGCGTGGCTGCTGCAATGGTGGCTGCTCCGGCGTGGTGGTCTCATTTTCCGTCGACATTGCTGTTGTGATTTCAGGAGCATGAAATTGTGGTGGTCCAACGGCTTCAATGAATGACGGTGGTGAGAAGATGGTGGTGCGGTGCAGATGTTGTAATGGAGGCGCGCCAGTTTGCTTCGCGGAGGTGTGCGGAGCTGCACAGGTTCGCGTTGGCGGTGTGCGACGGTGTTGCGGTGGTTGTCGTGGCTGCTGCAGAGATGGTGAAGCTGCGATGGAGATGCGCTGGTGGCCCGCGGTGGCTGTTGCTACGCGGAACGTGGCGGAGTGCATGACGGAACTACGAAGAAGATGGAGGAAGAATGCGCGAACGAAGTGCTGCTATAGTGCTGTCATGGTTCGTGCTTTCCGGCATGGTGGTCGTGACTGCGCGGTGACTGGTGCAGTGGTGCGGCGGTGGCTGTTCGCGCAAATCTGGATCTACTATGGTGAGCTCTCGCGTGTAAGCGTCAATGGTGCAAGTGGTTCTGCTTTCGTGGAGGATGCGCTGCGGATTGGTGGTGGCCAGCGAGATTGGTGTTTTCCGGCGTGAAGGTGGTGACAGAAAATGGCTGGTACAGGTGCTGGTGGCTCGCGGTGGTCGGAAACGGCGGCTGCCGTGGAGGGTCATGGTGGCGGCTAGGGTTTGAGGAAAATTAGGGTTTCTGTTTTGGGATGAAGATGATGACGTGGCAGCCTTCCATTGGACAACTTGTTAGTGCAAGGATTGTTGCCACGTGACTTGTTCTGGTTTGTCAATTTTAAAAGTTGAGGATTGCCACATGGCATGATCTGGTTGAGTGGAGTTTAAATGGTAGGAGGGGTGCAACTTAGTGAAAACTGGGGGTGCAGAACAGGTTTTTGTGGTCCACTTGCAGGAGGAGTGTGCAAATAAAATCTGGGGGTGCATTTAGCTCTTGATTTATTCTTTTCCAGAATTTCTTGATTTTGGACTTATTTTGTAACTTTGAATATTTCAAAATCACACTATTAATTGACCAAAAATAAATTCCAGCTGCATTAACAAACGTTAGAATATCCAATAATATTTTATGCAACTAAAATCAATTTTTACGCCACTTTTACCAAACTTACTCAATAAATCCAATAATCGCAAATCCTAATTAAATCAATCTTTAAGCATAGAAAATTCAATTAAATCCCCAAATTTAAATATTAAATGAGGGAAAAAATTTGAACTCATCACCTAGCAGAACCACCTTCACCGCCAGGCGCCCTACGCCTAGTGACTCTCTGAAAGTGTAGCTATCATCTGGCGATCAATTCCCATCGCCAGGCGGTACATCAGTACTCACATAGTACTTGTTTGAGTATTTGCAGAACATTTCCACCCATTGATCCATTATGCCAATCGCATCTTACACTCTAAGTTGGTTGATAATACCATCTACTGTGGTTCATACTTTAAAATCTACCACTTCGTTGCCTAAATGGTGACAATATGCTTATAAACTCTCTTTTTTCATTATAAGTCATTGTCACACTTTAACCTTTCCAGAAGTAAAACCCACTCATAGGAACACCATCACCTTTTAATAAATTGTACTTTACGCACAGTTTCCATCTCAGTACCATAATTACAATACTTACCCATAATGAATCAACCTACTACACTTCTAGCCTCAACCATCCATACTTCACCCTTAGAATCCCACCATACATTCCCTAAGGTATCCCAATGCAACTAAATTATGCATCACCACTGTTATCTCAACCTCTAAAACAATATTTCTCACATCATAATTCTCTCTATTCCAATATACATTAAAAACCATAACTTAGATATAATTCATGTGTTTCATTCCACTCCCCCTTAATCTAGTGGCCCCATGATTCCCCATCCTAAAGCAATTAACCATGAAGAGCCCTAGTGTAAGACGCGGGAAAGACTTAGGATTTTTTTTGGGTAAGATTATAAAGTGAATGATGCTTAAAATGGAAGAAAATTTAATTATTGAATTATGATGTTGTTTATTTAATTTAAGTATTTAATCTAATTATGATTTGTTGAAAACGTGTGTTTATAAAATTATAAGTGCACATGAAATAATGAGCAAGTAATTGGCTTGTTGGTTGGAGAATGTATTTGAGGTGTGGAGGTACGTGGGCTTGAACCTGGTAGGGATAATATTGTTGGTTTTATTTCTTAAGTATATGGATTTTTCTCTTTCTTCTTTAATGGTAGGGCCCATGTAGTTTTGTAATTTGCTCTCCAATTCTATGGATCACGAAAGTACAGGTTATTTTAATTTTTTGTATAATTTCTGATGCAATAATCAAATTATTTGGTTTAGAAAAAAATCGTTGCAGAATTATAATTTATAGATAAAGATTTTAGAGTTAGCTAGTAGGATTTTAATAGAAAAGATTACGAAAGAGATAGTGAGGGCCATGTTACGTATTCACATTAAAAGGGTTAGGGTTTTGGAAAAAACGGGACAGAAACCAAAATTAGAGAATGAGAGTTTGAGGCTACGGGAGGGAGAAACACAAAGTGAAAGAAGCAATCCAGGTAGGGGAAGTTGACATTGTTTCCTTCTTTTACCTTTTGTATTTGGTTGATGAGACTTTAAAGGGTATATTAAAATGTATGGGTGAGGTTCATGCTACTATTTTTGAAGCTGATTTTCCTTCTTTTTCTTTTTCGTTTGAAGCTTGATGTTAAATTTTGTTTGTGTTTTAAGCTTTACCTTGTCATTTTTTTCTCTTTATATTTGTGCATGTTTGTAGCTATGTTGTTTGTTTTGAAATCCATAGCATGCACAAAAAGGTTCCCTCATATGCGGTATATTTACGTTTTCTTTCCTTCACCATGGACATGATCTTTTTCTTCCTTCAGGCTTGTAGTTAGTGACTATATCATGATTATGGCACCCTTGTTTGTTTCTTTTTTTTCTTAGTTTGAGTGCAGCTTTACACAATTCCTTTGGTCTCCTTTCTTGTGCTACTTGGTTCTTTAAAATAGCTTTTGGTTAGTTCACGTGCATGTTTGAATTGTTGATTGTTAAATCACAAAGTTTTGGTGCAACCACTCTTATCTTTCCTTTCTTATTTTATTTGGTTCTTTATGTCACGGGTTGGAGTGATTCGTTGGTGGGGTTTGATGGTGTTGCTCGGTGGTGTTAGGGTTTTAGTTAGTTTTATTCTTTGGAAACTCATAACATGCATGGTAGTGCTATTTATTTCTAAGCTTCTTTGAGAAGCATATTTCTTTTTCTTTCTTGCTAGTTACAACTCTTAGTTAGGTGCTTATGGAAGACCATGGTCACATATAGATAGGTTTTTCTTCTTTATGATTTTAGGGTGCAGACTACACATGATTTCATAATGTATCTTTCTTAAGGTTTAAGACCATTCTTTAATGTTTTGTTGGGACATTGGTGCTTTTTGAAAGGTTTGGTTTATGTTTTCCTTATTTTATTTTGGGTTGGGATGCGTGGGCATTGTTTGTGGATCACGTAAATGGGTGGCAGCATCATCCAATGGTTTTTGTATTATTCACATGAGGTTCTTTGGGTGCAACTTTGGCATTTTAGCAACGTGATAGTGCATGCGAGAAGTCTCGTATGAGTTGGTGGTGCATGTTTGTTGTCTTCTTGATTTAGTTATATCACATGTTTATATGCTTTGTAAGGGGACACATATGCATATAAATTGATGTTTGTTTGTATATTAGCGTTATTTGGTTTTCATGGGTTGTATGGCTATGGAGTTTAAGTGGTGGTTTGAGGATAATTACTTGTGTATGATGTTATGCCTGTGTTTGAATGAATGCCACTCATTGAGTTCGTTCTTGAATGTATTGGTTAATAAGTTGATGGGTTTTTTATAGAACTTTATTACCCATGCTTGATGTGATGGTGTGTATTTTGATAGCAATATGTAATTCTCACGTGTTGCATGTTGGGAGTGTTTTGCCTTGCTTGAAAGCTCTTGGTGGAATTAAGTGTTGTGTGAGGTTTTCCATACCTAGAGATCCAGTGAAGATTCTTTCGCCTGTGTGAAGCACTTGTCTTCAAATTTACTTTTGTCTTAGAGTTTTTCTTCCATTGGCCTCCTAAGTTGAGCTTAGATGCATTACATCTTTCACTTGAAGTTGAATTCTTGATGGGTTGATTTGAAGAACTGAATAGGAACTTGAGAGCGAGTGACTACACTTTGAGAGTGAAACACAAGTGGAATTGAGTGTAAACACGTAACAAGTGGTGAGGTCCATTTGACATATTTTATATCCATTACTTTTGCGAACCACTTATTGTGTTTTGTGTTAGTTCTTGTTTCCTCTCTTTCATCACAGGAATTAGAAATTTTGAGCACTCTACAATGTTCCATACACGTTCGACCTTAATGGAGGATACCAACTTCATTGTGTCCAGCATTATCAGGTTGAATAACAAACTTGGGGATCTTAGAAGGTCATGCCAAGATACAAAACAAGTGTTATTAGGAGCACCAAATGTGAAGGTTATGGACACAAAAATTATCAATGTCCTAATTGGAATGCAAAGTACGTGACTCTACAAGAACTCAAGGATTAGATTGTATACTTGAAAGAGGTGAGGAGGAGTGTTAGGCAAAAGCTCGAAGTCAAACGAGAGCAACAAGCACAAAGGGAGAGAGAAAATGCGGAAAGAGCACTAACGAAAATGTGGAAAAAAGCAAGACAATAGGACGACTTAAAGAGAGAGCAAAAGGAAAAAAAAGGAAAGAGAAGAAAAAAAGAGGCAGAGATGAGAGAAAGAGAACAAAATAAATGAAAGCTCATGAAGAAGAGAGAACGAGCTAAAAGAGAGAGAAAAGAGCAAGAGCTTAGAGACAAAAAAGAGAGAATTAAAAGAGAAGGAAAAAAGAAAGCAAAGGGAAAGAGAAGAGGTAGAGATAAGAGCAAGAGAGGATGCACAACTGCAAGAGAAAGAAAGAAAGAAAAGAGAACGAGCGGTGAGAGAAGGAAGGAGAAGAACAAAGGGTGAAACAAGTGAATGAGTCTCTCCTCACACCCCTGACATGCATGGTTGAGATGAAATCCTTAAAGGGGGATTACAATTCTTGTGAATACAACAATTGTGTTGAAACTCTTTTATGTGTCTTATAGGTTGGTCTTTGACCCTAGAGGACAATCTCCAAGCACATTAATAATAAGAGATTGGCCTTTCCCAAGATTCCAATCTCATTTTAGATAGCATTTTATTTCTTTCCTTATACTATTCTGGTTTTGCGGGCTTTCAACACTTATGTTTGTGTGTTTGTTTGTAGGTAATAAAATGCTAAAAGTCGAGGTCGAATTTTCTCCATCCCGGAGGCAATGATGGAGGCAATGATGGAGGCGTGGTTCGAGACCGTCACAGGGATTTCAGAGTAGATGATGGAATCATGTCCATGACCTTCAAAGAGATCTTGGATTAGCTTTGAACCTTATAGAACCATTGGTCCTTATCTTTGAATCTCCGATTCAAAGTGACAGATCTTACTCACTTATCTTGGAACCTCTCTAAGTGGCTTGATTTTCTCGCATTTCGAAAACTCCAAAAATCAATGTCCTCCATTTTTACTCCACTTCGTTCTAGGTTCATACTCAATTCGTTAGAGCCTCAATTTTCCCCAAATCCAAGATGATCCTACATCAAGAATCTTTTGGGCCATTATTCATACCATGATTTTTGTTGCTTTTGTGTCTTTACAAAATTGTAATAAATACTTCGGTTGTAGTTGTTTCGATTTCAGTTGCTTTTGTTTCAACAAAATAAAGAACAATTGGAGGTGTCCAAATTTGAATGTGGTGAATAAAGTAATTAACTCATTTCTAGAAGCAATTAACTCGTTTTAACCATCTTTAATTCATTTTCTTAAGTTACATTAGGCATATTTTAATTCTCTTGTTAATTTTGAGTTGGGACTTGCTTCTTACATTTCTTTTTTTTTAATTAGAAGTTGTTCAAATAGTTTTATAATAGTTTTATGCAATAGTTTAAATTAGTTTTCAAATTCTACAGTTTTAGCCTAGTAAAGGGCTAATTTTAGGTCCTAGGTAGCTAGGTTTTTAGTTGTACCTAATTTTAGTAGTTTTAGCTATTTTTGAGTCATACTTTGTTGTTAGAAACTTGTTAGGATAGTTAGATTACAGTTCCATAGGCTAGTTTAGTACTTGCATATGTATTTGGGTTAGTTTGGTAGACTAATCTTAGTTTTAGGTATTGATTTTTGGCAAGCCTTTTAGGAGATAGTTTCTTAGTATGGAACAAGTTTTCTTAAGTCATTTCAACCTTGTCTAGGTAGTCTCATTCCAGCTTTACGCATGTTTTAGCCTGACCTTAGTTTTTGCATAGTTTTAGGGTAGTTTTAGAGGTTTTAGGTAGTGAAATTTTGAGTTTTAAGTAGAACTTCAGTTCTGAGTTATTCCTTAGCTTTGTTTAGTCATTTCAAGTTTGTTGAGTAGGGTTTCAAGTTTGTTCAGTTCTGAGTTTCACATATTTGCATTTTGCTCTCTTTTTTAGCCTAACTTTTATTTGCATGTGTTTGTAGAAGGTCTACTTAGGGTGAATGAGAATTTCAATCATTTCTTTTACTCTAAATCCTTGATTCAAGTTTGTTTTTACTTGAAAAATGTGTGGCATGAATAGTTTTAGAAAATTTTGACCACAAAGAGAATTGAGCATAAAAGTTGCATTCTTGTGTGTGCATTCATTCATGAAAGTGGCATCCTTTGCTTTGCTTTGTTCCTTTGCATAATTAGTCATGGAATGTGATTTGTTGATATGATTTAGGCCATTTTTTATGCCGCCAATTGCCAAATATAGTTTGCCCTAAAAAATCACCATTACAGATGCATTTTAAGCCATATTTGACCTTTTTTTGGTGAAACAAATGCTGACAACAACCTTATTGCCTTAAAAAACCAAGATTTCACCCTAATTCAAGGGTGTGAAGGGAATTGGGTTGAGTTGTAGGATGGTGATGAGTTCAAGTGTGGCGATGTGTGATATTTGAAGGTGCAAAATATGAGAAAAAGTGTGACTAGAACATCAATGCAAAACTGGAATAGCAATCAAAACCTGGAACCAAATGAAAAAAAAGGGAACACTTCTAGAACAGAGTTGGAAAAAGAAAAGAAAAAGTGTGGAACAAAGCAAGGAACTTTGAGTTAAAGTGCCAAAAAATAGTGTGTATGCTAAATCATATATGCACCTGAACTCATCATTCTCCACCTTTATTCCCTTCACATTTCTATATTCAAGCCTTGCTTTCCTTTCAAATTGCATTGATGTGATTGGTATTGGTTAGGAACTTTGCAAAGCCATATGGATGTTCATTGGATTGGATTGTGAGAGCAAAGATGAGCCCATACACTTGAGTGTAGAGTGAAAACATGTCCTGTGAGGTTGAAACTGTTTTTGCCACTAAAATTTTGATTGTTCACTACTTGCAAATTTGTTTGGAGTTGTTTTTTATAATGGAATGTTTTGCATTCTCATCTGGATTGTTTTGCTAACATGTGCAGGATAAGATATGATTTCTAGAGAGTTTTGGTGCAAATTTTTGAAGCTTGATTTGTAGATTTTTAAAAGTGGTTAGTAGTTTTTCCTTACATCACCCATGAATGCAATGGTCTTAAGTGTGGGGATGTGATAAGTCTCTTATCTCTAGAGTTTTTCCTTAGCTAATTCAATTGTTTTGGATAGATTAAGATGCTAAATAGAAGTATTCCTATTATGGTCTAGTTTAGCAATGAGATAGGAGCATATTAGTTTAGTCTTAGTTTGAATACATAGGCTTATAAGTAGAGTTGTTCTAGTTGTAGTCTAGTTTTAGGAGCTTTTAAGTAGAATTTAGTGTGATTAACATCCAAATTTGAGGTTTTTGATTTTGATGCAGAAACAAAGATCAAGGAAGGTTGCAATTATCTAGGGGAAGCAATGAGAGAAATCTAATCTAGCAAATTTGTTCATAAAGGGCAGAGTTGACTTTTTGATGCAAGTGTTAACAAAAGTTTGACCCAAAGTTGAATTTTTGGTTTTCAATTCCAAATGGCATGGCACTTGTGGGTAAAGCTTTAGGACATTAAAATACACTTGTGATGACCTTGAGAGAGCTGAAAAGTTGTCAAAAGATGCATGTAACTCTTAAATCTCATTTTCACATTATTAGTTAGTTTATGTGGTTTTAGTTGTATCATAGCATGAGTTTGGGAGTTTTGATTTGCTTCTTTAGTTGTGAATGCAAACAAGGATCAAATGTGGAGTTGCTAAAATAGTGTTGAGTGGATGAAGTTGCTACTGAGATGAAGATTGAATTGGATCACAAGCTCCATTTGAATGCACATGTGAGGCTTAGAATTAGAAGCAACATGAGTTGTCAAGAAGGTGGTTGGTTGCATAACCTGTTGTGAAGGTTGTAGGAACTGAACCACCATAATCACCAATTGTTATAACCTATTCTAAGGGTTGGCTGCACCTGAAAAACTGCTACCTAAATGATGACAATCACCCTAAGAGACTTTCAGCATAGGCCATTGGCTAGGCCATTTATCATTCCTTGTTTTTAAATATAAATAAATTTATAGGTTTAGTATTCTTGTGTGGTGTAATTAGAATATTTGAGGGCTTGTATTTTAGGCCAAACCTTTTAATTATTTTCTTCTTTTTGCTTTGTGATTTGTTTGGGCCGTGTATCAGGCCAAGGTCTCCTGCCTTCTCCACGAGTTCAAACAACTCCAGCATTGATGAGTGAGTGGGCAAAGGTTTCATTATTAGTTGTCTTCTGCGTCAGCATTTAGGCTGCAATGTGCATATTCCATCAGCCCAACTTTACACCCACGCATAAATGAAGCCAGCCTTTATTTCTGCATCATCCACGAATCAAACCCTTCTATTTCTCCTGAAACGTGTCTTAGCTAGGGTTCCTTGACAAGAGCATTCTTAATCTAGATTTAGGGCTCTTTTTTTCCCTCACACATTCCACCCTTAGCTAGGGTTTCCTTCACCCTCACATGTTCCATAGTTAGGGTTCATTTTCCCCTTAATGCGTTTTGACCTTCTATTAGGGTTTATTTTTTTCGGCTACCTTTCTTTGTTTATAAAAGTTAGGCCAACCTATTGTATCATTTAGCTTTGAATTATATGAGAGTTTCGCACTTTGATTATTTTTTCCCTCACCTCAAAGTTCACCTTCGACTAGGGTTTCACCTAGGGTCGAGATTCGTGGGAGTTTCCGAGTCCATTGAAGGAACTTGGACCATGTATGTGTTCTTCCGCTAGTACTGCTAATTTTAGTCTTCCGCTACGTAGATCGGCATGCTTGGAGGTTTCACGTGGGATTGCTCAGGTTTTCCACCGATTGGAGCAAGTATCTGCGAGCTACCATCCATGACTAAGTGATAAGTGAAGACAAGTTAGTTGGTTACTTTAGTGAGAAGTTAGTTAGTGTGTAAAAGGAACTTTGGCAAGTGCCATGACTTGTAATAGCCAGTTTTAAGGTGTTGGGTTGATTCATATTGGCGCCAACAAAGCTCATTCAAGACATAAAACTTATTCGAACCACACATCCACCACTCATCTCGCTCGCGAACCACTCAATCACCACCACATAACCACATATTTCTTCTTTTTCTTCACCGTTTTCGCACCATTTTACTACATTTTGAACCATTCTTGAAGTTTTTTTGTGTAGATTTGTTTCGTTGTCACTAAATACAATTGTTGTAATGATGTTTTACTGTATTGGTTTCATGCTTTCCTTCCATTTTCACCGTTCAATTGTGATGAATGATTGAGTGACATTGATTACACAACACTAATTTTGGCTTGGAAATGAGTTGAATCTTCAGAGAATGCTTAAAAATAGTCAACAAGGCAACTTAATTAAATTCAAACTAAGGAAAAATAAAAGCAAAGGAAGGGATCAAGGAACTCCCTTTCACTACAGGATTTATTAGATTTAGTAACATTTTTTTTGTTACATTTATTGTAAATGTTACCTTATGAATAATTATAGTGATATTTTTTGAAAATGTTACCATAAATAATGAAAAATGTTACCATAAATAATGTTAACCATGATATTGTAACATTTTTAAATAAATGTTACTATAGATAAATAAATTTTCATTTTTTATCTTAATTGTAAATTTTTAAAATTAAAATAATAAATCTGTAATTAATTAATTTTATTATAACATTAAAATAATTACTATTAGTTTAAAATTTATATTTAACATAATATTTTAATTTATTTAAAAATATGTTTAAAGTAATATTTAATTTATTTACAAATAAATTTAAATTAACAATATGTTATCTGTTTTAACAACAAACATTAAACATGTTTTCAGAATTTTAGGGTCTTTAACCCAACGTTCCAACCCAAACCCTGTTATCCTCAAACTCTCCAATATGTTTTCTCTCTTCAAACTCTACAATTCAGGGTTTTGCTTTTTCTTCAAGTCCTGCGAGGTGCCTTCCTTCTGTCGCCATTGAATATTTTTTCAGAATTGTTTGAACGTCACACTGGTGCAAATTCGCGTTTAGACAGCGTCTTATATGCCTCGGTTCTCTCACAAACGAGGTAGATAGAGACACGGTGGCATTTTTGTGATTTAAAACAACTTTTATGCCTCGGTTACCAAACAACTGAGGCCTATGAACGTTTATGCCTCGGTTATATTTCCAACTGAGGCAGTAATGGTGTGAAAAATTCAAAACATTCCCGCTTTTTTAAAATTAAAAAATAATGAGGCAATTTTATGCCTCGGGTCCCAATGAACCGAGGCATATAAGTGTTACTGCAGCGGGCCTTTTCACCCGAGGCCTATAATTGGCAGAATTTATCAACGTGTTTTTTTTTTGTTATTTTGCGTGAGAATATGCCTCTGTTATGCTTTGAACCGAGGCCTATTCACGTTTATGCCTCGGTTTCGAATCAACCGAGGCAGTATAGCTTATTAGGTTAAAAAACCCCAAATCGCAGCACTGTTCCTGCGTCTTCTCCATTCGCAAAAAAAAAATGCAGCCACTGGTTCAAAGATTCTCAGGTCGCGCCACCACTGATTTTTGCCCTCCACAGCACTAGTTGGCCATCAAATTGGTCGTTCTTGTTGGTCCTCCATTTCCGGTGTGAATCTCGCCCCTTTGTACGGTTCATTTTTACGTTTTTGTTTCGTTTTTGATTTAGCTCTATCACTTTTTTTGCGTTTTTTTGGTATGTTGTTGAAACCCACACCACTAGACACCACGCGATACCTCGAAACCACCGCGGCACCACAAGTCTTTCGTGAGCCACCCAGCTTGCAGATCTGCAAGCAATAACAGCCAAACCACCAATCCCAATGGAGGCCATCATGAAACCATCAACGCACTCTCGTGAGCAAACCACCACTGCGAGCTGCACTTGCGAAGGCTAGATCCAAACACCATGGCAACAGAGAGACACCACCGTAAGGTCTGGACGAAGCAAGCCACCAAAGTCATCGCAACGAGGAAGAAGTTCTGGCGTCGCGCCTAGGTTGTCGTCGCGCCTAGGTTGCCGTCGCGAACCTTATGAAGGAGACGCGCTCAAGGAATGCGAAACTTCTCCACTGTGCAGCCACGAACTAGACAGACGCGCCTCCACTGTGCACTCAATTTTTATTTTTTTTTGAATTTCTGATACACATTAGGCCTCGGTTAGGTAGAAACCGAGGCAGTAACTATTAAATATGCCCCGGGTTTGTAACCGAGGTATAAAGTACTACCTTTTTACCTCGTTAGTATATGCCTCGGGTGCGCACCCGATGCCAAAAGGTGAAAATAACCGCTGTCATTTCCCTTTCCTGCACTAGTGTCATTCACTTCGTATTGTCGCCATTGTCATCTTTAGGTAACATTATTCTGCGTAAAAATCTTCTTCCGATACATCTTTCTTAGTTTTGAAAGACGTAATGCTTCTTCCCAAATTTCTCTCAGATTTCTTCCTTTTAATTTCAATATATCTCTTTATTACTAACAAATTACTGATTATTAGGGCAAATTGTTGAA
>Ga0214544_1011360_pt1 | contig 12352 bp, 10 predicted proteins | sample CNSS3metaG_FD_160074 | JGI IMG/M metagenome (GOLD analysis project Ga0214544, IMG submission 160074) | Root nodule microbial communities from cowpea collected in UCLA plant growth center, Los Angeles, California, USA - CNSS3 | ecosystem: Host-associated > Plants > Roots > Nodule | place: USA...
TCTTCACCATGTCATACAGTCTACGAATTGAGTCCAATCTTCATGCTTTGTGATCTTCACATCAATCTTCGAGCAAAGTGTCTTGTCTGATCACACACGTAGCACTTGCCAGTGCTACTATTGTCACCCGAGCTGTTAGAGGGTTTTGGACAATCCATCCTCAGATGCTCCCCACTATAGTTAAAGCACTATAGTTTATTGGCCGACTTTTGCAGACGGCTGTAAGATTTCTTCTGATGTCTGGTATCAGCCGAAGTCTTCTGTGGTCGTGCAACTCTATTGGGCCCCATCTCCAACTGCTCAACTGCCTTGGCCTGCTCCACCAAAACTGGGAATTCTCTGATCCTCAAGGGTACGAGAAATCTGCGGAGCTCATGTTTCAATCCTCCCTCGTATTTTCTACATCTCCACTCCTCCGTGACAGCGGGCGAATAGAATCCTGCAAAATACTCCAACCTATCTATGTATGCCTGCACAGTCAGGTTCCCCTACTGGAATGTGAGGAATTCAGCTTCCCTCCCATGTTTGGTAGAGTCGGGGAAGTATTTCTCCAAGAATCTCGTCCTGAAAGAAGTCCAGGTCACTGCTTCCTCACGGGTCTGCATCATATGTTGCATGCCTACCCACCAATATTCTGCATCTGCCACCAACAGGAAGGTGACAAAGGACAGCTTCTATGCATCAGTGCACTCTATCACTTTGTAGATCTTCACACACTCTATGAGCCACGTGTTTGCCTCATCAAGAGTGGATTTGCCCGGGTTTGTGCCTCATAAAGTCCTCCATCGTCACTGGGTGAGTGGGTGCTACCACGGCTCTAGGTTGCACTGCAATGGGCTACATCGCATCCATCATCCGATGAATCGCATGTGCAATCTCATCAGCCCCAGCGTTAGTCCTCCTTCGCCTGTTTGTCATTGCCTGAGCATGCCACATTTTCAGTTGTTCACACCAAACAGCTCCAGTTAAGACTTACAAAACAAAAAGTTAGCAATCATAACTCAGAATAGTCTCGCGAGCGAAACACGATAAACTCACTTCCCATAGAACACAAAAATCATTTTGAAAACAAAGCTCTAATACCAAATGTAACATCCCAACCGGATATTATGGATTTAAATAAATAAAATGGAGAAATAGTAAATATACCTCATTTATTTCAGTTCATTTCCCAAAAAAAACGCGAGAAATTTAAAACTTTATTACATAGTCAAATGGATTAAATCCAAAATTATAATTCGAATAAAACTTAAGAGTCATATAATGTTTACAAATAACAAAGTCTAGTAATAAGAGTTACTAAATTATTACAAAATCATAAAACATTAAAACTCTAAAAATCTTGGTCAATCGCCAGCTCCATCTCTAGGCCTCACCAGATCCACCTGTAACATCATCAGCTCTCGTGTATCGCGTACACGATCATCGCCAAACACAAGCAGATAGGGTGAGCTAAAGATTAAAATAATCATATACAAACATATAATAGATATCGCATTCACACCAAAGGAGTTCCATCCTTTGATTCCATGCCACATGGCCACCACCATGTTGATCGTGTTCTACGTCTTCTAATGACTACCTCGAGATGTCTTGCTGCCACATCTATCAACCACAATTGATAGAGCACGTGCGGGAAACCATGCTACGGATCACACATTGTAATGCTAGGTGGAGTTCCCAATACGAATATCATTCGTAACGTTCCAAGACTACCAAACTCGTTGGTGCTATGCCAAGGAGGGCAATCTATTTGGACTCGTTATACACGCCACAACGTACACACTCCCTCCGACAACACTCGCCTACCCGAGCCACAACTCAAGAGTTCCTCGTGTTCATCCGTCATCCCGAGCCATAACTCATGGGATGTCATTCTGAGCCACAACTCAAGGGATGCTACGTGCTTAACCCCTATCCCGAGCCATAACTCAAGGGATACGTTCTAAGCCACAACTCAAGGAACACGAATAAGCCGACCATTAAGGTATCATTGAAGCATTTTAGACCACGCACATCAACACAAGCAAAACGCAAGTCTGGCCTCTACATTATCGCTTGGCACTACTTCTGAGCCGCCAGGCGAAATTTGCTTCCAGGCCGCCTGGCGGAGGACACGTGCCGCCAAGCGCCAAACTCCTTAGAGCACACTGACTTGTAGACATTGCCTGGCGGGACGACCTCCACCGCCAAGTGCCACACGTTCAGGTTACCTTCTGAACCTATCGCTATCGCCTGACAGCTCACATATTACCATCAGGCGCCATATCAGTATTTGCGCAATATGGTTTATAGCCATCCCAACCCGTTCCTGCTCTTCATTCAAGTCATCAAGGCTCACGATGATTCATACCAGCTTCTCAAGTGGCTAATCTATTATCAAGGTTCCTACATCCATTAAGTTTAACCACCCAATTATACTAAAATTTGGCTTCCTTAAGGTCAATTTTATTCATTCATAACATATACCACACTCCACTCACATCCTAAGTAGTAGTCTCATATTAAATTTCCATTCACTACTACCCAAGCATTCACCAATACTTCAGTCATAAATCTGAATTTGTCAAGGACCTGATCAAGTTTATGGACCTTCCCCACCTAGCTTGCCCAAAACCACATTATACACTATGCTACACCTTAGCCAAAACTAAGTCTCAGAATAATCAATACCATACAAGTTAGTCCGCATTCTGTAACGTCCTAGCCAGAAATTACTTATTTAAAACAAAATTTAGATAATATATGAATAACCTCATTTATTAATACTTCATTTTCCCAAAAACGCGAAAAATTTAAAAACCAAGGTCAACTCGCCAATAATAATTAAAATTGCGGTGTTCAATTATTACCAAACATAATTGTCCTAAAAAACCATTACAAAATAGTTCATGACTAAAAACTAGAAAGAAAACTCCTATAATTGATCCCCACTCCGACGTTATGTGTCGACATGCTCACCTGCATCACCATCTGCTCCCATGTAACAAGTTACATGATCATCGCCACACACACACAAATAGGTTGAGCTCAAAATAAAAATAAATAGATACAACATGATATAATTTAAAACATCTCAAACATATAATTCATATTAGTATTTCTCATTCCTCGGTTCCTCGACTTCCCATCTTTATATTAGACGTCTCTTGATTCTACACCCTTTGGGTGAGTCCACTGATCGATCTTGGCTGCACGAGTGTCTACTCGCCCCTCCGACTACAGGCCACCACCTGATAGTCCACACGCGGGAATAATTTTGCCACAGCTTCACACCGCGACACCAATTGGAATTCCCCAAAATGAACAGAAGTTCGTAGTTGTTCCCAGACTACCAAAACTCTATCAGATGCACTGAAGAGGGCAATCATTTGAAATCTCGTCGTACGAGCCACGATCTAGCACACTCCACTGGACTTCCTAAGCCACTAGGCTACAACCTAGAGTGGCCACGTGTTACCCCAATACAAGTTACACTCGTAACTGGGTCCCCAGCCAAAGCATCGCATCATGAACTTCACCTAACATTGTGTAGGAATCCTCTTCGCGCTCCAACTCTGCACCCAAAACCGCTTGGTGCGCCTCTCGCGTCGCTAGGCAGAACCAGGTTCCAGACCGCCTGGCGGGGATCTTACACTGTCAGGCGCCACGTGCCTTACAATAGTCATGTCGCACCGTCACCGCCTGGCGGAACCAACCCTGCCGTCAGGCGCCTCGTGTAGACAGTGGACACTGCCATTGTTTTAGAACTCTATCAGTAGCGTAATGCTACTGGTTTTTGGCATTTTCCTCAAGTCTTTAAGGGACCCCAAACATATAATGCATCATTCTTATATCAATCATAATATTTCATACATAATACTATAACTAAAACTTAATATATACAAATAAGTCATGCCTAAATCAAGTATTATCATGTCTTAGCATGCTTTACTTTATTCACTAACTAGCACAAGCCACAAAATTGTCAATATTGTACCCACCATTTGCCATAACACAATTATACAGTAAATAGTACCATGCCCAAATCACCAATACACACCTAAATCATACCACGAAATGGTCAATAGTGTACATACACATTAAAACAACCCAAACGGCGAAGCATACAAGCTAAACCACCTCATAGACATCAATCTCATTCATCCAAACATGTTTATAAATCTGATATGCACTTTTACACACTTCACTTAACATGTTTCTCCATTTATAGCATCATATCCCCTTAACCAACCATGGTACATTCTACTTTATATTCATCCCATTACAATTAACCCATCCATAACATTTAATCAACCACACGTGGTGTCTCATTACAGCTTCCAATTAAATACAGTCTCTATCATGTTCAACACACAACTTTATATAGTTTAAAACATGTATCCCAATTATCACATACTCATACGTAATTCCTTTGATGTCCAATGCTTAAGTTTCCTTGACTTCACTTCCTCCCTTATCCTTAACATACAATCAAGTTATCCAGCATAACACCCAATACACGCAATTTCAACAGCACTTAAAATGAGCAGCATAACTATGGTGTCGCCTAGCGACAACACAGGAGCCGCCAGGCGGTGCTTAACCAATTGAGTTCTGCCCAGATTTATTTCACTTTAGCTTTGATTCCCAAGCACCCCAAATCACAGTACCCATTTTCACACTGACATAATTCACATGCACGCATATGATAGAGTTCATACTTTATTCATATTAACATCAATTCCATCAAACAATGCACTAATCATATACATAAATCATGCTTAATTATTTCCAACCCCATCATGAACCCTAGTCCCCATTTCATACAAGAATTAATGCATTAAACATAACCATAACATTCGCAGTCAATTATACTCATCAAAATTCACATTCACACATATGAACATCACTACGATATCGTTGAAACACAAAAAAAATCCAAAGCAACCAAGAACTGGGCACCCCAGTTCGCGTCACCTGATGGATCATTCTCCGCTGCCAGGCGATTCATGAAGAAACCCCAAATAACTGGGTCTGGAGCTTGTGTTGCCTGGTGGATCACGCGTGACTGTTAGGCGGTTTTTGGAAATTTCCAGAAACCTGAGCAAACGCGAATGAATTGAAAGATTGGCATTTCCAGAAACTCAAAGCCATCACGAATACATGCAATTAAAATTAAAACATCAAATAAGAACTCCCCTAACCTGGATTCCTTGCTTAATTTGATAGTTCTAGTTACTCTTTGATCACCACTAGCCTTTGGTAATCTTCTCCAATTCCATTCCTCCTCTCACTCACCACTTAGTTGTTAGCATGAATTTTCCTCTCCTCACAGTACGTATCAATGCTAGACTCTCCCAGCCCTTTCTCTCCCCTTATTTGCTCTCTTAATCATGCCTTAATTAGAGTTAATGATGGAAAAACGAAAATTCATTTAAAAGGGTTTAAAGCTCTTGATTCACCATTAAATCATAGTTTCTGGCCCTCCTATCTGCCTCCCAATTAACTAGGGTTTTCAGGCTCTTCACATTCATGCCAAAGTAGGTTTTAACAAAAAGAAAGTTAAATTTGGTTCTACTAAGGTTTGAACCCATAACCATGCCAATGTTAAATTCAATGCACAACCATTTAACCAATTCATGTTTCGTGATAATATTTATAAACCTAAAAGTTTATACTCTCTTATCACACCCAAAACATCATAAGAAAAAAAATTAAATAACACACGATTGACATACATGAGACTCAAACCCAAGTCCTTTCACGCAACCAAGTACTCTCAACCATTTGAGCTAGTACTTTTCCATGTCATGAAAGTTAGCATTTAATGCCATAAAGACTTCCACTACCCGAATTTATTAAATAATTATTTATTTAATTATTTAATTTTCTCGGGTCTTACACATTCAATCTCAGTCCTCCTTCAACCAACCACCTTTATACCTCTCTCGCATCACTTGGCTACTATATCCAATCAATTCTAAGTTTTAAGCTAATTACCTTAGTTCATGCATTAGAGTTCCACCTTTAACTATTCAAAAACCTCACCAAATCCATTCTTTCAGTTCCATTTAGGATTGCAACAGAACCCAACCCAATGCAGAATCCATTGCGCTGGCGCCTAGCGGAAATGCAAGCGCCGCCAAGCGGTGCATGAAGATTTGGGAAAAATTCCATTTTTTCCCTACACCTGCGAATGCCAAAATTCCCAAAACACCCTACATTGATCTTTTTCCCAATCCCAACATCGAATGAAGAAATTTATATGGAGCAACCTCTGGGTTTTGTTGCTCAGGGGAGTCTTCTGGATTGGTATGTCGTCTTCACAAATCTTTATATGGCCTAAAGCAGTCTCCACGAGCCTGGTTTGGAAAATTCAATAGCGTTGTTCAACAATTTGGCATGTCTCGCAATGAAGTGGATCATTCAGTTTTTTATCATCACTCCAGTGTTGGATGTATCTACTTAATAGTATATGTTGATGACATTGTTCTCATAGGAAGTGACAACCTTGGCATCTCCCTCTTAAAGCAACATCTTTGTCGTCATTTTCAGACCAAAGATCTTGAAAAACTCAGGTATTTCTTGGGTATTGAAGTAGCACAATCCAATAGTGGTATTGTCATATCTCAGAGGAAATATGCATTGGATATTTTGGAGGAAACTGGGTTAATGAATTCTAAAGCTGTAGAAACATCCATGGATCCTAATATTAAACTTCTACCTAAACAAGGGGAGGCTTTCTTAGATCATGAACAATATAGACGATTAGTTGGAAAGTTGAATTATCTTACTGTTACTCATCCTGATATTTCGTTTGTTGTTAGCATGGTGATCAATTCCTTAATTCCCCGTGTGAAGAACATTGGAATGCAGTCATTTGTATATTAAAATATATCAAAAGCTCTCCTAGAAAAGGTTTACTATATGATTCCAACTCTGATACAAAAGTTGTATGTTATTCAGATGCTGACTGGACAAGATCTCCTTCCGATAGAAGATCTACTTCCAAATATTGTGTCTCGATTGGTGGTAATTTGATCTCTTGGAAGAGCAAGAAACAAAGTGTTGTGGCAAGATCTAGTGCAGAAGCGAAATATGGAGCTATGGCTTTAGCCACTTGTGAACTTGTTTGGCTTAAGCAATTGCTTCAAGAATTGCAATTTGGAGATGTCACTCAAATGATATTCATATGTGACAATCAGGCTGCTCTTCACATTAGTTCTAATCATGTGTTTCATGAAAGGACCAAATACATTGAAATTGATTGTCACTTCATTCGAGAAAAAACTCTTATCCGAGGACATCAAGACCGATTTTGTCAACTCAAGTGATCAATTAGCAGATATTTTCACTAAGTCTCTTCGAGGACCTAGAATTGATTATCTTTGTAACAAGCTTGGTAATACGATTTGTATGCACCAGCTTGAGAGAGAGTGTTTGTTAGATGATATAGTATTTTGTTTAGTAGTTGGGCTCAGCCCATTATGTATTTCTGGATTTGGCTCATTATCATTATAAATAAATTATCCTTTGTGTAGGATTTGTACAAGGGAGATTAATCCCAAAATCTCTTTTTTCATCTTATTTTACAAATGTCATAAATCAGTATTTACTTTTATTGATAATAATAAACATGCTAAATATACTACTTTAATGCTCTATTTACAAGAATTTTGTTCGTTACAAAGTATCGGCCATAGGCTAAACAAGTAATTACATAGTAAATTCCAAAGCAATTAAAGGACAAATAAATATGAAATATAGCTGGAGTCGACAAATGGAACAGACAGATTAACAACCGCACTTCTCAATACTCTTTTTGCAACAATCATTCAATAAACACGAAGAAGCTTTCAGGTGACAAACGAAATGAGAAACAGACAAATTCAATCAAGGACGTTCCTTCATGTTATCTTCTCTATAAGCTTTGGCTTTCTCAATGGACTTCATGGCTTCTTCAAAAGATTTCTGAGTACAAAATAAATTTTAGTGCCAAGGAACAATTCGGTATCTCTGCACTTAATGTTAACATGGACGCTTAAAAATGACACAGAAAATTTACAAGAATCGATTGCTAATTGTTTTATACACGTAAGCAATTACTTCAATGGGTTGATTTCTTCCAATTCCAACTCTCTTCTATTTTCTACTCATAACTAAAACGATTCATGTTAGTTTGTCAAAAGAGTATTTACAAGTTAGATTTGGCTAGCGAATCCAATCAAATTTGACAAAATTAGTGTACGTTGAAATGGGTTATTGGTAGAAACATAGCTCTTCGAGGACAGAACCTCAAGAATATGGAATATGGGAAAGAGATAATATGATATATTTTTCCTCCCCGCCATGAATCGTCCAAGGAAAAAGGCTCTATAAGAGAAGCAACATATTCCATACGAGAATTCTAACAATAATGCAATAACAATATTTATTTTTAGCTGAGTAATTCATTTTCTAGGAGCTTCTTAAGTATAGGATTAAGTCAAGTTCATTTCCTTGGTTGAATAGTGTTCCTTTTGGGCCTTTCAGTGTTCTGTCAGTCGCTTGGTTATCTGTTTTGAGCTCTTTCATATATAATATGATAAATTAATAATTATAACACTATAAAAAATTATTTATAACATTATAAATATTAAATTATTATGTTATTTATATATATTTTAAAATAATTTTATATAATTTTATGTGAATTAAATTCTTATGATTTTATTATTCGAGTTTACGAAATTCTTATTAGTTCATGTAAATTCTTGACTTTGACAACCTTGTCAACTTGGATTCTTCCTTTTGGTCTCTCTCCTCACTAGTTTTTTGGTCTCTCTCCTCACTAGTGATAATATCTCCCTCCTCATTCACCATTCATAGCCTCCAAAAACTATCAACCTTAATTGTCATTCTGCACAATATAACTGATGGTATTTTTCACCACACCTGAAGCATAGTCCATGTGCCTTATGGTTCATTAATTCGGAATAAGGAAGACGTTTCGTACCTCTATTATGTTTAGACGTAGAAATTGATCCTTGTTGGCACGTTGCACCTGTGAACCAACAACTCACAACCCTCTTTAGGCCACACTTTCGTTTGAGAATCCTTTGGATTGGACTTTAACACTTGGGCCCAATCCTACCCCCATCTTGTTTGGGCTATAACTCGACCCGATACCACCCCTATCCGGACTATCTGTCCCCTAATTACGACTCCCTCTCCCCACTCGTGCCCCAACTCCTCTACGACTTTGTTCTCCATATAATTCAACTTCGACGTTCCTCCCGATGCGTATCGCCTGCAAGCGGTTGAATAGATTGAAAGTGCAAACACACCGTCTCTGGTCGAAGTCCACCAACGAAATATCTCAAGTATTGTTCCTCCGACAAGCATTGTACTTGGGAAGAAATAAATTCGAACTCTTATAGGTATTAATTACACTACACTTCCTGTTTGATTTAAGTCCTTAAGCTCCTCAAGCTCCTCGTAAAGATTGTCACTCCGACCACCCTATATCTCCCAATCAACTCATGTTTCAACTTCATCCAGGTCAATTCCTAACCAGAGTCATGGAGGAGATTGAACCAATAGATAGTGCCCCCTCCATGCTCATCTTGGCCAATCTCACCTTCATTTCCTTAATCCACCCTGAACCTCAAAATTTGTCTATATGTGACTAATCTAGCCTACGGGATCGGTTTCGTTGAATAAAAGCAACTCTACCTTCTTCGTTGTCATCCTATCATCTAGTAACGTTTCCGTTTTTGAAAACAACGAACCTCGACGCTTTTCCTTATGTGCCATATGCAATCTAGCAAATTCCTCCAACATGAATTGACAGAACTCCACAAACAACTGACGCATTGAAGCCTCCATTGCCGTCAAATGCTCCTCCAATGCATCCACTCTATCTGACATCTTTGGGGCATGGAAAATGGTAAGCACGCTAGCTCTCCTAGAAATGATCCGGCAGGTTGGACCAACAATAGACTTATGAAAGAAAAATCGGTCAGAAACAGAAAAGAATCAAATAGCATATTGAAAATTGTATTATTGAATATATGTGAAGAGATAGCTCTCCTTCCTTAACAAATTCTCCGTACTTCCTTCTCTTTCCCCCTCTCAAATACTTAAATTTACACTAATTCAAGATCCCTTGCCACGTCACTACCCTCCTAACTAATTAACATCTACTTTCTTTCTTCTAGAATAAACTTTCTAGACTTTGGACCTTACACTAACCCAGTCTTCTCCAGTACCTTTTTCATGCTGTATCAGTCCATCCTCAACTGTTCTATCACATTCCACCAGAAATCTACTATAATGACTCTTGATTTCATAGTTTTGAATCATCTTATTGTCGTTATGTTCTACGATTTGTGGTAAATGACTCAATAGCTATTTGTGCCAGAAATCAATTTGTATATGAGACAGTTACATCTTTTATGCAGGATTTATTACTTGAATAAACAATTTTTAACATTGACAAAAAAATCATGACTCAATACCGAGAAAACATTCATGCTTATGGATCAATTATGTATGACAATATAAGAACTTACACAACGAACCATGATAGAAAATGAAATAAAGGCTATGATTAACATGTGATATTGTATAGAAAAATTGGATGGCTAAGAAAATTAAAATCTTACCCCAGAATTCTGCATTCTCCATAAGGATTCTCGGCTTGAATCAATGACAACTATCCCGCATAATATAGCCCTGGGCAAGAACTAACATTAATTTATTGAAAATATTTTTATATTAAATGTCTCTTAACACTTGATAGTTAATCACAAATGAAAAAAAAAAGAGGGTGATAATTCCCCATCCTTTTGCGTTATCTATCCTCAACCATGCATATATATCTAGATACAGCTCATTTATGCTCAGTCTAATAGGAACTTGAGTATCATGAGGTACCTAAGTACCACATCGACTTGGTGGAGTATGTAAGTGCTTGATCATCCCTCTTTAACAGTTAGCTTCCGGTGGGTTCCCCATGTGCTTGAGTACTTATTGATTGGTAGCAAGGTTGGTTGCCGATGTCTCACAAAGGGCTACCAACAAAGGTTCTGACGGTGGAGGGTTCTAACCAATGGGAAGTTGAAGTGTCTTAGAGAGAAAGCCGCCTAGGACAGTGCTACGATTGTGAATTGGGTATATGGAATGTTTAACTTCCACATTGAGTAGTATGGGATACTCAGTGAAGTATTTTGAGTGTTTGGTTATCCCTCCTTAATAGTTAGCTTCTAAGGGTGTGTTCTCATGTGCTTGGGTACATGACCCAGACACAACTAGTTCTTAGGTTCTTCTATCATCATGTATCTTAAATTCAAATATCAAATGTCCAGGTATAGGTCACTACATATCACAGGAAAAAAATAGTTGAAGTAAGGAAGATAAGCATAATATATCCAAAAGAATTAAAATTTTAAGGAGAGTAGATTGAGTTATTTTCAAGATGTACATTGATATATTATATAAAGATGAATAGCATGAAAATATTTAAACTTGAACAACCATCATATATATATATATATATATATATATATATATATATATATATATATATATATATATATATATATAATGTAACCATTATATATAAAATAAACACAAAAGATTACATAAAACCAACTCATGTAAGAAGTTACGGTAGGTTATTTAACAATCAAACTCTGAATCAATAATCTCTTGCATCTTGTAGATCTTCCTAGCATCAAATTTTAACTCGAACGAACAGCAATTAACAAGTAAAATCATGAGGTAAAAGGAAAGTGAATTACGCTGCGAAGCCGAGATAGAGAATTGAAGACCGCCCCGTCAAAATTCGAAGAGCCATTTCAAAATTGGAAGCTAAGCCACCACCACCACCAGACCCAGGTTTGTACTCGTACCTGCTCCCGCTCCTACTGTATCCGTAGCTGTACTGAGAATAGTGGTTGCTTCTGCCGGGGTCGCCCGAGCTCCGCCGGAAATTGTAGTCGGCTCGCTTTCGGTCATCCATAAGGACCTCGTAGGCCTCCGATACCTGCTTAAATCGAATTGTGGCATTTTCCCTAATGGCCCTCGGTGATTGGGAATGCTTGTCCGGGTGAAACTGAAAAGCTAATTTCTTGAAAGCGGTTTTGATTTCCTCCTTGGTCGCGGTTCGGTGCAAGCCGAGAACCCTGTAGTGATCCATTTCGCTGACCGAATTGGGATTGAGCTTGTTTCCGTTTTTGTTGATTGCTAGGGTTTAAGGAATTTTCCTCCCCTCTAGTGTTAATTTTCTCCGAGAAGTGGCGAAGGAGACGTACAGGAAGAGGTTCTTCCGGTTTAGAAGATTGGGGAGTTTGTTATTCATGGCTTGAAGGATCACGACGAATCGTGG
>Ga0214544_1011374_pt1 | contig 12337 bp, 11 predicted proteins | sample CNSS3metaG_FD_160074 | JGI IMG/M metagenome (GOLD analysis project Ga0214544, IMG submission 160074) | Root nodule microbial communities from cowpea collected in UCLA plant growth center, Los Angeles, California, USA - CNSS3 | ecosystem: Host-associated > Plants > Roots > Nodule | place: USA...
GTTGACTTTCACTTAGTCCACCTTGGCTCTTTTGATAGTTCATGGCCAAATCTCCTATTGGGCTTAGTCAAGCCCAATTTTATCAATTGAACTACTCATTGTTTGACTTATTATTCTAGAAAGCAAGACCTATCTTATTGCTATTCTATTGCTCTTTGATACACCTCTTCAAATCTTCATATCTTCTTTGACCAATGTGAAGAGTGTGAGAAGCCCAAGTGGGTTTAGGCCATGCTCCTTGTTATTGGGCCTCTTGATGGGCTTGGGCTTGAAGGTGAATGTGGGCCATGTATTGGGCCTTGAGCATGATTTGGGCCTAGGCATTGACCCAAGCTATAAGCCTTGTTGGGATCACATCACCTCCTATAGTAGCAAGGAACAAATCTAACGTGCATCAAAGTTTTAATGTCTATCCAAGAGGCTGCAGGTGGCTCTTGGTTAATATTGTCCATACACAATTGATGCCCCCATGTCATGGCATAATCCTCAAATTCTAAAACTACTAAGTCTACTTGCTATTGATCACTAACTAAAGGAATATTAAATATTTGGTCCACTTTTTGCTCTCATTCAATGTAGAGGTTTGGATCATTCTCCCCCTTGAACTTTGGAATCTTGATTGGTGGAGGTTGTCTTTGTGGGAGTTGATTGCGCCTTCCACCACCATCATGGTCGTGCCTTCTTCTTCTTTCACCATGGCTAGAGTCCTCGAAAGAGGACCTCCTCCTTCTCCTCTCATCTTCTCTAAGCTCAAGTCTTTGGATGTGCTCTTGTAGGAAGATCTCACTTTGTCTCCTATCCGCCCTTAATTGATCAAAAGTTTCCCTTCTACTCACTTCCATCTCACATAGGATGTTGGCAAGGGTGATTTGTTCACTTTCTTGGGCCATAGGAGTCACCATGGCAGGGGAATAAGGTGAGGCCGATTCCTCCTCCTCTTCTACCTCCAAGATTGGATCCATATTCATGTTCCTACACCAAAACTCAACAAAAACCGAGAAAAGCAAGATGTTAGATAATAAAACAAGCCAAACCCGAGACCAAGTGTGGTCTTCATAAGCACCCAAGTGTTTTTTGATCACACTTCCAAAGCACACAAGCAAGGCTAGCACTCAAAATCCTTCCAAACAAGTGAAAACACCTTAAAAATAGATGAAAACCTTACAAAAGCAAAACAAGTGGCTCGGCCATAACACTCTAGGAAAGCAAGGAAATGAAAACAACTAAGACAAAACAAAGATTAAAGACAAAACTTGAACAAAACTAAAGCAATGAAAAACACCTTTAAAGACTTTATGGAAAGCATTTGAACAAGCCAATATTGTACCCCAAATTATGCATACACAAAGAAAGATCATAACCAAGTTAAAGCATGGAACTAATTTGCCAATATCACCCAAAATCCAAGTATAAAATTTTGTAGCATAACACCTAGTAAAAATGGCCAAATGGATTCACCAAGGAACATTTTAGCTCTCGGCCAAACTGTTTTTTGTCTTGAAATTAATTTTTCTTTTCAAAACTAGGTACTTAAGATGACGGGAAGGATATTTTAGGATGTCTTGAACACTTAGTTCCTTAAAAATTAGGTAAAAATCAATTTCAAGGAGCATACAACAACACAAGGCATAGATCTCATCACTAGTGCATAATGGGTTTTTTACAGCGCCCTATATGCCTCGGTTCACTTCCAAACGAGGCATATGAAGACGCGGTGGCACTTTTGTAATTTTTTCAAACTTTTATGCCTCGGTTGTATTTAGAACCGAGGCATAAACCCCCTAAAATTTTTATTTTTTCCGCTACATTGATATTTTTAAACTGGTGGCAGACTTTTATGCCTCGGGTCAATTCTAACCGAGGCAAATAGATGTTTATGCCTCGGGTCTATTTTAACCGAGGCATATTTGATTGCTTTTCAAGTGGAATACGCCTCGGGTCACATCTAACCGAGGCATATAGATGTTTATGCCTCGGTTTAAAATCAACCGAGGCAATAAGCCTTCTTAGGGTTTAAAATAAATCGTGCCACTGTTCATCTTCTTCGCGTAGAGCAGCAGCCATTTTTCTCTCTTTCATTTCCGAACGCCATTGTTCCAGATCGCAAAGGTTCCTTCTTCCACGTAGTAGCAGTTTCGTCTCTCCACCACCGGTCCGCCGTTGAACGAGCCTCCTCCGTCACGCGAGCCTCCTCCATTGTTGTCATCGCAGAGGTTGCAAAACCGCCTCCATTGTCGTCATTCAATCTCGCTTGTAGGTATGTGCTTCTCCTTTTTCAAATCGTAAGACTCTTCTATGGGTTTCGAACGTCGATGTGTGTGTCGAAGTCGCGATTTAGCTCACGATGGTTAGTCGTGGGATGTTTCAGTTTAGATATGATAGTGAAGAAAGGGTGTTCTGCATCGCTGCCGAGATGAATGAAGGCGTCGTGAAGTTGTTCCGGCGTGATGCGGTGGTCGAAGATGGTGGTCATGACACATTGGCGGCATTTAGGGTTTGAATGGTGGCTAGGGTTTCTGATTTGGGAGAAGGTTGAAGATGATGATGTGGCACACTGTGATTGGTGTAGGTGTGTGTACAAGGATCATGGCTATGTGTGATGCTGTTATTGGGTCAGAAAATACTATTTTTTTTTAAATCTGCGATGCACATTAGGCCTCGGTTCCCTCTAGAACCGAGGTAGTAACCCTTGCATATGCCTCGGTTCATAACCGAGACATAAACATGTCTCTTTTTACCTCGTCAGCATATGCCTCGGGTGTAAAACCGAAGCGAAAAAGTCAAAATAACCGCGGCATAATCTCTTTTCTGCACTAGTGCATGCAATAGCTCAAATACTTAGAAACAAGAACAAGAAAACTCAAAGAAGCATATGACAAGAGACTCAAAAGTATCTAGGAACATTTTAAGAAGACTTTCAACGTGTGAAGAAAAATTTTGGCATGCTAACACTTAGTAAGCTCTCGGCCAAAGGAAAAATAAGCACTAAAATATCATGTTTTAACTTCACCAAGCAACATATATCAAGAGATAGAGTTTTTAGATACTTTAACCTCAAGTGAAGTGGAAAAATTATGTGCACACCATCTTGAACACCACAAGGTCGAGAGGTCTCCAAGCCAAACAAGCCACCAAAACAAAGGTTAGCACAAGAAAAACACCATATTCAAGATAACCTAGGCTATAGATACCAAATGATGAAGGATTATCTTGTTTTCTTTTAGAGTTATGAATATGGTGAAGTTATTTAAGAAAGCTTTTTGAAAAATCCCACTACACATTAAGATTGCATGCTATCTAGATGTGAAAGTTCATTTCTCAAGCTCTCGAAAGGAAGAAGAGAGTTGGATTCAAGTTAACACACACACGGATTCAACAACACTTAAAGAACAAAATGAAAGAAGAAAAATTAAAAATGGAAAGCATAGAAGAAGAGCAATGGGTGAAGCACGCCACTTATAGGGGGGATCTAAGCCAACCAAACCCTAGAGATGAGAGATGGTGCCGCCACTTGCAAGCAAGATAAGGCCAAGGTGAGTTCACTTCTAGGAAGGAGAGCTCACGAAATTTGGTGGTTGAAAACACAATGTTTATAACAAAATTATCAACCCTTTTACAAGACAAGGAGCACCCCTTAAATAGGAGTTCATAGGGGTCCTTTAGCAAAAACAAAAACATGAGAAAGGATTAACTAGCAAACCCTAAACCTAAAGTGAGAGTCATTCTCGGCCAAGTGAGGCCATTTGATTGGTGGATGCATTCCCATGAGGATTCTAGGCCAAAAGAGGAAGGAGACCAAGTAGCCTTCAATGGAATAAACCAAAAAGGCAAAAGGAGACAAGGTACATGTCTACTTTTGCTTTTACTTTATGCTTTTTGCTTCCTCTCTCTTCCACTTCATCCATGTGCTCCAATCACCATGTACCACCTAGCCATGCTCTACGTTTTCTTAATTACCTACAAAAAAAAACAAACAAGGATTAGCATGTTGGTTAAAGTTAATCTAATCTTGGTCAAAAGGTCAACTTTGGTTCAAAGTCAACAACTCAACCAAAATAAGTCAACTAGAAACCAACTTAGGGAATTCAAACTAAAGTAATGCAAAACAAAGATAAAGATGATGGAATAGAAGACTCACCTCTAGACATGCTTCTAGTTATCCTTCTTGAGGGAGCTTCTAAGGAGGTGGTCACGCCTTCATCAAGGTCATGCCAACAATGGAAAATCATACACCAAACATGTGCACATAATACAAACCCGAAATAATTCCCAATAATCCTAGTTTAAAGCACAATTCACATTTTTCATTACCCAAAACCCTTATTTTCTTGGCACTCAAACACGCAAAGCATAAAAACTTCTTCAACCCATAATCATCCAGACCATTCAGTATTTTGATTATACATGCACAAATTCACCGCAAACCTATTCCAATCGAGATGGCAATAACACAAAACCATAGTTCACATCATGAAATTCACACACTAAAAATATAGCTCCCCTAACCTGGAATTAGTGATCAAAAATTGAGAAGATGAAATCCTTGATTCGCACTCTCCCTCTTGGTCCAGCCCTTGCACACTCACAACTCCACTCCCACTCTCAATTTCGTGCTCCTCTCAAAACCCAATTATTAGCACTGCCAAAACCCTTCTTTTCCCTTAAAATGGCCTTTTATAGGTGTCTTAATTAAGGGTCTAAATAGGTAAAACGAAAATGGCCTTAATTATATTTTTAATTTCTTATTCAATGTTAACTAAGGTTTTTCAGCCCTTTGGCTGCTCGTCCCTCTGATTTTTACCTTTGCCCTTCCAACTCCACTCTAAGCTAGAATTAGCAAAAATAAAGCCTTCTTTATGCCCAACAAGGTTTGAACCCATGACCTTCCACTCACAATGCTACAGCACAACCACTATGCCAATTCACATTTGGTGATATACACAAATCAACATCAGTCTACAATACCAATCGCATCATCATACATATCTTTAAAATCAATAATAAAACAACAACACATAATTGGCATACATAGGACTCAAACTCAAGTCCTCTCACACAATCAAAGTACTCTCAACCACATGAGCTAGCACTTTTCCACACACATTAAACAACAATTAATGCCATAAAGACGCTTTCTACCCGCATTTATTAATTAATTAAATATTTAATTAATTAATTTTTCACGGGTCTTACAATTCCCCCACCTTTAAAAGTTTTCGTCCTCGAAAATGAGACTTACCAGCAAAGAGGTGAGGATAAGACTTCCTCATGAGGTCCTCCATCTCCCAAGTCATCTCTTGGGTTGCCTCGTCCTAGAGAACCTTCACCGTCTTCAACTCCTTACCTCTTAGTTGCTTGACCTGAGTATCCAATATGCGCACCGGTCCAACTGGCATAGTCAGATCCTCGCATACTTGTACCTCATCTGACTCCAAAACATGATCTGGACTTGCAATGTATTTCCTCATCTGTGAGACGTGAAACACATTATGCAAGTTGGATAGGTGAGGTGGTAAAGCTATTTCATACGTCGTTGCTCCGATTCTCCGTGTAATCTGATAAGGCCTTATAAACGTCGGAGTTAACTTCCTTGATTTAAGAACCCTTCTGATACCTATGGTTGGAGTCACCCGGAGAAATACATGGTCTCCTTCATCAAACTCAAGTGGCCGTCTCCTCTTATCTACGTAAGACTTTTTCCTACTCTGAGTTGCTCTCATCCGGTCTTGGATCAACTTGACTTCATTGGTCGTCTGTTGCAAAAATTCAGGACCAAGCACAAAGGCTTCACCATCCTGATACCAGCACAATGGGGTTCTACACCTCCTTCCATACAATGCTTCATAGGGCGCCATACCAATACTGGAATGGTATCTATTATTGTAGGTGAACTCCACCAAAGGTAGCACATCATTCCAGTTTCCCATATGATCCAACACACAAGATCTCAATAAGTCTTCTAGAGATTGGATGGTCCGCTCAGACTGTCCATCTGTTTGAGGATGGTACGCTGAACTCATCCTTAATTGTGTACCCAAAACTGGCTCCAACGATTTCCAAAATTGTGAGGTGAATCTAGGGTCCCGATCTGATACTATGCTTTCGGGCACCCCATGCAATCTTACCACCTCTTGCACGTACAACTCTGCTAACTTGTCCATCGACCACTTCTGATTCATAGGTAAGAAATGTGCACATTTTGTCAGTCTGTCTACTATCACCCAAACTGAATCATGGCCCTTAGTCGACCGCGAAAGATGTGTCACAAAATCCATAGAGATACTGTCCCACTTCCACTGAGGCACGTCCAATGGTTGCAGGGTACCTCCCGACCTTTGATGTTCAATTTTGGTCTTTTGACATACCAAACACTGAGCATCAACAAAATCTGCTACGTCTGCCTGCATACCATTCCACCAAAAGGACTCCTTCAAATCCTTATACATCTTAGTCATACCTGGATGTATGCTAAGACGACTTTGGTGACCCTCCTTCAGTATCTACCTCCTGAAATGAGGCCCTCCTGGTACACACACTCTACCTTTAAATCGTAGAATGCCGTCCTCTCCCATCTGATAATCCTTCCCTTTTTCAGTACCTAACCACCCCACAAACTGTTGCAATTCCAAGTCATGCCCTTGAGCCACACGAATTTCATTCAAAAATTCATTAGTAACTCTTAGCAAGCTACACTATATCGAGTCTGACCCAAACTGCATCCCCAGATTCATATCTCGGAGTTTCTCAATCAACTCTAACTCCTTTATCATCTTCTTCCGACTCAGAGCATCGGCTACAACACTTGCCTTGGCCGGATGATAGAGCAATTCAAAGTCATAGTCTTTCAAATACTTCATCCATCTACGCTGCCTCATATTCAGCTCCTTTTGGTCAAACAAGTACTTCAAACTTTTGTGGTCGCTGAATACTCGGAATTGAGAGCCCTATAAATAATGCCTCCAGGACTTAAGTGCAAACACTATTGCGGCTAGCTCCAAGTCATGAGTCGGGTAATTCTTCTCATGCACCTTTAGTTAACGAGAAGCATATGCCACTTCCTTCTTTTCTTGCATCAATACACACCCCAGCCCTTGGTATGATGCATCACAGTACACCTCAAACACCTTCTCGGTATCTGGAATCACTAGCACTGGAGTGGTAGTCAAACACTTCTTCATTTCCTCAAAGCACTCTTCACACTGCTCTGTCCAAGAGAACGGCTGATCTTTTCTTGTCAATTGTGTCAATGGGTTAACCTTCTTTGAGAACCCCTCTACAAACCTTCTGTAGTAACCTGCTAGGCCCAAGAAACTTCGCACCTCCGTCACTGTCTTAGGCCTTTCCCAGTTAAGTACCGTCTCAATCTTAGTCGGGTCTACTGCAATACCCTTAGCCGAGATGACATGTCCAAGAAACTGTACCTCCTCTAGCCAAAACTCACACTTGGACAACTTCCCATACAACTGGTGGTCTCTGAGTATCTTTAACACTACCCTCAAGTGATCGGCATGTTCCTCCCGTGTCCTCGAGTAGATAAGAATGTCATCAATAAAGACAACAACAAACTTATCCAACCAAGGTTGGAAAATTCGATTCATGTAATCCATGAATACTACTGGTGCATTCGTCACTCCAAATGGCATCACCACATATTCATAATGGCCGTATCTTGACCTGAATGTTGTCTTTTGCACATCCTCCGGCCGCACTAGGATTTGGTGGTATCCCGACCTCAAGTCGATTTTTGAGAACACCCTTACTCCCTTCAACTGATCTAGCAAGTCGTCGATCCTTGGCAATGGATATTTGTTTTTAATAGTCAGCTTATTTAGCTGCCTATAATCCACACATAGTCGCGAGCTCCCATCCTTCTTCTTCACTAACAAGACTGGAGCTCCCCAAGGTGATGCACTCGGTCGAATGAATTGCTTCTCCAATAACTCCTCAATTTGCTTCTTGAGTTCTACAAGCTCAGTCGGTGCCATTCTGTATGGAGACATAGACACTGGACCTACACCAGGAATGAGATCAATGGTGAAGTCAATGTCTCGACTCGGCGGCAACCCTAGCACTTCATCTGGAAACACATCTGCATATTCATTAGCTACCGGTATAGATTGGATCACCTCCGCCACACTTTTCTTCTCTGGCTTGGCTACCACCATAAAACACACAACCCCATCTTGTAATGCTTTCGCAGCTTCCCGAGATGATATCAATTCCAACCCTTCATGTTCTGGGAATACCAAATTGCGCCGTCCACAATCAATTATGATGTGATTGATAGACAACCAGTCCATTCCCAATATCACATCCAGTCCCTCCAAGGGCAAGCACACCAAGTTCACCTTATATCTGTGACCTGCCACCACCATTGAACACTCAACACAGACTGAACTGGTAGCTACCTGGCCCGAGGAAGGAGTTGAAACACGCAACTCACACCCCAAGTCACGTGTCACCAGACTCAATCGTCCCATACAAGCATTAAAGATAAAGGAATGGGTTGCGCCAGAATCGAATAAAACTAATACATCATGCCCCATAAGTAAACAAGGTTGCAATATCAAGTTACCTGACTGAGTCGCCTCAGTAGATGTCATGGCAAAAACTCTCCCGGCTGCTCGAGCTTGTTTTGCTGATGAGGCTACTGCTGGTTTCTTCGCACCAGGGCTCTTTTTCTCAGGGCAGTTGTTAGCAAAATGTCCTGGTTTCTCTTCAAATGAGGTCCGCCACACTGATAGCAAGTGGGACCCACAGATTTTAATAAAAAATATTTATAAAATAATGAAATAAAAATTTTTATATTTAATAATTACTTTTTAAACCTTATTTTAGAATAATTTTAAAATTTTCGTTATTAATTATTTTTGTAAAAATAATTTGAAAAGCCATATTTTTACATCATTTTCATAATGAAGTTGAAAAATAATTTGCCAATATAGTTGTAATCTTAATATCACCCTCAAACCATTGCATAACATAGATGATTGAAAAATAGAGGAATTTTCCTCCTCCTTCCCCTCTCTCCCTCTACACTGATTGGAGGGAGACGGAGAGGGAGAGGGAGAGGATGAATTCAAGTGGATTAGAGTGTGAAGCTTATACTGTTCACTTTAAGGGGATTAAAGGTGAAAGTGAGTGGATTTAAAGTAATGTTTATTGAAGTTTGTGACTGATTCGATGGATGTGATAGATTAAAAATTATATTTAAATCTAGAAAAAACAAGATTACCAAATTGTCTTTTATTTTAAACATGATTAAAAATTATCATTATATAAGTTTGATTTGTTGTACCAAAAATATTAATGTGTAAACGAAAATAAGAGTTTATTAAAAAAATATTTATAAAATAATGTAATAAAAAATTTTATAATTAATAATTATTTTTTAAACCTTATATTATAAACATTTTAAAATTTTCGTCATTAAATTTTTTTGTAAAAATCATTTCCCAATTCCATATTTTTTCATCATTTTCATAATTAAACTGAAAAATAAATTGCGGACATAATTGTAATCTTGATATCACCCTCAAACCATTGCATAACAGAGATGATTGAAAAATAGAGGAATTTCCCTCTTTGTTCCCCTCTCTCCCTCAACGTTGATTGGGGGAGAAGGAGAGGATGAATTGAAGTGGATTAGAGTGTGAAGCTTGTGTTGTTCACTTTAAAGGGATTAAAGGTGAAAGTATGTGGATTTAGAGTAAAGTTTGTTAAAGTTTGTTGTAGAAAAAATATTAATATGTATAAATCAAAATAACATATTTTTTAAAAAAACATTTATAAAATAATGTAATAAAAAATTTTATAATTGATAGTTACTTTTTCACTAATGCAAAATAAGCTTTTTATACATACATTATTATACCTGTTCAAATCCATCAGGTATAAAATAAGAGGCGGATAACAATTTTGTAAATAATATGAAATCTTTTATGTCAATTATAAAGAGACCGGTATAAAAATTAATGCGATGGCATTTTTGCAATATTAAAAAAGACTTTTTATACCGGTTATAATTAGAATTGGTATAAATTTCGTATATATATATATATATATATATATATATTTGTTTTTTTTAATTTTTAAAAAATATATTATACTTGACCTTGTAACCGGCACAGTATGTTCCATTTCCATTTCCCATTTCTTTCGTTCATTCCCTTTCCTTAACATGATTCCTCATTTTCAACATAGTTCATTGTTTTGTCGCTCCCGCTTCCCAACAGTCACCATCACCGTGCGAAGTTGTCGTCTCGTCACCGTGCGAAGTCGCCGTCACCATGTGAAGTCGTCGTCGCCGTGCGAAGTCGCCTGGTCACGATCGCGCATTGTTTTTGTGCTCTTCGTCTGCTAGCATCACTATCGCATTTCGTCCATCTCTTATATGCTTTCTGCATTTGAAGGTCAGCATTTGAACCCTAACCACACATTACTCTTGTTTTGTTGAATGAGTGAAATTAACCCTTCATGAATTTTGTCTCTGTACTTTCTTGCTCCTATTTAAACGTGAGTATTAATTTTTGATTTGTGCTTACAGTTGATCTGCTCTGTTACAGGATCCTAAAATTTTAGCCAATTTAACAAACTCTGTTACAGGATCGGCTAAACTCCAGGGCTCAAAATCTGGATGGCTATTTTGCTACTCAGCGAATTGATTTTGGAATGGTAGTTGGTCTCTAAATTTAGAAATTTGAAATTCAATATGATATAGTAGTTACCTAGTTGTAATCTGCTTCCTGTTACTTCAAAGAATAATTTGCTCTCCTTAATTTGTTGAAGTGCCACCAAATGAATTCGGTATCTGCTATTCATAATGATTATTACTGCAACCAGCATGGCATCCAAGACCCGATAATAAATAATGCCTACTCTTTGGTTTTTTCTAATATTTTTAGTAGTTTGGGGTTTTAGATTTATAACATCTAGTTTTGGGTTGAATCTTGATTTAGGGACAGTTGAACTCAATTGCATCCATCCATGATCCCTGTTACATGGCCCCACAAAGGATGCATGCGATGGTATGAACTCTACTATATTTTTATTCATGAGGTCCTTGAAATATCAATGTGTTTGTCATTTGAGTTTGTCTGTTAAATTGACACCAATGAAGTGGATGTGTGGCATGTTAAGTAAAATATTTTATGCACATATTGAACAAAGCAGCTTCCAACTTCTGCCTGTGCTCCTTTATCCATTTCACACATTCTGTTTGATTTGCTTCTTCCCGCTGCTCAATGAAACACGAAGCTTTGTAATGGAGACTTTCAAATTTCGATACAATGGAATCAGTGAATTAAATAAAAAAACATTGTGTCAAACTAAAAGTTAAGAAAATGGATTAGAGAGGACCTTCGAAGTACTCAGTTAGTGTGGACAAAGTTTTCACATTTCTTGGTGAATCTCATGAATGATCTGCTACATTTTGCAATTTCACATGATGTTGTTTCAAAGCCACATGTGAATTCAACTTTGCGCTTTATGTATCACATGTATTACCGTTAGTGTTCACTGACATAAGGTGAAGTAGTGATGAAACTGACTGATATATTTATCTTTCTGGGATATCATGAGCAATTTCAGTTTTTTCAAGAACTAAAATGAGTGGTTGGCTCCTAATATTTTATAGACTAAATGACTATCTAGTCATCTATTACTTGTGTTTTTGCATCAATGATTAGTACGGAATGAACTATAAGAACCGCTAACCAAGCAAGATTTATCACTCTTGGTGGGATTGGTTTTATGGTTAACTAACATTATTGGACTCTATCAAAAATGGAAAGAAAAGGAGAAAAGTTATAATTGAAAGATTTTGATATTAAAATTTTCAACACCTTTATGATTTCTGAAGTTAATCCTGAAATTATGACAGAGAAGGAGAAGATGAATTGAAGTGGATTAGAGTGTGAAGCTTGTGTTGTTCACTTTAAGGGGATTAAAGGTAAAAGTGTGTGGATTTAGAGTAAAGGTTGTTGAAGTTTGTGAGTGATTTGATGAAGTTTGATTTGTTGTAGAAAAAATATTAATATGTATAAATCAAAATAACATATTTTTTTTTTAAAAAACATTTATAAAGTAATGTAATAAAAAATTTTATAATTGATACTTACTTTCTAAACCTTATTTTATAACAATTTCAAAATTTTCGTTATTAACTTTTTTTTGTAAAAATAATTTCCGAATTCCATATTTTTAAATCATTTTCATAATTAAGCGGAAAAATAAATTGCGGACATAATTTTAATCTTGATATAACCCTCAAATCATTGCATAACCTAAGCTGATTGAAAAATAGAGGAATTTCCACTTCCTTCCCTTCTCTTTCCCT
>Ga0214544_1011378_pt1 | contig 12330 bp, 7 predicted proteins | sample CNSS3metaG_FD_160074 | JGI IMG/M metagenome (GOLD analysis project Ga0214544, IMG submission 160074) | Root nodule microbial communities from cowpea collected in UCLA plant growth center, Los Angeles, California, USA - CNSS3 | ecosystem: Host-associated > Plants > Roots > Nodule | place: USA...
AAAAAAAATAAAAAATATAAAATATATAAAAAAATTATAAAAATTATATAAAAAATTAAATATATAATATATATATATATATATATATATATATATATATAAATGTAAAAAAAAAATGGGGAGCCATGGCCCTTGTGGACAAGTTGTTCAATAAAGACCCTATGGATAGATTTTCATGTTATTTTTGGGTTGTTATAAAAAAAATTTTAAAAAGGTATTTATAGTTTAAAAACTTATTCTTTAATAAATATAAATTTTATTAATACTTTTTAATATATTAAATATGTATCGATAAATTTATAAATTATTTTGTCAAATATAATTTCTTGTTAATTGCATAATTTTCTTGGCGACCGTTTTTCATGAAATTAATTTTATCTACAATAGATAATTTTTTTAATTAAATTAGCATGAAATTATCTACAAATGAATTTAACTTTAAAATTTACAACAAATTAACTTACGGGTTTAAGATTTGAAGAAAACTTACCTGCATATCTAAAATTCTGAAAAAAAGGATATTGTACATTTTGAACAGAATATTTTGTAAAAAAATTTCTTTTGACAGATAATTATACAAGATTTATTGCAAATTTTAAAGTTCTGTCTAATTTATTATCCATGGACAATGGACAAATTAGCTGTAGATTAAAATTTACAAAAAAAGTCACTGAAATATTTTGTATAGTTTATTTCAAATTGTTAATCCTAATTTTCAAATTGATATTGCTAATCCTTAATATCATTTTAAAAGTAGAAGAGTGTATTTTATTTTTAAGATAAGCAAATAATCTAGTACCATATTTGACAAGTCACTAGAAAAGACTATTGAGTGGTGTATCATCTGGTCGTCCAAAGCCCGACCCGATTCATGAAAATCTATGGGTCTAGTTGATATTTTATTAAGATATTTTTATATGAGATATTTTGGTCAGTCAGTTAGGATATTTATAATTGTTTTACCTATAAATAAAATATTAATCCTTAGGATTAATGAGACAATTTTCTGACTTTAGTGTTCTTTATTGTACATTAAATCAGAAAAGTTCTTATAACTTTTGTCTTCGTAAAATTATTAAAATTATTAAACTTTTTGTCTGAACAATACACCAAATATTATTCTTATTACACATCTAATCGTTTTGAAATCATACGGACGTCGGCAAGAACAAGTGGAAATTAGAAATATGTAGAAGTCATTCAACTCCACATATTTTCTACTTTGACCGGTCGAAGTATTCACTAACAAACAATCATCAATCCTTTCTTCCTCTGCTTCCCAACTACAGTACCAATCATTCTATAGTACTAAGCCATCTCATAACTTCACTCCCTAGTTAATCGCAAACCATGACGTTCCTCACTTTCACCTCCTCCGTCACACTACTCTTCTTCATTCTACACTTATTCACCTACCTCCATGCTTATACCCCGGAGGAAATTTTCACTATCAATTGCGGTTCCACCGGGAAGTTCTCCGACGGTCAAAGAATGTGGACCGGCGACGCAGACACAAAGTTCTTATCTTCCCAACATGCCACCGTTTCAGACAAGGCGACAACACAGTCTCCTTCCACCAATCAAATACCCTTCTCCACCGCACGAATGTCCCGTTCCCAATTCAACTACTCCTTCCTAGTCTCCTCAGGCACCAAATTCCTTCGCCTCTTCTTCTACCCTGCAGACTACCCTTCCTTTCCCCGCACCCAAGCATCCTTCTCCGTTCAATCCAACCAATTTACTCTCCTCAACGATTTCAACGCCTCTCTCAACGCCGACGCTCAAGCCACCGACACTATTTTCAAAGAATACGTGGTCAACGTCAACGACGGTGAGAGGCTTATCCTCACCTTCACTCCCTCGCATCCAAACTCCTACGCTTTCATCAATGGAATCGAGGTGCTTTCCATGCCAACAGATTTATATTATACAGTAGATGACACAGGCTTCACGTTCATTGACAGTAAAACGCTGTACAGCCTTGGAACCAGCTTTGCTCTTCAGACTGAGTATAGAATCAAAGCCGGAGGACAAGAAATCCCACCACAAAACGACACCGGTTTGTTCAGAGATTGGGCTGCCGAAGAAGGTTATTTTATCAAACACAATCCAAGGAATGATGATCTACCAGCTGACATGGATGGGAAAATGAACATAACAGTGAATCCCGATTACTTGGCACCAAAGGAACTGTTCAGAACAGCGCGTAGCATGGGCAGAAACGCCACTCTGAACAAAATGAGCAACCTCACTTGGGAGTTCCCTGTTGATTGTGGCTTCACTTACGTTGTCAGGCTCCACTTTTGCGAGCTTGATCCCAATATTAATAAAATCGGTGACAGGAGATTTTCCATTTACATAGCGAGCAGGTTGGCTGATGATCTTGCAGATGTGATGGTTTGGAGTGAACAAAAAAAAGGGATAGCTGTGCATAGAAACTACGCCGTTTTTATTTCCAACAATGGTGGTCAGAAAAAGTTTAATCTCTCGCTTCAAATGCATCCGGCTTTGATATACGCAGACGCCTTCCTCAACGGTCTCGAGATCTTCAAAATCAGCCAAGCCGACTCAAACAGCCTAGCCGGTCCCAACCCAGATCCGGTTCAGATTCCACAGAACAACATTCCCGGCCAAAACGGAAATACCAACAGCGGAAGCGCAACGACGATTATTGGCGCCATAGCAGGGGCGCTGTCCGGCATCGTTCTGATATTCATAATCGCTTTCCTTGTTGTGTTTTTACGAAACAAGAGAACCACTTACACTAACAGCAATTTCGAATTCAAGTCAACTATCACGCAGAATTTCTCCCTGCCGACAGATCTCTGTCGCCGCTTCTCGCTCGACGAGATGAGAGCAGCCACCAAAAACTTCAACGAAGTCTTCATCGTCGGCACCGGGGGATTCGGCCATGTGTACAAGGGATATATCGACGAGGGCTCCATTCCCGTCGCCATCAAACGGCTTAAACCCGAATCGCAGCAGGGAGCTCGCGAGTTCCTGAACGAAATCAAGATGCTCTCACAACTTCGCCACCTCAATCTGGTGTCCCTCATCGGCTACTGTAACGATAATAAAGAAATGATCTTGGTCTACGATTTCATGACACGTGGCAACCTCCGCGACCATCTATACAACACCGACAACCCAGCTATCTCATGGAAGCAGCGGTTACAGATCTGCATCGGGGCAGCGCATGGACTGCATTATCTCCACACAGGAGCGAAGGAGACGATCATCCACCGGGACGTGAAAACCACGAACATCCTGTTGGATGATAAGTGGGTGGCGAAGGTTTCGGACTTCGGACTTTCAAGGCTCGGGCCCATTGGAACTTCGAAGACCCACGTTAGCACCGATGTGAGGGGCAGCTTCGGATATTTGGATCCCGAGTATTATAAAAGATACCGTTTAACGGAGAAGTCTGACGTGTATTCTTTCGGGGTTGTGCTTTTTGAGATACTGTGTGGTCGTCCCCCTTTGATTCACAGTGCGGAGAAGCAACAGGTTTCCCTTTCTAATTGGGTGAAACATTGTTATCAAAGTGGAACCATATCAGAGATTGTTGAGCCCACGTTGAAGGAGGAGATAGCAACAGAATGCTTGAAGAAGTTTTGTGAGATTGGAATGAGTTGTTTGTCGGAAAATGGGTCCATGAGGCCGGCCATGGAGGATGTGGCTCGGATGCTGGAGTTTACTCTGGGGCTACAAGAAAGTGCGGAGCAGCGTCAAAATGTTAATTTTGTTATTCCTAACTGACTAGAGTGAAGAGTGAAAGTTATTTCTCATTCCTTAAAATATCAGAAAAGAAAACATAAAAACCGTCCCAAGGAAACAACAATAATATATTATGGGAATGGCTGGAAAGGGATCAATATAGATTCTTTATATTTCTCTGTAGATTGTTTTAAATTAAAAGAATAATTATATTTGTAAGAATTAACTTCTACAATTTTCTTAATACTAGAAAAATAATTATGTGTAAATTTAAAACTATTCATGCTAAGACGGGGAGAGATAGTAAAAGAACAGTGATATTTTTGACTATTAAATTTTGATAATTTTCTCTTATAACACATGTCATTTTTTAAATGATTTTTGAATATTAAAAATAAGAAAAAGAAAAAATGAAAAATTACTAAGAAGATGACACTGGTAAGAAAAAGTTGTCAAAATTTAATAGTCAAAAAAGTAAAAAATAGTTAACTTCTCTAATTTTCTCGTCTATCTCCCTTGCTTCTAAAACAAAAGTATTTTTTGACAAATATTTTGTTGATAAGATTGACAAAGTTATTAAATAGAATACTATTTTATTTTTTAAAATTAATTTTTTGACAAACACTTTGGTGATAAAGTTGACAAAATTACTGAATAGAGTATTTTCTTTTTATTTTTGTATGGAAGTTAAAAAATAAAGTAATAAAGTTTTAAGAGTTATTTTGTATTAAATATGGTTGTCTGTTAAAGTTTGTCAAACAAACTCTGTCAAAGTATAATTTTTTATTTTATTTTTTTATGGAAGTTACAAGAATAAATTAATAAAGCTTATGATGAATTTGAGAGGATCAAAGGAGATTGTGATGCTGTTTGGATTAAGAGATTTGAAGGATGGACAAAGATATTTGAAGAAAATTTTGTGAGAGTTTGTGTATAATGAGGTGTGAAGATAAATTTTAAAAAAATGTCTTAATATATAAATTTAGGTAATTACCATTTTACCCGTAAAGATAAATATAATAATTAAATAAAAATAATAGAAAATATTTATTCTTTTATTATTTAATTTATTATATTATTTATATAAATAAGGAAATAAAATTTGATTACTAAAATATATATATATATATATATATATATATGTATAATAGATTAAAATTAGAAATATTGTTAAAATATGTGCTTATTTTTCTAAATATTCAAAATTAAGATTTCTGAAATATTATAAAATAATACTTTAATGATATTGTTTTGCTAAAAATTTAGTATCTTAAATGGAAGAACAAAAATAAAGTGAACTTCCTGAGTCAAAGTTATTAATTACTTTAAGTTAAAATTAATAATTATTTTAAGTTAAAATAGTTTTGTCTCTTGGTCATGGGAGTTAATATGATATTTTTAAAAAAACGGCTACAAATTGTTTATCCTCTTCATAATAAGAGAATATTTTAAATACAAAAAATAATACAAAATAGAAAGACAATAAATAAATATCAAATATCTCTTATACAATAATATTTATTAATAAAATCTTAACTAGTCACAAGACGAACTTAGACTCAATTCCTACATCCATATATTTTAGGTCAGTCTTTGGATGTCTCTTCCATCTTTGAGTATCGAGTTAAACTTTGGACGATTGGGATGGCACAAATATCTATATAGTATAGAGCTAATATATAATATATTATGAGAATATAGATATATATTATTATATGTATATAGATATAATATAGTTAACTTTATGATAAATTATTTCGGCAAGATAAGTGGTGATTTGTTAGTAAATTTTAATTAGTTTATCATAGTATTTTGTGTCTTATATCTTGTAGGAGATAAAACTTGTTTCTTAGGTTAAATGTTACCCATAAGTAGAACAAAATGGGTGAGAGTTAAAGCATTCAAATAATTTAGTATTCAAATCCAGAAATTCTCCTATGATTGAGAGAGTTGTTGACTCCCGATTGAGGGTGTAACTTATCCAGCAAGTGCATCAGTTTGATTGTAGCACAACAAGTTCGTATCCACATAGATTTGGTTTGATAAATTAATAATCTATAGTCTACTCTAAGTTTGCAATGAAACGATAACAAAGATTTAGTTTGACAGTTTGAAAATAAGTGTGAAAGCTTGGTAATGATAAGTGAGGTTTTTTTTTTAAATATGGGTTTCTTTCAGCCTTAAATTACAAGAAAGGGTTAGTTGACCCTTAAATTATAAATATAGATAAAGTTGTTAAGAAGGAGGACGACTTCTAAATTTAAGTTGGTTAGGTATATGAATAGTTTCTTTGTAATTTTTGAAAAAGAGAAAGTCGTCACACATCATGACAACTTCTTTGTAATATTGGTTGAACTGAAGTCGTCCTGACTAGCAACGAATTTAGTTATGTTGAATTTTATTTAGTTTTAGTTAATTTTTTTTAATATATTGAGAGGTGCAGGTAAAATATAAACTTAGCAAATAATTTATGGAAATTTATAAATTGTAGTCGAAGTTTGTCAGAAATAAAAATTTGGGATATTTTTCATAAAAGTATAAATATTAAGATCATTATATTAAATAATGGAAAATTACAAGCAAGATGGGAATTTCATAATATAACATATTGAAAAACTAGATATAGCAAAAACTACTGATGAAGGGACAATTGCCCATGCGATGTCCTTCATTTCTACAATATGAACATTTATTTCATTTATTAGGATTGGGTTGATCCATTCATCGTTGATAAGAGTAGTTGAAGGTCTTCCCGATGCCCTACGACGTATGTTTGAAATGAAATTAGGTATGGTGTATGTGATGTACTTATTGAAGCTAGCTGACTTGAATATTGTTGCAAATTATAATTGGAGTTTTGCCATTTTAGCCTATCTGTATCGTGGCCTAGATCACGACATTCACCTCAGCCAAAATAATATTGGAGGATATATGATTCTCTTTCTATGTTGGGCTTATGAGAGAATTACATGCATAGGTCCACATGCATACAATTTTTTTTCACTTCTTTTATTGGCTACAATACATGCACGAATACAAATACAACACTAACTATACCTACCCGATCCAAAACATATTGTTGTTGTTAAGTCCAAATCAGCTCAATAAGCATTGGGATCCAAAACATATTGTTTTTGTTTTCCTTTTCAAAAAAGCAAAGTCGTCCTATGTGAGAACGATTTCTGATTACATGGAAAGTGAAGTCGTCCTCATACATGAAGATTTCACCTTTCCTTCTTTTTTTTTACGTAAACATTAGGTCTATCAGCAACCTTAATTGCAAGGCTAAGGATCTTCACACTTGGCTCTCGAGTTTCTGAATTATTCATTGTACATATAACAAGTTAGGCTCTCAAAATGGAGGGAAGAATTCAACCATATACTGATTCAATTGTTTGTTGGATTTCATAAAATGAAATCATGTTTGTCTATAATGCATTAAAATAACACATTTGCATTAGCAAATAATTACAGAGCAATGATACTCATGATCCTTCATTGTAAATTCATCAATAGTATCAACGTTAACAACTGAAATGAAGAAATGGGATATTCAAGTCCCCAAAGAGGACATAGATTCTTTTTATTGCTTTTTCTTCTCTCAAATGGGGAAGAATGACACATTTCTTGGATTTATGACTATGATTCATATGTGTACAATAAGAATCACGAACAGAGAAAAAATTGAAAAAAAAAGAAAATGTAAAAAAAAAAAAGGAAAAGTGAAGTCGTCATGTATGAGGACGACTTTGCTTTTTTGAAAAAAAAAACAAAAATCGGTTGGGTGGAGGACGACTTCACTTGTAATGTCGTCCTCCACTCTGATAACTTGATCCTGTTTGGCAAAAAAATTTCAACGGACCCTATTTTACAAATTTATCATTAAATGGACTATGTTTTACAAAAAAAAAAAATTAAAGAACCCTATTTTACAAATTTAGCATCAAATGAACCTATTTTACAAATTTAACATGAAAGGAACCTTTTTTTAAAAAAAAAAAAAAAGCTTTTGATAATAAAAACTCAAATACTCATAAACTAACCTCAACTCACGTCAAATCAAGCTCGATTAAATTTTGGTAAGAATACTAATGTTCATTAAAAACTCAATGTTCCTGCGAAGAACAAGTAAGAGAAGTTAGACACGAATATAACCTTACCTTAATCTGTAACCTCTCTATTTGGCTTCTTCTCGGCTCGCATTTGTCATCTGCTGGTATCACGGCTTGGACCCATGAGGGGTTACCTACGAAGAAGACTCCGACGATAAGTCAGCCAAAAGATTCTCAGAAAGTCAAATCTCGTGATTAAGGGATTAATGAATGTATACCTTTAAATTGTTAGGGCCCACACGTATTTATAGTTTATTAATTATGTTTGGCCACGTCATGGACTAGGCCCTTGTTTGGGCTGCAAGTGGGCTTGGGCCTAGCCCAGGCCCCCTAGTTCGATCATTGTTGGCCTTAGGGGCTTTGCTAGTACTGCTTTAAGTCTGTAAGGGTCATTAGGTCATGTTTTCTCTTCTGAAGTAGGCGGCTTAGGCCGCTTACTCTTGTCCGCTTGATTTATTTGATAACTGCTTGAATGCTTGCGGGGCTTTATGTAGGCGGGTCTGACCGTATAGTTGTGTTAGGCCGCCTAGATGCAGTACACGCAATAAAGGTTAAATAAACACAACAAGAAAATTGAAGAGTAACTACCTCGGAACAAAGTATTGTTGAGATAAGGATTTTTTTTTCCTTGCAAAAAATATTATAAAGACATCTTACATTAATTTCATAAAAAGAAAAAAATCATAATAAATTTCAATATAGCCAATATTTTTTATATACTACTACGTATTTAAAAACTTAAATATAGAAGCGACTTCCTATCCTAGAATGAAACAAGTAGTTTGTAATGGTTGAATTATATAATTAATAAAATAAGTTATTACAGGTTATTGAGATAATACAACAAATAAATTAATGTATACACTAAATTTTCATTAGTCCTTTATATATATATATATATATATATATATATATATATATATATATATATATATCGTAAATATATCTTTGATAAATATTACATAAAAAAATATAAATTAACAAGTGTAGTATTTGTTTGACTTATGTTAAATTAATTTTTTGACCAGAGAGCCATCTGTTGGCTTTTCAAATGACCTTTTTGTATCAATTTGTAGAAGAATATAATTTTATATACATGTACCGTATAACAAACAATAAAACATTAATTTTAATTATGACGGTATGTAAGATCTAATATTTTTGTTATGGATGGTACACTAATTTGATATTTTTTATTTTACAATTATGAACATTAAAAAATATTTTTATTTTAAAATATAACATAAATTGCGACAAATGAAGATTTTTTTTATTAAATATTAAAAAATGTAAAAAATTGAAAGATATATGATTATAATTCCTGTGCTAGGTAGCAGTAGAGTAGTCATCTTTGACTGTGAACTTTCTTTCAGGCGAGCTTCCAAGCAACTGCAACTTATGAAGGATGATAATAAGTCTGGGTTCTGTCACTCTCACCGCAAACCATGAGGTTCAAAGCAGTCATCTTCTTCCTTCTCCACTTATTCTCACACCTCCAAGCGTACACCCCAGTGGACAATTTCACCATCAGTTGCGGTTCCTCCGGAACATCCTACGACGGCCAAAGGACATGGACCGGGGACACAGGTTCAGTGCTCTTAACAAACGAAGACGCCACCGTTTCAGCCAAAGCCACAACGCAATCTCCTTCGACCAACCAGGTCCCCTACGCCACAGCTCGCCTTTCTCATTCCCAATTCAGTTACTCCTTCTCTTTCTCCACCGGAGGCCCAAAATTCCTTCGCCTCTTCTTCTTCCCCGCTTCTTACCCTTCCTTTCCACGCACCCACGCATCCTTCTCTGTTCACTCAAACCAATTCATCCTCCTCCAAGATTTCAACGCCTCTCTCAACGCCGACGCTGGGAACAAGGAAGTCATCTTCAAAGAATACATAGTCTTCGTGGAGGAGGGTCAGAGTCTTATCCTCATCTTCACTCCCTCGCAGTCAAACTCCTACGCTTTCATCAACGGAATCGAGGTACTCTCCATGCCAAACAATTTATATTACACCTCAGCAAATGACACGGGCTTCACCAACGTGGGAAATACCACGCCCTACGTCCTTGCAACCGGCTTTGCTATGCAGACCGAGTACAGAATCGAAGTGGGAGGACAAGAAATATCACCACAAAACGACACCGGTTTGTTCAGAAAATGGGCCGGTGACGACGAAACTTATTTCGTTAAACAAAATCCTGGTCTATCAGCCGTGGCGGATACTAAGATGAACATAACAGTGAATCCTGACTACGTGGCACCGGAGGCACTGTACAGAACATCGCGTAGCATGGGCACAAACGCCACTCTGAACCAAATCAGCAACCTCACATGGGAGTTTCCCGTTGATTCTGGCTTCACTTACCTCCTCAGACTCCACTTCTGCGAGTTTGAGCCCGATATTAAGGAGGTGGGTGACAGGGTCTTCTTCATTTACATAGCAAGCCAGTTAGCGGAGAGACGCGCAGATGTTATGATGTGGAGCGAGAAACGGAAAGGTTTCGGTGTGTATAAAGACTACGCCGTTTTCATTTCCAAGAATGATTATCAGAAAAAGGTTAATCTCTCCCTCCAAATGCATCCTTACGGTGATAAGACGAAATACAGCTCCGCCTTTTTGAACGGTCTCGAGATTTTTAAAATCAGCGACTCTAGGTCTAACAACCTCGCCGGACCTAACCCGATTGAGACTCCACAGCAAAAGGGAAATAGAAGAAACAGAGGGCGGATAATTGGTATCACGGCGGGGACAGTATCCGGTGTCGTTTTCATATCGCTTGTCGTTTCCTTTGCCCTCTTGTCGACCAATTTTAAGTGGAGTGCACTGTTGTTCCCAATGACCAAGTCAACCAAATACCACAATTTTTCTCTGCCATCTGATCAATGCCGCCGGTTTACCTTCGTCGAGATCAAAGCCGCCACCAAAAACTTCGACAACGCCTTTATCGTCGGCGACGGAGGATTTGGCACGTGTACAAGGGCTACATCGACGACAACTCAGTCCCCGTCGCTATCAAGCGCCTTAGACAGGGTTCCCAGCAGGGGGCTAGCGAGTTCGTTAACGAGATCCAGATGCTCTCGCAGCTCCGACACCGCCATCTCGTCTCTCTCATCGGATACTGCTGCGACAACAAAGAGATGATCCTCGTTTACGAGTTCATGGGACGTGGAAACCTCCGCGAACATCTCTACGGCACAGATAATCCCTGTCTGTCGTGGAAGCAGCGCTTGAAGATTTGCATTGGCGCCGCGCGCGGGCTAAGCTATCTTCACAGTGGCGCGAAGCACATGATTATCCACCGTGACGTGAAAACGACGAACATCTTGTTGGATGAGAAGTGGGTGGCGAAGGTTTCAGATTTTGGACTATCCAAAATGGGGCCGAATGAAATGTCGAAGGCCCACGTGAGCACCGCCGTGAAAGGCAGCTTTGGGTATTTGGATCCGGAGTATTACATTCGGCAGCGGTTGACGGAAAAGTCTGACGTGTACTCTTTTGGGGTGGTGTTATTTGAGGTACTTTGTGCCCGTTCTCCTCTGATCCACAGCGAAGAAACCGAACAGGTGTCACTAGCTAATTGGGCCAGATATTGCTGCCAAAATGGGACAGTGGCGGAGATTGTGGATCCCATATTGAAGGGGAAGATCGCTCCCGATTGTTTAACCAAGTTCTGTGAGATTGGGGTGTGTTGTTTGTCACAAGAGGGGATGCAGAGGCCTTCCATGAACGATGTCGTTTTGATGCTGGAGTCTGTACTGAAACTGCAAGAGAGTGCCGACGAATACGAAACAGAGGAAGATATTGACCGTGTGTTTGATGCCGGAGAGCACCGCAATAGTTACAAGGACAACGATAAGTTGATGTTGGAGCTTTTTTCTGAGATCGTGGACACGAAGCCTCGTTGAAGTAACCCAATAATTGTCAGGGGGTGGACCAATCAGATCACATTTTATTAGGGTATAAGTCTACTCCTTAATTATAGGCTCTCTTTTTATCTGGTTTTTCTTAGCTGTGTATGGGCTATTAAATAGTCTAGATTAAATTATAGTTTTAGTCTTTATTTTTGTAGTAAAATTTGAATTTGGTCCCTCAATTAATTTTTATCTTAATCTGGTTTTTATTTTGGAAAATTTGACTCAATCAAGTCCTTTCCGTCAGTGGTGAAGTAACAATGTTAAATGGGTACCACGTGTCACCTTCTGGATTTTTTGAATTTTTTTATTTTTTTTTTGAATTTTTTTTTTGATTTTTTTTTACTTTTTATTAATTTTTTAAAAATTTTTAAAAAAATTAAATTTTTGCCACGTGTCAAGCTGACATAGTGCCACGTGGCAGTGACAGTGCCACGTGTCACTATTTGGGAGATGTCATTTTTTCATTCTCAATTTGGTCCCTGTATTTTATCTTTTGTCTCAATTTAGTCCCAATTTTTGTAAAAATTATGCAATTTCGTCCCCCTCCAAATTGAAACAAAAATTATAAAATGTTATACAAATATTTTT
>Ga0214544_1011379_pt1 | contig 12329 bp, 4 predicted proteins | sample CNSS3metaG_FD_160074 | JGI IMG/M metagenome (GOLD analysis project Ga0214544, IMG submission 160074) | Root nodule microbial communities from cowpea collected in UCLA plant growth center, Los Angeles, California, USA - CNSS3 | ecosystem: Host-associated > Plants > Roots > Nodule | place: USA...
TTGTTTCAAATTGCAAACATATTATTTTCCGTAATTGAAGATGAAGAACATGGAACCAACAGTATTGAACATCAAATACTTGATGAAATATAACATACAGTCTCATAACACGAGAGTAATTTATACATGATATAAGTTGGGAATTTCTTTCTGTACCCAATATTTTCTTCCTGCACCCCCATAGTTTTTTAAATTTTGATTGTACCCATATAGTTTCGGATCATGCAATGCATATACTTCGGATTACAAAATTCACAATTCAAAAATATTATTTTACACATTCTGAATTTATACCATCCAAAATATAAATTTGTATTCTAAATTATATAATTTGTGATGCAAATTTACATTTTAAATTAATCAATCTATAATATAAATTTAAAATATACTTTGGAATACAAAATACATTTATATTGTATAACCTATAATTAAAATTTATATTTCAAGATTTTATAATTCGTAATATAAATTCAGAATACAATTTAAAATGCAAATTATATTTCAAACCGTATAATCCATAATAAAAGTTATATTTTGGATCGTATAATCTATAATGAAAATTTGAAAAACAATTCAAATTACAAATTACATTTTGAACTTTATGCAAAAATTACATTATAGATTACATAATCTATAATATAAATTTGGAAAATAATCCTATGTTAATTTACATTGTGGAAAGCCTCTATCGGCTTTCTTTTTTTTTCTTTTGAAAATGATCTAATAGCTGATATTCTACAGGCCATGAAAACGGAGTTTAGGTTGTTTTCATGGGGCTACGGGGTGCAGGAAGAAAGGCCCAATAAAGTGAATCTAGCCCAGTCCTACAACCCAATTTAGGGGCCTTCTCCCTGCACCTCCAAGAAATCTCCTGTACCCCCAAAATTTACGTTTCTGCCCTTATTTAATAATCTGTGAGAATTGGTGAAAGTGTGTACGGACACAGTAAATTTCATTTACTGCGTCAACGTCCCTGCACCCCCCAAAACGCGTTCCAAAGGTGTATGGGATTGTTTGAAGGGATTGTTTGGAATTCAAGATGTATGAGAAACGAAATACAGAATCCGTTTCAAAACTGTATGAAACGGATGTTGTATTCCGTTTCATAAAAAAATTTGCAATTTTTTTATGAAACGGAATACAGAATCTGTTTCAAAACTGTATGAAACGGATTCTGTATTCCGTTTCATAAAAAAATTTGCAAATTGTTGTAACTCTGTTATCTTTCTCGTGGTAGTTTCCATCCAGGTTAGCCCCAGCTTAAACTTTTTCTTTTTCTGTTTGCTTTTGATCTGAAACGTATATAAGAAAATATTTTATGAAACGGAGACAACTTTTACAAAACGAAATACGTTTAAATAAAAAAATCAAAATGCATGCGAAACGGAATACAGAATCCGTTTCATACATACAGAAACGGATTCTGTATTCCGTTTCATAAAAAAAATTTTTTATGAAACGGAATACAGAATCCGTTTATGTATGTATGAAACGGATTCTGTATTTCGTTTCATAAAAAAATTTACATACAGAAACGGATTCTGTATTCCGTTTCATAAAAAAATTTGCAATTTTTTTTTGTATTCCGTTTCATAAAAAAATTTGCAATTTTTTTTATGAAACGGAATACAGAATCCGTTTCATACATACAGAAACGGATTCTGTATTCCGTTTCATAAAAAAAATTGCAAATTTTTTTATGAAACGGAATACAGAATCCGTTTCTGTATGTATGAAACGGATTCTGTATTCCGTTTCATAAAAAAATTTACATACAGAAACGGATTCTGTATTCCGTTTCAAAAAAAAATTTGCAATTTTTTTTATGAAACGGAATACAGAATCCGTTTCATACATACAGAAACGGATTCTGTATTTCGTTTCATAAAAAGAATTGCAAATTTTTTTATGAAACGGAATACAGAATCCGTTTCATACAGTATGAAACGGCTTCTGTGTTCCGTTTCGTATAAATTCTGATTTTCGTAGTATCACAATTGAATAACTTATTTGTTGAAATTTACACTCCTTATTTGTATGGATGTTTTGTCCAACACATAAACACTTGAAGTCCAAACACTTGAACATGAAATAGAAACCAAAATTTTGTTTTTCTAAACGGATTACATAATCCGTGTGTTAAAGATGTGAAACGGAATAGCTATTCCGTTTCATAATTTGATTTTGTGTGTTGGTTTGTTGGAGAAGAGGGAGAATGAATCGGTGCAGTGGAGGAGAAGGATGGTTTGTGGGGTGCAGTGGGGGAGAAGGGAGTGGGGGAGAAGGATACTTTGTGGGGTGCAGTGTGGTGAGGGGTGCAGGGGTATTTGAGGTGCGCAGTAAATTAAAACAGACACAGTAACTTTTTTGTTTTAATCAGGGGCAGCGTTGGAAATAAAGGAAGTTTTGAGGGTACAGGAGACTTTATTGGAGGTGCAGGGAGAAGCTCCCATAAATTATGTAAATCAGGCTTTAAAGACCACCCATATTTTTATTAATGGACTTCTGAATCGCCTGATTCGTCCGTTTTATCACCCATAAATCCTATAAAAGTAATATTTAGAGATGATAAATAAATTTATTCCCATTTAAATTATTAAAATATTTATATTTAATTAAGTAATTTTATATATATATATATATATTTTTTTTTCTTTTTATTTTTTATTTTTTCTAATTATTTGGTTTGTCATGAAATTTATTCGCATCTCCAATATATTTTTTCATCTTATCATAACCTTTATGTAATTATGTTAAAATGATGTATGTCAATTAAAATTTTGTTATGTCTCACATTTGAATATTTCTACTATTTTTTTATGTTTTTATTTATTATATATTTTTCTTTTTACATGAGAATGTTTAATACTTTCAATTTAAGTGTTTAATAGCATTAATCTTTCATTTACTAGGTAATATAAAAAAGTATTTACTTATTATTATTCATTTTTGTTTCATTTGAAGAGTTATTTTGATTCACTAAAACAATTTTCGTTATTTCTCAATCATTGAATATATATGTTGATATTTAAAAAGTTTGATTAGATCTCTAAGGTATTTTTCATCTTATCATATCATTAATTACACATTTGTTTTTCTTTATGCGATCTCTTTCAATAGTCTCTCAAATTGTTTCTAAGACATATTTGTTAATTTTTTTAATATTTTTATTTGTTGTATATTTTCATCATGTAAAATATTATTTCGATATATGTTATCTAATTATTTTTTACTTTTTAACTCATCGTTAATCATATTGTAATTTTTTTACTATAATTGTACAAATAACTTTTATTTACTACAATATAAAAATTTAATGTAATTGCCATAAAATTTTTGTTATCACCATCCAACATATGTTGGAGTTCAAAAGATACAATATATATGTCAAAATAATTTTATTATTATTATTGTGTTTATTATTTGTTCTTTGTGTCATTTTGATCAGTGATGTATTATCACTTTTATAACTTTTATTAGTGTATAAAAAAGAGAGATTCCTTAGCATCTAAAAAATTGAAGTGAACAAACATTTAAAATATATTTTAATTTGAATATTTGTTTTCCTTCTATATTTTTTAAAAATGTTTTTAAATTTTATCCACTAGGTGTCATTAATGTTTGCAAATTTAATAAATGTTTTGGTTTTCATGAAATTTGATTTGTTATTCTAATCTAAAATATAAACAATTATAATTTATGTCAAAGTAGTTGATATTGAAAAAACAACCATCATCCTAATATTGAATATCTGATAATATCATGTTTCTTCTACCATATTTTTTTTTTTATTTTATAAAATTGATATTAAAGTAGTAAGAAAATCAATACAAATATAAATACGAGATTATACCTATTATTCGATAAAAATAAAAATGAAACAAAAATTTCATACCAGTCAAATTTAGTTATGTAAATAAAGATGAATTTTCTATACGAAAATAATATGAAACAGCGAAACCCGTCGTCAGAGTAACCTTTTCCCTCATCTTCATCCAATTCAAATCAGTGGCATTTTCGAAAATGTGAGCAGATCCAGGTCCACTTTCATCACAACTTCTGCTTCCACTTCGACCCTCGTATATAAACCTTTCACTTTCCACTTCCCCTATTCAAACTCACATAGAAAACCCAAAATTCTCTCTTTACTTTCCCGTATCCAGTTATCCCAAACCCTACCGTTAGGTTCCCCAATTCAACACTCCCAAGGAACGGTGCGCTGCTTCTTAGTTCGTACAGTTTCTGTCGATTCTCTCCGAAACGATGTCGTATCGCCCAAGCGGGAACTCCAGGACCGAGGTCCGCCGGAACCGGTACAAGGTGGCGGTGGATGCCGAGGAAGGTCGGAGACGGCGAGAAGATACCATGGTGGAGATCCGGAAGAACCGGAGAGAAGAGAGTTTGCAGAAGAAGAGGCGTGAAGGGCTCCAACCCCAACAGATTCCTGCTTCCGTTCACTCCACTTTGGTAGAGAAGAAGGTCAATTATCGAATTGCTTTCGTTTTTATCTTTTGATGGTGTATTAGTCTCACTCTGATTGTTCAACTGATTTGCGTAATTCGTTATAGTTGCGTTTGCTTTATTTAATTTTTGAATTAAAGTTGTGTGGTTGGATGCTGTATGTTGATGCAGTTGGAACACCTACCATCAATGGTTGCTGGTGTTTGGTCTGACGACAAGAACCTGCAGCTCGAGGCAACGACTCAGTTTAGGAAGCTGCTTTCGATTGGTTGGGATTGTCTCTGTGTTTAATGTTGTTTAGTGAATTTAATGAAGGTTTAGTTGATATGTTTTTTTTTTCTTTTTACCAGAACGAAGTCCTCCGATTGAGGAGGTTATTCAGACTGGTGTAGTTTCTCGATTTGTAGAATTTCTGATGAGGGAAGACTATCCGCAGTTGCAGGTTTTTGCTTGTCTGCTTTTTTTATTTGTTTTTGAATTAGTAATTTGAATATTGCTTATGTTGTTGTTTGTCTGTTGCGTGTTGCAGTTTGAGGCCGCTTGGGCTTTGACAAATATAGCTTCTGGAACGTCTGAAAACACCAAGGTGGTGATTGACCATGGGGCTGTACCAATATTCGTGAAGCTACTTGCTTCCCCCAGTGATGATGTCCGTGAACAGGTATATATTATTCATATCTTAACATACCTTCATTTGCCTGTGAAATCCAAAAACATTTGAGTTTGAGATCAGAATTTTTGTGTTAATGAAATTAAAAGGGTAGCACTTTTCTGTTTTTGATTTGGATTTTTGTGGGTTTGGTGTTCTTATGTAAGTGCTTGCACATGCAATAGAAAGTGAATGGGGTTTGAGCGGTCAGCTTTGTACTTGTGCTGGGTATTTTGTTTATCAACTATTAATACATAGGTAACAACAGAAGAAAGACAACAATACCTTGTAGTTGAATACATGCCTTGTATCATGCTATCATTTTGTAGTAGCTTAACAATTTCGCTGTTGGTGTTTGGGTATTCATAGGCGGTGTGGGCATTAGGAAATGTTGCTGGGGATTCTCCTAGATGCCGTGACCTTGTTCTCGGTCATGGGGCATTGATTCCTTTGTTAGCTCAATTGAACGAACAGGCGAAGCTTTCTATGCTTAGAAATGCTACTTGGACACTTTCCAACTTCTGTAGGGGCAAGCCACAGCCTCCTTTTGATCAGGTATAGAAATATCTATTGCTTAATCCCTATAAATAATTAAGTGTTGGTGAAAAATACATATTTTTAGCCCTTACTTTTTGTATAGATATTGTATTCTCTGTCAATATGATGAAATGCTCACCCTTGGTTGGTGAAATATTATTTATGTAGTTATCAACTTTGAAATTTGCATGTCTGTCACATGATTAAAGGGAAAGCAGTTATATATAACTCAATTTATTATTTTGAATGTTCTTGTTAATCAAGTCTCTGTGTCTAGTATCTACCACCTTATAGATTAGAGTTTTATATGATTATGCATTTTATTGATACCTTATTGTTGTTGGTTCTTTTATCTGATGAACATTCTTCAGTTTTTTCTTCATTTTATATCAGCAAAATCTTTCCTCTCCTATTATGATGTTGCAAATATGCTTTTAGGCTCTGAAACTAATGTCTATGCTAGGAGAAATAAGGAATAGAAGGGCTGTGAGGGGGGGCTCAGATTGATGTGTGAACCGTGAGCGTAATAGAATTGATAGCTCGCAGGGTGTGAATTGCCTGGGTCCTGGAAGGGAAAAGGTATATGTTTATAAGAGGGTGGGTCGGGAGAGGGGAATTTGGAAAGTTAAGGTTGCTCTGGACACGGGGAGTAGTGTGCACTATCTTATAGTGCTCTTTCTTATTTTCTTTAGTTTTTTTTTTCAATTTCAGTCGTAATTTTTATTTTTTTATTTTTTGTATTTGGCATCATTTTATATTTCGTGAGATATCTCACTTGTTAGGAGCCATGCTTCAGTCTGTCCAGTTGAATATATTTTCACTTGCGTACATCTTGAGTAGGCCATTGTGATCAAATTATGCTGTTAACTGTTGTCCTTACAATCGTGCAAGCAAACCGGTAATATTGAACTTATAAATAAAAAAAAGAACTTTTAGGGTTACCAATTGGCTATGTCACTGAATAATTGTTTTTCTGATCTTGTCATGATTTTACTGATTGATTATTAGCTGCTATTTTTATTTCACCGATCATACATTTTACTTTACTATTTTTTTCCTTAAGGTTAAACCTGCACTGCCTGCTCTTGCACGTCTTATCCATTCAAATGATGAAGAAGTCTTGACTGATGCATGTTGGGCATTGTCATATCTTTCTGATGGTACAAATGATAAAATTCAAGCTGTGATTGAAGCTGGTGTTTGTCCCCGACTTGTTGAGCTTCTAATGTGAGTACTCCCTTCTCAAAAATGATTATGCTAAGACATGCACTCTCATATATCATTTTAACGCTGTCCCACACTTCTTCAGGCATCCATCCCCTTCGGTACTAATTCCTGCTCTTCGAACTGTTGGAAATATTGTCACTGGAGATGATATGCAAACACAGGTATTATGTTCAAGAATGTCCCTTGTAGTTGTTGTGTACAGTGTGACTTTACCTTTTTACATTACACTATTACAGAATAAGGAAAACAGTGATAGCATTACTCGCAATTAGCCTTTTGAATTTTCTTATTTTCATTTTTTCTTTTTTACTGTTTGGAGTTGTTATCATTGATGCGAAGTGCCCTATAGTATGACTTTTTATATATTGATTTATCATTTAGTGTGTTTATCATCTGGAAGTTTGTCCATCAAATTTTTTTTTTTTTTATGGTTACTACATGTTTGTGGTTTCCTTTCCCCCTTAGACTAACATACATCAAAGTGAAATGCTATTTACTTGAGGCATATGCCAATCCTTTCTCTCGGCTGGATTCTTTCTGTAAATATAAGGATTTTCTCTGGAATGTCATATTCAGATGATTCCAACCTGTAGTTTGGTTCTTAAGGTGTAACTTAATAGGTTACTGCCAAGATCACCTAATCAAACTCTTATCTGATGATTTTGTTTTTTCTGGTTCATGTTTTCTTTAACCTATTGTTTTTTTTCTCAATAGGTTATCATCAATCATCAGGCTCTTCCTTGCCTTCTGAATCTGTTGACCAATAATTATAAAAAAAGCATTAAGAAGGAAGCTTGTTGGACTATATCAAACATTACAGCTGGGAATAAACAGCAGATTCAGGTTTAGTTACTTCTTCATTTTATGATAATTAAAACTTTTTATTCATTTTAAGTTCTTGTTGCAATAATATGTTGGTTTGTTCCTGATAATAATAGGCTGTGATTGAGGCTAATTTAATTACTCCTCTGGTCAACTTACTTCAAAATGCCGAGTTTGATATCAAGAAAGAGGCTGCTTGGGCCATCTCAAATGCTACATCTGGTGGTTCCCATGAACAAATCAAGTATGGAAAAGCAATGATTTTTAATATTCTTTGGGAGGTTAATATGATATCATGATTTTATTTCTTGCAAGATATGAATTATTTATCTATGGTTTACAGGTTCCTAGTAAGTCAAGGGTGTATTAAGCCCCTGTGTGATCTTCTCATCTGTCCCGACCCTAGGATTGTAACAGTTTGCTTGGAAGGCCTTGAAAACATCTTAAAGGTGGGAGAAGCTGATAAAAGTATTGGCAACACTGGTGATGTGAATCTATATGCCCAAATGATTGATGACGCGGAGGGGCTGGAGAAAATTGAGAACCTCCAGAGTCATGATAATACAGAGATTTATGAAAAGGCAGTGAAGATTCTTGAGACGTATTGGTTGGAGGAGGAAGACGAGACTATGCCTCCTGGGGATGCATCTCAGTCAGGGTTCAACTTTGGTAACAATGATGCTCCTGCTGTACCTTCCGGTGGATTCAACTTTAATTAGAAGATGCTCATACTCTACTGGGGTATCATTTTATATTTGGCTTTACTCTTGCTTATCTTATCTGTATATTATTTAATGAAATTAATCAATTATGTTTTTGGCAGTTTGCATGTGTTTTATGCTTTCTTCAATTGTTAAATGATTATTCAGAATTTGATCAATTGCAGGAGTTTTGGTTGGTCTATTAGTGTAAAGTCCTCCATTATGACGGGACAGCAGTTGGGGGACAAGTCAAAGTCTTGTCATTGTCATTGGGTCTTACAAGGTCCATCAAGTAAATACATGGTTGCTGGACCGGCTTGGGTTTTTGCAGTGCCTGGTATTTCATATCTCATGGTGTAAAATGCTTTGTGGCTATATTTTTTTGCCACCGTAGAGTCTTCTTTCTGCCAAGTGATCATTCCATAGAATTAATGAATGCTCAGTCTTGTGATTTTTTTTTATCTTGTTATATATGTCATAGATTGCAGTTAAAGTTACGATTGGTTTTTTGGCAAATGCCAAATGCTAAATGCTACTACCCATTAGTTACAAGGACCGTTGGACTCTTTCTTTTATCCCCTTCCTTTGTAAGCTTTATTTTACCCTCCATAGTTCCATTATTATCACGTTATGTAGGTCCTGGTTAATTATGGTGCAATTATTGTGTAACCCCAACTTTATATTTATATTCTGGGCTATTATTAGTCTATTGCATCTAATCCAGGCTCGTTATGTGCACTCCCTCGACGTGTTCAGAGGTGGGAAAGGCAGTGTCGTGCTAAGGAACTTGAAACATTTTACTGTTAGTTGAGCTGGAGCAAAAGGGTCTTTTACAGTCAAAACGTCTTCTACTTTGCTAAGAATCTAGATGCATATGTAGAGTGAGCAAATAACCTTCAGTGAGGTTTTAGGTTCCCATTAAATGAATAGGTTTTACTTGTGATTTATGTTACAGGATATATTACCTAAGTTTATATTAATAATCTGCTGTATTATTATTTTGAAAAGATTTTTCTTTAACTTTGTTTTACTTATTGTGCTTCATTTATACTTTATTTAGATAAACTAAATGGACTTTCGTAGTGTGTGATGGTTCATGTTACAAATAGTATGAAAAAGATGAGTACAGGTAAAATGTGATTTTTTAAGGCATCAAAACTCAAGAAAGTTGATAAATAATAATTTGTAGGGGAATTCAAAGGTTAGAATAATATTATGTTAATGCTAACTTATTTAACTTAATTTATCGGAAGTTCACTCTTTTATCTTTTGTTTTAAAAGTGAGTTAAAAATTGAAATTTCATTATTTTCTTCAAAATATTTCTACGAAGTTCACTCTTCTATATATTTTTTTTTCGAGTGTCAGGAGTTAATCATTATATTTAAAGGAGGGATAATTGTTTGTGCAATAATTGAATTATAATTATATGTTGTTTTTATACTTGTGTTAAATTTGAATAATAAAAGTATAATAAAATAGTTATATATATATATATATATATATATATATATATAATTCATTGTTCTAACCAATTTGGTTAAACTTTCGGTTTGGATCTCTGGTCCATACTGGTTTAACTCAATTGACTTTAGCAATTTCTTGCTCTATCTCCAATATTTCTTCTACACTTTCAAAGATTTGTGTGTTTCATTTATGTCTTTTAAAAAAATTAATTAAAAATAAATAAGGTAAGAGCAATAGTTAAGTAATGATGAAGATTCCGAGGAGGTTGATGGTTGATTGAACAAACGAATTAAATGATAGTAAATATTATATTATAAATATTATATTATAACTCTACACTCCTAAATCTTTGGTCCTTTCACCGAAAGTTAACTTTTGAAAACTATTCTACTTCTCACTTTTAAAAATATCAAACATAAAAAGTGAAAAAATTAATAGAAAAACAAAAAAAAAAAAAACTAAAACTAAAAGAAACAGTTTACGCTTACGAAACTTTCGGAAAGAGAAATAACTGGAAGTTGACTTTTCGAAATTTATAACTTTTTAATTAAAAATTAAAATAATTACAAAGTAAAATAATTACAAATTCAAATTATTACAACAAAATTATAAAAAATTCAAATTAATTACAATTTGAAATAAAAGCATAAAAATACTCAAAACAATTAACATAAAAACTAAAAAAACATATATAAAAAATTATTTAAAAAAGTATTGAAAAGAAAACTGAAAGTCGACTTTCAAACATTCATTTAACCGAAAGTCAATTGGAACTTACCAATTTCACTTGTCCCACATCCAGAAAGTGCTCCACTTCCATAAATGCCTCATTCACCAAATTATTTTTGTTTTATATTTATTTGTTGTTACAGAAATATTTCAATTTTTTTTATATTTTTAATTTAGAAAAAGTGGTATTAACAAATTTAAAAACATATTAAAATTATAATTAATTAAAATTAAACTTATTCAAACAATATAGTTAATTAAAATTTTCTAAAATTATAAATAATTATAATTATAATTTTTCAAAATTATAATTATTATTATTCAAAATTATAATTAATTATTATTATTATTATTATTCCAAATTATAATTAATTATAAATAAAAATAACAAAAAATTTAATTAATTAAAATTTAATTTAATTAATATTAAAATTAATTTAAAATAAGTTTATTCATAATTAAAAATATTTAAAATTATAATTAATTAAAGTTATATTTACTCAATATAATTAATTAAAATTAAAATTATTTCAAATCATAAATGATTAATATTATAGTTATTATAAATTATAATTAATTAATATTAAAACTTATTTACATTAAAATTAAGTACAAACAAAAAAATCATAGGGTAACCTAAAAAATTACATAACAACAATGATAAAATAATAAATATTAAAAAATTTAAATTGAAAAAAGAAAAGCAATCAGAAGTCAACAACATCCAGTTTCGAATAACTTCGAAAGTCAACATCCGGGGAGTTAAGCCAATGTTGCACAATTCCATTCGCCGGTGATATTTTCCGCACATCTACGGAAGTCCACTTTTGGGCACAACACTTAAAAAAGTCACCCCTCTTTTACGGAAGTCATCCATTTCTTACGGAAATCACTCATATCCTACAGAAGTCACCTTTAACTACGAAAGTCACCTACGGAAGTCAGTTTAAATTACGGAAGTTGACTTCCCATAGTGTCATTTTCATGTTGTTCATAGTGGTCTATGGAATTCCATTTCCAAAATTTATCTTGGTTTACGGAAGTCCACTTCTGTCATCTTGTGGCTTACGGAAGTTGACTTTCGGAATTAAATCACTTGCGACTTCCGATTTGTGGTTTACATTCCAGGCATTGATACCTACAAATCTATGCTCTAATCAACTAAATGATGTTTATACCTATAGATGCATGGCAAACATGACAGCAACAACACAAAAAATGAAAAACTATGAAGGGATATCATTATATGTGTTAATGTAGAGGAATTACAAAGGGGAAAAGGAGAGACCAAAGAACAAAACAAATGAAGACTTGAGGGGTGAACTTAGAAAGTGAGGAGAGTGAGGCAAAGGGAGGGTTTGGGGGTGAGAACAACTGCTAGATTAAAAGAAAGTGAGGGAGTAATTTTTATTAAATAAGAGAGAGAAATGATTAATTTAAAATTTCAAACTGGTCAAGGCAATTTTGAATTTTAAAAAAAAGGTTTAATTAACCGTAAGGTACCCAGTTTGGTACTAGAGTGTCAAATTGGTACCCGCTTTTAAAAAAGTGTCAATTGCATCCCAACTTTTGAAAATTGTTTCAATTAGGTCCCTTTCAGACAGAGTTGACTAACGCCATTAGTCAACGTGCCACGTGTCAATCTGTGATTTTTTTGATTTTTTTTTTTAAATTTTAATTTTTTTTTAATTTTTAAATTATTTTTAAATTTAAAAAAAAAAATAAAAAAAATGTCACT
>Ga0214544_1011380_pt1 | contig 12327 bp, 7 predicted proteins | sample CNSS3metaG_FD_160074 | JGI IMG/M metagenome (GOLD analysis project Ga0214544, IMG submission 160074) | Root nodule microbial communities from cowpea collected in UCLA plant growth center, Los Angeles, California, USA - CNSS3 | ecosystem: Host-associated > Plants > Roots > Nodule | place: USA...
ATAATAAAATAAAATAAAGATAAAGATAAAATAAAAACCAACTTGATGGACGTTGGTATAAAAAGGAATTGGGGTTCTGTCTCTGGCCATAAGGTTCTTTTCACTGTAACCCATCAAGTACGTGTGAGAAGAGAAAGAAAGGCAAAGAGATAGATTGGGAAACGGTGGTTGAAGAGCACACAAGATTATAAATTGAAGAACGCATATTCACAGGATCTCTCATAGATCAAGGTTAGTGCTCTATTATGATTTATCGTGTGAGAATTATAAATCTTAAAGATCCTTAATTAAGTTTTACATGAAAAGTTTAAAAGCTGGAAAAAGTTGATGAGATTTGAAAGGTATGAGATCTTTGACGATAGTTTTACAAAAGGAAAAAGTTTTAAAAGTTCCTTATTTTGTATAAATCTGATACTCTAGTTGGTAAATTTTGAAATTACGATTATAATTAGCATTATACTCTCGAACTCGAATGCCAAATAAAACACTAAATATTGTTGTGAAAGAAAAAACTCAAACTAGGTCATGAATTAGCTATAAAAATGTATAAGTTATTAGAAGTCAAGAGATAAAAAATGAAATGAACAAGGGAAAAAGAGATTTTTGGATGATAGTAGTCAAATTCAATTCGTCTTTTGCATACAAATAAGATAATATTATAGCGTGCAACACAAAAATCTTTTATCAACGTTACATTAAATGATGTACCATATTTATTATTTAGTTTAAGTCTTCTGTCACGTGCAACAAATTAGTCCATAGTTTATGCAATTCTTCTTTTCCACAAATAGGAATATGCTAAATCTTGTTTCAAGTTTTATATGTTTCTTAAAGTACAACAACAAAAAACAAGTTAAACACTAGAAGAATGTTTGTATTTGGCTGTCATAAAAGAGTGACTTTAAAACACTCCATAAAATTAATATATATTCTTTTATTTATTCAATTTTTGTTGTCGAGAAAAAATACTTTCGGTCAAACCAAATTTAAAATGATAAAAAATAAAATATGAATAATAGAGTAGAGTGCCATGCTAAAAAAGTAATATTATTTTATTTATGACAGTCAAAATATTAAAGTAATAATATTAATTAAATAAATAAATTACATCAGCCTAATCCACGTTAAAAATAAAAATGAATATATCAATTATAACGTCGGTCTGACGAACGCTAATGAAACATATCATTAGAAAACATATTCAAGCGTCGGTCTGCCAACACTTTTTAAGATAAATAAAATATAAATGAATTTAAATTTGTTACCTTCCCTCTCTATTCATTTCCAAGTAGATAAGTAACTTTCCCTCATTAAACTGAATTCAGTTGTTCCTTTTTTTTCTATATTTCTTCCCTGTTCCTCGTTCTCCATCCTATCCCTATATCCCTGTTATCACAAAGCTCCCAAACCCAGTACGAAGCCTTAATATAGCTCCTCCCAAACTCAGCCGGTGTGTGAAGCCCGAATCTTCACCTCAAAATCTGAGAAGCTTAAACCCGCTGATGAGGAGGTCCAGCACTGTTTCTGTGGAGGTGGGGAACTGTTTTTGTGGAGGTCGAGCACTGTGTAACACATTTGTTTATTTTGATGCATATTTGCGTTTGAAATTGTTATTGGTTAGGGTTCTGAGATTTTGAATCGCATGCTTTCTTATTACCTCTTCCATTTCTTAACTTTCTTCTCCTATTTCATCATTCGCAGCTCTGCTTCCGAAGTTCTTGTGCCTCATCCCATCCAATGTCTCCTTCGTCGTGTAAATTTTTCTTTCCCTTTCTCTCTCTCACACTGGTTTCCTTACAGATTACTTACTTTACTTGTTCCCCTCTCTCAGGAAATACAAATGTTGCTTGTGTTCGTCATATTGGTTGTCATGGAGGTACGCACTGTTGACATCAGATTGAATTTGACCTCGATTTTTCCTTCTGCTTTTACATTTCCCTAAAATTTACTAGTTGATTGTGTGAATGAATGGTAATTGTTAACTCTAAAAATTGGCATAAAAAAATGAGGGGCTACTCAGAGGGTTGAACTTGAACAAACTCACACTTTAAAAAGTGTGAGTTTCTTTGTCTTACTGTTGGGCTGTCCATGGGATTAAATTTCCTCTATCTTTGGTTGTTCTGTTTCATGTTATATTGTCCGTGCAGCTGTTGTGAGAATGGGATTTATTTTGCTGTGGTTTTCCTCATGGAATACTTCTTATATTTTAGTTATGCTTTAGAGTTTTATAATTTCAATGCCTCTTACAGGTAAAAGCATTGTATGTAAAGAACCTTCCAGGAAACATTACTCAGGATCGTCTCAAGGAGTTGCTTGAACACTATGGAAAAATCACAAAAGTGATTGCCCCTTCTTCTAAAGCTGGCCAAGAAAAGAGCAAATACGGTTTTGTGCACTTTGCTGAAACATCAAGTGCCATGAAGGCATTGAAGAACATAGAGAAATATGAAATTGATGGTAGTTTGTTTTATTGTTTTATGATACATTCTTTCTAATATTTTAAAAATAGTGGACTAGACTATTACGAATGGTAAGCGTTGTTTTCTTTGGGGATGAACAGGACAAACATTGGAGTGTTCACTAGCGAAGCCACAAACTGATCAGAACTCATCTGGGGCAGCAAATCAACAAAAGTCAGCCTCACTTCCCACTTATTCAGCTCATGTTGGTTATAGTATGGGTTGGTGGTGCTTATGGTGCTATAGGTGCAGGGTATGGTTGGAGAGACTAGAAAGTTTAAGAGGTAAATATTTCCATTGAAATAGCCAATTTAATATGCATTGAGATCACAACCATCAAGCAGAAGAAAAGGATAAAAATAAAAAACCGAACTGTATTCTCATTCAACGTTTGTGAAGTGATAGAAGTTGATGTTGCATAACTAATTTTGAAAATTTAAATTATTTAAGGAACTTTATCCTAAATTGTTGATAGGTTAATTTTGCATGTTTCATGTGTCCTAGGAATCTTGAAATTTTAAATTTAAATATTAAAATACCTTTACTCAATTTTTATAGTTTAATTTTTCTAGTCTAATATGATAAAAGTGATAATATGTTGCTGCCATAATATGGCTAAAATATTGGTGTAATGGAACTGTGCACTCGGCAAAGTTGTAGTCTTAACTTTATAACTTCCTGATTTTGGTGAACTTTTTTCATCAGACTATCGTCAATCATGGTGCTCTCCAGGCTTGTTGGGCTTGTTAACACATAATCATACGAAAAACATCAAGAAAGAAACTTACTGGACCATATTGAACATTACAGATGGAAACAGAGAACAAATACAAGTAAGCCAGTAAATCCCAATTGCTTTTTTATTTGATTTAAATCCTTTTTTCTAATCAAACAGGCTATTGAAATTTCTTTTATCATTTATCCTTTTCTTTTAACTTTGACAAAGTTTGTTAGCATGTTTTATTACGGTTAATGTTTGATTTTAACGGGTTGTTTAAATTTTTTTAAACTGTTTTTTTTAATTGCTATAGTTCGGTTCCTTTGTTAACTTTTTTCTCCGCTAATACTCAACTGTTAGCTGTGGGTTAACACAAATTTGAACATGAATAATAGTGTGAAAAGTTTAAAAGCTAGAAAAAATTTATGAGATTTGAAAGGTATAAGATGTTTGACGATAGCTTTATAAAGGAAGAAGTTTTAAAAATTCCTTATTTTGTATGAATCTGATACTCTAGTTGGTAAATTTTGAATTTACGAGTATTAGCTGTATACTCTCGAACTCGAATTCCAAATAAAACACTAAATATTGCTGTAAAAGAAAAAACTCAAAACTAGGTCATGGATTAGCTATAAGAATGTATAAGTTAGTTATTAGAAGCACAAGGATAAAATATACGCTTATAAGTGATCTAATTATCTGAATATTTATAATCTAATTGTTATTTGGTGCTTTGATTTAAAATTTATAGAATTATCATTTCTTTTTAAATAATACATACTTAGAAGCATAATTTAGTCTTAGTAAACATTTAGAAAATAAAATTATCAAATAAAAATGACTTTTAGTTTAGAATAAAACAAATATATTTTCGATATTTAATATTTCTTAACAAATATCGTTAAAATACAACACTACTTCATTTGACTTTGGTCAACCCCTACGTTTTGACAAACGTTATGTGCAAATGAAATCACATTGGACAAAAGCTAGGTCAACATCAAACTTTTGTTTAAAATACAAGAGAAGAATATGCGGGGAGAGAAAGTGAGAAAGTTACATGCCAAACAGAGTAGCTTCATTTTTGTTAGAGAGAGATTGAACTAAAACCATGTAGCGACTTAGTGGATATGTGAATCAACTCTTCACTGGAGTTGACAAATCTAGCGGTGATTTTCCAAACTCCATTTTTTTTTTTGTCATATGAAATAACAATCTATATCAATGTCTGCAAATGAAGAATTCAAAAACGGTATTTTACAGCAAAATTATCATTCTCTTCTTTCTTAGTTGGAATAAAAGGAGCACAAACCACAAATGTAGACCATTCAAGCGAGAGACCAACAATGACCGAAGTGTTATTTTTCTTTTCAATTTTTTTTTATTTAAAAAAAAAAATCAATCAAGCAGAGAGCGTGTCACGTGTTAAAGTCAATGTTTTATATTCAAATTGATTCTTATATTTGTTATTTTTATTTAATTTAATCTCAATTTTGTTTAAAATAGAACAATTTTGTCCCTTCTCGAATTAAAACAAAATTTATTTATTTATTATATAAATGTTATAATGATATTTTTATTAAAATTCATATTTTTATTAAATATTTTGGTTATAATTAGTTTAAAATTAGAATGAAAAATTGTAAGAATGAAGACTAATTTTAAAATTTTAGGTGTTAGTTGTCATCCTTAAAATTTTCGTTGTAATTTTAAACTAATTATAACTTTAAACAATAAATATTTAATAAAAATGTGAATTTTAATAAAAATATCATTCTAAGTTTTATATAAAAATTAAATTTGGTATTAATTTTGAAAGGGACAAAAATGTTCAACTTTAAACAAATTTGGATTAAATTGAACAAAATAACAAATATAGGGACCAAATTAAATATAAAATATCAACTTTGATATGTGACATGATGTTAGATTTCCATGTAGACATTTTTTAAAAAATTTAAAAAAAATACAAAATGACAAGAGAGTCACGGTTCATTATATTTAATTATTCAAACCGCGTTAAAAAAGAAGAAGTTAAAAAGAGAAGACTAAATTTACAAAAATTGGGACTTGATTGAAATAATATTAGGACAAAAATTGAACAAAAATAGAGAAAAAAAGAAATATTTTAACCAGAAAAAAGTAACTTGAAAGTTAATTGATAATCAATTAAGAAAAAAAAAAAGAAAGAAAGAGAGATATCATTCTCCTTGGCAACATTGTGTTAAGCCATCCAAAGAAACTTGAATTAGTGTTTTTTTTTTTCTTTGTCTTGTGCTGTATCAGTGACCCCTATTGTCTTCAATCAAATAGTAGACCATTTTCAAACAAAATCCAACAACACTTAAGTATAAATAGGACTGGCTAATTGAGAGTCACTTAACTGATTATAATCATACATAACAATCCTACTGAATAGTGAGCACAATCTGAGGCTGCATATATTGGACTCTATAGCCAAACTTGGGTTGGTGTCTCTCTCAAAGCATGATGTTGGAAAAAGGTGCAAGTAGAACTTATGAAGATGCATTCGAAGCCTCCAATGGCACGATTCAACTAGCAGGTTCCAATGCTTTGATGATGATGGTCGTCTCAAAAGAACTGGTAAGTAATCAAATATCCTCCAAAGTCCAAGTATTTGAAGTTCATCAATTTCACTTCATGTCATCTAATTGTTATTTTTAAATAACTCGTTTTTTTTGTCTCTAAAACAAACAAAACAAATTGTTTTGGTTATTGGTAAGTAGTCATTTCAAACACACCGACTTTGAGCTTCATAAGACAGGAACTGTTTGGACTGCAAGTGCCCACATAATAACTGCTGTTATTGGTTCTGGAGTGTTATCTCTGGCTTGGGCTATTGCTCAGCTTGGTTGGATTGCTGGTCCTGCTACAATGATTCTGTTCTCTGTGGTCACTTATTACACCTCACTTCTTCTAGCTGCTTGTTACCGTACTGGAGACTAAGTTATTGGCAAAAGAAACTACACTTACATGGATGTTGTTCGATCCCATCTAGGTATGCATGCTACCCAACTCAATTATGGTACCATTTGTAATGTCTTTTTTCATAGCATTTCCGGAAAAAGTATAAATTAAAACTAGTTTATATCAAAGTTGGCAGATCAATTCAAGGTCTCGACTTTCTTGTTCATATTCATGCTTTTACTGAAGAAAAACATTCTTGGGTTTTGAAGGTAGAATGAATGCTAAGTTGTGTGCATGGGTTCAGTATGCGAACCTTTTTGGAGTGGCAATAGGGTACACCATTGCAGCTTCCATAAGCATGATGTGAGTTTTGAATGATGCAAGTGTTGTTGTGTGGATCAAAGTGTAAGAACAAATGTGTTGATTGATGTTTTCAGTTGTAACAAACTTGTACAATATTCCTTTTGAACAAACTTGCAATCTTGCACTTGCATTTTGTACGTTTTGTTATGTTGTACGTTTTGTTATTTTGTCCTTTCTGTTTCGTTATGTTATTTTGTCCTTTCTGCTATTAGAATTCTAGAATAGAAGGGGCTGTATTTAGGATACTGATTGTATATAAATATTGGATGATCTTTTATTAAATGCACACCTTTTGATTATTGCCAAACACTGTCACCTTTTATCATCTTTCATTATATGGTATCAAAGCTCCCTCTTGGAGCTCTGCTTATTCCTTCCAAATGTCTTCTACTCCTCCTGCCAGTACAAAGAACTCTAATGAAGCCACTGATCCTACCATGAACCCATCCAGTCCCTTCTTCATTCATCCTAGTGAAGGACCCTCCTCTGTCTCCATAACCCCTGTCCTTGATGGCACAAACTATCTGTCCTAGTCACGTGCCATTAAAATGGCTTTAATCTCAAAAAATAAGATGGCTTTCTTGTTAGGCACCATTCCTATTCCTAAGGTTGAAGAACCTCTTTATTCTGCTTGGGAAAGGTGCAATACCCTTGTCATGTCGTGGTTACTCAACTCGGTTACTCCTTCCATCACCCAAAGCGCTATTTTCTTCGAGTGTGCCATAGACATTTGGAATGACCTTTGCGAATGTTTTTCGCAAGGCGATCTCCTAAGAATCGCAGAGCTCCAGGAAGAAATATATGGACTTTCTCAAGGAACTCGTTCTGTCTCTGAGTTTTACACCACATTGAATACCTCTAGGAAGAACTCGATAACTACAGACCCTTTTCTTCTTGCTTGTGTCTTGCCAAAACTTACCACCAACAGGATTTCATAATTCGATTCCTCAAAGGTCTGGATGAACGCTTCTCTGTTGTGCGTTCCCAAATCCTTTTGATGGATCCTCTTCCCGCTATCAACCGCATCTTCTCCATGGTTGTCCAACAGGAACGACAACTCACTTTGTCTTCACCTACTGAACCCAACGCCTTTGTGAATGTAACTAATCACTCTTTCTCCGGCAAAGGGCGTAGCTTTGGTCCTCCTTCCGCTGTCAAAGGGGCCTCTACCAAGAAATGCTCCTATTGTCATCGTCCTGGACACACCATTGACGTGTGTTAGGGAAAGCATGGCTATCCCCCTGGTCATCCTCGATACCCAGGAAGGCCAAAGTTCAACCGCGATGCCTTTAGCTCTTCCTCCTCCATTAACAATGCAGCTGTGATTGAACCGACTGAGGGAGGCAACGGTTCCGAGAAGGAGGGAGGCCCCATCACTTTGACTCAGGCCCAATATCAAACCCTAATGTCTTTGCTCCAACCACAACAACAAAAAAATGCTTCTGATGTAACTGGGCCCAACTCTCTCGTTCAGCCCAATAGAGTGAATCTCATCAACACTCCAAATGATCAAAAAAATTGAGTTTAATGGTACCTCCTTTATTTCTTGCACTAACACACACCATACCTCTTACACCATTCACAATGTTCCCTAGATCATAGTTTCAGGAGCAACAAATCATGTTGCATCTTCTCTAAATTATTTTTCAAATTATTCTAACATTAAACCTGTACAAATAAGTTTACCTGATAAGTCCATTGTTAGTGCCCACATATCTGGAACAGTCATTTTTTCTCACGAATTTATCATTCACAATGTTTTGTTTGTTCCGGTTTTTCATTTTAATCTTTTATCCATATCCAAACTCATACTGACTCATAAATATATTCTCATCTTTCATGATTTTTTTTTGCACCATCCAGGACAAGCGTACGTTAGGGATGATTGGTTTGGCTAATCTTCAACAAGGTCTATATCATCTGCAAGTCAACAAAGAAGCCAAGGTTCTTTCAACAACCAAACCTTCCATTAATGAAAGTGCTACCAATACCATCTCAAACTCCAACCTTTGGCATTATAGATTAGGACATCTCTCGGGAAACCGATTAAATATGTTATGTGAACAATTCCCTTTTATTCCAAAACATATTAATGAAAATTGTGACATTTGTCATTTTGCAAAACAAAGAAAATTGCCTTATTGCCTTAGTGATAGTAGAACTTCAAAAAAATTTGATCAGGTGCACATAGACATTTGGGGACCTTTTTCTAAGGCCTTCATTCATGGTGAAAAATATTTTTTAACTATCTTGGATGATTTTAGTAGATATGCTTGGATTGTCTTATTGAAATCAAAATCCGAAGTGAAAATTTATGTTCAAAATTTTATTTCTTTAATTGAAAATCAATTTGATTCAAAAATAAAATGTATACGGATGGATAATGGTCAAAAAAATTTTCTTAAAGATTTTTTTGCTTCAAAAGAGATTATACATCACACCAGTTGTGTTTATACCCCTCAACAAAACGGGCGTGTTGAGAGAAAACACCAACATATTCGTAATGTGGCATGTGCTCTCATGTTTCAATCTCAATTGCCCAATAAAACATGCAGTTTATCTTATTAACCGTATACCTTCACTAGTTACAAAGAAACAAACTCCTTACGAACTTTTGCATAACCAAAAACTTGATTTTTCCATGCTTAAAGTTTTTGGTTCTTTATGTTATGCAACCACTGGGCCCAAACAAAAATTTGATTCTAGGTCTAGAAAAGGAGTTTTTCTCGGCTATCAGTTTGGCACAAAAGGCTATATTATTTTAGACTTACAAAATAAAGACATTTTTGTCTCTAGAGATGTTATCTTCTATGAGTCCCATTTTCCTTTTAATAACAAACTCGAGGCCCAAGAAAAAGAAAAGTTATTTCCTCCACAAACAAAGACCTTCCATGACATTGATCCTCTCCAACTTACACCTCACCACAATAATTTTACACCTCAGGACCAACATCCATCACAGACTCCCATTTTACCTCAAACCTTATCTTCCCCAACAACCTCATCCTCTCCACAAATTTCGCCATCAACTTCTCCATCCCAGTCAATCTCGCCACATATCTCTTCCTCACCTCATCCAAACCCTATTCCTTTCATACCAAGACGAACCACTCGTAGCTCTAAACCCAATGTTTGACTTGCAGATTTTGTTTGCTACAACCTAGAGACCAAACCAAATCAATCATCGTCAACGTGCATGTATCCTATCCAATCTGTTCTTTCTTCCATTAATGAGTTTGAGCGTCATTATGTCATGAACCTAACTTCTGAGATTGAGCCCCTAAACTATCAAGAAGCAATTTTGAAGTCGTGTTGGAAAGAAGTCATGAAGGATGAAATTGAGGCTTTAAAGCTGAACAAAACTTGGGAGATTGTGGAAACTCCTAAGAATGTCAAGCCCATAGGATGTAGATGGGTTTACAAAATCAAAAGGAAACCAAATGGGAGTGTGGAGCGATATAAGGCAAGGCTTGTTGCGAAAGGATTCTCTCAAGTTGAAGGGATAGACTTCTTTGAGACTTTTTCTCCAATGGTTAAAATGACCACCTTACGAGTTATCCTTGCCCTAGCTTCCATAAACAATTGGAAATTGCAGCAACTGGATGTTAGTAATGCCTTTTTACATGGTGACTTGTCCGAGGAGGTTTACATGAAGATTCCTCAAGGTCTATATGGGTATAAATCCTTACAGTGTTGCAAGCTCAAGAAATCTGATATCGCTGTCGTAGTGAACAAAATAGTTAGGGTTAAGATAACCCTGAGTCGTCTCACAACGAATACGGAATTGATCTCAAATATTTGATTCTTAAAAATGCAATTAAAACTAACAACTATAAAAATAGGGGGTTTTGATATGCAAAGAAAATGACACGGAAGATTGTAAACACAATAATAGTAAATAGGTCAATTCCACTACTTTTTCTAAATAAGATTCTTCATTGGTTATCTAGAGTATATTGTTAAATTAATTATTGTTGTTGATTTACAAATCAATCAATGTAAAGACTCAATTCATTTGTTGGCATTTCACTTTTAATCAAAGTACAGTCTCAATTAAAAGTGAGAATTGTTAGATTGTCCATAGTAAATTCAATCAAAGTACAGTCTCAATTAATTTTACTATGCCTAATCAGGTCTATTCCTTTGTTTCTTCATCAAATAGAAAACTTAATTAATCAAAGTAAAGTCTTGACTAATTTTAGTTAAAGTAATTACCTCTAATAAAAGTAAAGTCTCAATTATTGGCAAAAACTTATTTAATCAAATGAAAGTTTCTAAATAAAATCAAAGTAAAGTCTCAATTTAATTTAAAAACCTTTTAACTCATATGATTAGCATGCATGTAGATGAATCATTATTTTCTATTCGATTAAGAAGCAAAGGACATAAATAAACAAAAACCACAACAATAATCAAAATAACAAACACATAAATTCATCTAACCTCAGAATCCAGTTAAGAAATTACAGTGGAATCAACGATGAAGGAAAGAAAATAAAAGAAAAGAGAGAATGAGAGATGTGATGGATGACGGTGTTTGCCAAAATTAGAGAGTTCTAAGTTGTTTAAGTTGTCAGTCGTTTCTGCTCCCTTAAGTCTCTTTATATAGGCTTTAACTGGACTTTAGGCTTTATATGTCAGTTGCTAAAATCTTTTATTTTTATTTAATTAATTAGCAACTTAATTCCTATCTAATTTCCAATTCTGCCCCTCTTATTTAACTATTTTTGCAGTTTTGATCAAAGTTGACTGCTGACTTTGACCAGTTGACCAGTTAGACTGTTCAATAGCAGGCTGACACGTGGCAGAGTGCACTCTCTTTCCAAACTAGGGTTTCTGCCTCCATGGTTTCTTCTTTGGCTGCGCGGCCGTGACTGGTTTTCTTCTCCGACGAAGGCGCGGTGGTCGGATTCGCTAGCGTGGTGGCTCGCGTTGCTGCTACAGGTGGTGCGGTCTGGATTCTGGTTGCTCTCCGTGCCAATGATGATGCGATGCAGGTTTGTGTTGGTGGAAGGCGCAACGAATTCTGGTTGCAGATCCAGATGCTGCTGCGTTTCCATGTGTGGTGCAATTGCTCGTGGTGGTGCTCGGAGAAGATGGAAAATGGTTCAGATGCAGATCCGACGAGTGCAGATCTGTGAAGGTTCGATCATGGCTGTGGTTACGTGATGGTCGTGCTGCTGCAGCGTGGATCTGTTCGAAGGTGGCTCGCTGTGTGCACAAATGGTTCGCATTCTCCTCTCTGCCATGGATGTGTGTTGCAGGAACGTGGCGGAGTTGCGGTGGTGATGTTCAACGTCAGCCGCAAGAATGGAGAATGGTATGGAGGCGCGCTGCAGTGATGATGGAGAACGCTGCTATGTGCTCGCGAGAAAGATGGAAGCTTCCATGGTTCTCGACGTTTCTGCTGAATTCTCCGGCGAGTTGCAGGCACGGAGGATGGTGGTGGCACGGCTGACAGCGAGGTCCGTGAATGGTGGCCGGCGGCTGCCATGGTGATGGTAGGAGAGGAGGAAAATTAGGGTTAGGGTTTCATGTGTGAGATGGAGGAGATGATGACGTGGCAAGATCTAACTGGTCAATTTGGTGAGTGGAGGATTATGACACGTGGCTTGTTATGGTTGGCTAATTTTAAAAGGTGGGGATTGCCACATGGCATGATCTGGTTGAGTGGAGTTTAATGGTAGGAGGGGTGCAACTTAGTAAAAACTAGGGGTGCAGAACAGGTTTTTGGTGGTCCACTTTAGAAGGAGTGTGCAAATAAGATCTAGGGGTGCATTTAGCTCCTGATTTATTCTTTTCCAAAATTTCCTGATTTTGGACTTATTTTGTAACTTTGAATATTTCAAATCCACACTA
>Ga0214544_1011384_pt1 | contig 12324 bp, 7 predicted proteins | sample CNSS3metaG_FD_160074 | JGI IMG/M metagenome (GOLD analysis project Ga0214544, IMG submission 160074) | Root nodule microbial communities from cowpea collected in UCLA plant growth center, Los Angeles, California, USA - CNSS3 | ecosystem: Host-associated > Plants > Roots > Nodule | place: USA...
GATGGGGGGGGGGGGGTGTTGATTCATGGCAATCAAAGCTTAAAAAGTGTATTGCCTTATTAACTACTTAAGTTGAGTACATTGCGGCATCTGAAGCTTGAAAGGAGACTTTATGGATGAAGAATATCATGTGTGAATTAGGTCACGTCAAGAGAAGTTATTTGTGTATTATGAAAATCAAAGTGCAATTCATCTAGCTAAGAATTCCACTTATCATTCCCATTCAAATCATATTGATATTCGCTATCATTGGATAAGGAAAGCTTTGGATAATGGATTATTAAAGTTGGAGAAGGTTCACACAAATGATAATTGGTCTAACATGTTAATTAAGACGATACCAGTTAAGAAACACTTGATCTGATAGGACTATTGATACCCTGAATTAAGTCGGGAAGGGGGAGAATGTTGGAAATATATCCCTCCTTGATTAAGGGATGTAATTCCTATGCATGGAAACTAGTAAATGTTTTCTCCAAGGTCTTGGAATTATTTTCTTTAACTCTTAAAGAGATGTACATTCATCTTTGAAAAGGCGAAGAACTTTTAATATTCACTATCACTCTTTATCTAGAAACCTCAAGCCTTCACTATAAATAAGGGGCCTTGAGGGAGTTACAGACACACAAGTGTAGTTGAGTGATCCAACTAATAAGTTGAAAAGTAATAGTGAGTTTAGTATCATTTGAGAGAGAAAAGAGAATTTCCATCATTTCTTAGTGAGATAGTTGTAAGCCATCCAAAGGGTGAGTTTGTGTGTTATCCTCTTAATAAGAGAGATCATTTTGTAATCATACTTTAATAGTGGAGTTCTTATACTGGACTGGTCTCGTGGTTTTTCTTATCATATTTGAGTGAGTTTTCCAAGCTAAAAATGTTGGGATTTATTCTCCTATCTTATTCTTTTTTTCTTAAGCCTATTTATGTTATAAAGATAGAGGGAAATTTGTTCGCTTCCGCATATTTTGTTTAATTTCCCAACATTTATTGTATTCAACTAATTAATGAATAATTAGGGCAAGAATCCTAGTTATCTTGTACTTAAATTTCACGACGCTTCTCATCATGATTTGTAATATATATAATACTATGATTTATCAAAAGAAAAAAAACTTTTAAGTATATATACTCCAAGATATTATGAAATATTTTCAACATATTTATAGTTAATATCTAATGATATAATAATTTATTATCATATTCTATTATATCTTCAAGATATTATGATATAATAACTCATTATCTAATATCTCCAAGATATTACGATATAATAATTGATCATCTAATATCTTCAAGATATAATACTTGATTATATTCGAGTAACATAATTTGGTTAAATATATTTGATTGTTTATGTCCTAGGAAGCCTATATATACACATATACAGAACATGGTGAACTTGAGCATATAGTCTTTGTAGGTGAACTTCCTTTCTCTGTGACTTGGAGCTCAGTTGCACGTCACTCGTCTAGTTAGCTTTACCTCGAAGACTGTTCACCCAAAGCCGGTAAGAACATTTGGCCCCCACTATAAGGACTGAATAAAATTATTTCCAAACCACAAATTTTATGGTAATGTACTACAATTTAAGCATGTACAAAAATTAATAACTTTCATTTATAAGGAGTGCTCTCTTTTGGAGTTTCAAAGAAAATAGTGTGTTTACTTCTATCCTAAATATAAAATATTTATAACTACCTCATAAATTTTGAAATTGAGTCGATTTAGTTAAAAACATTGAACTTCTTCATAATTATTATGTTATTCTTTGAATTTAGAAAGAGAAAATAAGTTAAATAATATATAAGAAAAAAATGTTAACATAATATTTTCATATTTTAAATTGAATTTGGTATAACGTTAAATTCATTTTTTTGTTACAAAGAAGAATAAGAAATGAGTTTTTTCACTTAACACTTTTCATAAACTGCATAAATTGTTAGGTTCTTCAACTGGACATACAATAGAGAGTTAGAACGTAGTTGACATTCGACTCTTCTCATGATCTAATGGAAACTACCTTCTCCATTATGGACACATAAGAGAGAATTAGTATACAATAAGCAAGATCTGAACCCAATTCGTCCATTTGTTGAACTTGTTAAAATTAATTAATAAATGGTTAAATTAGTCTTTTGATCCCAATTATTTTGAATTGATTCAAGTAAGTCCCTTTATTTATTTATTTTTGTTCAATTAAGTTCTTTTCTTTGAAAAATTGATTAAATTAGATCATTTCCATTATTTTTGAACCAACGGCGTTAAAGACCTATGACGTGCCACTTCGTAGTTTTTTTTTTTAATTTCTCCATGTGTTAGTGTCATGTCACATGACATTGTCAATGACACATCATGTCAATGTCACTGTCAAACATCAATGTCTTATATTCAATTCAGTCTCTATATTTATTCTTTGATTATATTCAGTCCCAATTTTTGTTTTACATGGAGCAAATTTATCCATGTGGCATTGAACCACGTTAATTTTGTGTGTTCTTGTACGTCTCTTTCTATGTTCCTTGTATTGTTTAAAACTACAGATTCTCTATTATCAAAAATCTCTATTTGTGTGGTTAATGTTATGCGGTAAATTTGTTTGAGTTAATTATTGGTAGGAAAAAATGTATATCCTTTTGACATTGAATACTTGATAATATATTTTCTTTGTTGTGATTTTTATTTTTTTAAAATTAATTAATTTTTGGAACAATAAAATGGTGGATATGGGCATAAGGTACAAATATGTGTACTGTAATCTAACAAACTTATATTAACTTTTATGTCATTAGTTTGGTAATTAATTTATAAGACACACACTTTATATTTTTACACTTTTATGTAATTATTTAACCATTACATTGTTATTTGGTACTCTCATTTGACATTTATAATATTATAATCTTCTAGTTGATATTTGACATTGGAGAAAAAAAAATATGAATTTCCTTTTAACATTGAATACTTAATAAAATCATACTTTTTTGTATCATTTGTAATTTTTGTATTAATTAATTTGGAAATAGTAAATCGACATATACAAACACATATATAGATATATTCATTCCTCGATAGGAATTATCTATTAAATACAAAAATAAAGAAGAAAGTAAATTTTTACTTTATTAACCTCACATTATCATATCTAATTCAAATCTCTTACCTTGTGTTTGGTTGAAGAATTTCAACAATTCCAAGAAATTGAAATACATATAATAAGAATTACTTGTAATTGAATTCCCTTTTTATCTTAAATTGTTTGTTTGGATAAAATCATTGAAATATCTTAGATTTCCATCTTATTTGAATAAAAAATGCAATTTATATCTTAAGGCACACTCAACTTTATTCTTGAGCTCGAGTTAAATTAGTTTGACCTTCAATTTAGGACGACACGTCTTGAATTTCAATTCAGGTTGACAACCAAAGATTCAACATGAGCAGACTAAGCCTAACCTTCAGCAAGGGCCAACTCGATTTAGCCTTCGGTCCGATCCAGGCTAACTCAGCTCAACTTCGACCTAGGTGGACTCGGCTCTACTTTGTCCATGACTGACTCGGCTCGCCCATTAGCACGGGCTGACTCGACATGACCTTCAACCCAAGTCAACTCGACTCGACTTTGGCCAGACCCGACTCAGCTCATCATCTACAACTGTCAAAATAGGCCACATGGCCCGACCTGGCTCGACACACCATGGGTTGGTCACTTAGTGAGCTAACCCAATCCGACTCACTTATTAAGGAGCCAAAAAAATTTGAACCCAAGCCGACCCACCACATGTTGGTGGGTTAAACAAGTTGGCTCATTAATTAAAAAAATACAAATTTTTTCTTCAATAAAAAAAAACCTAATTTATACTTGTTATTAAAATCTAAATAAACTTTAATACAATCCCAAGGCAATCCAAAGTAATGTTAAACCCCAAATACAAACCAAAATCACAAAAATATTAGTTTTGCATTTGTCAACCCAATATGTTGGACAAAAAGTGACAGCTCAACCCAACCCAAATACAAAAAAAATTGTGTGGCCCTTTATCTGCAAGTGGGTTGGTGAGCCAACTCGAGTGAGTCGGGTTCTTGATGGATCGGGTAAAAGATTGACTCGTACTGAAATTTTTAAGAAAATTTCAACCCAACCCGGCCCAAACTTGTGATGGGTCGGGTTGGCCCATGGGTTCTGACCCACTTTGACATCTCTAGTATTCAATCCAATACTAATTTTCTTGTAGGTGGAGTGATAGTGGAGTGAAAAGGGGTCAATTTTCAAATTTCTTATACTTTTGAGGGTATTTGAAATTCTTATATTTTACTCATTTGAAATATCTTTAAAAAAATTAAATTTGAATTTCTTTTTAATTATTTTATCCAAACAAGACATTTTAGTATGAAGAAATTTAAATTCTTCAAATAAATAAATTACCATTCTAAATTACTCATCCAAACCCAACATAATTTAATGTTGGATATAAATTCCAAATATTATGGATTTTGGAAGTTTCGATATAAAACTTGAACTCTTGATCTTAGATTAATTAAATACCTGGTAATTGAATTACTTACAATTGAATTCTCTTCATTTCTTAAATAATTAGTTTGGATGAAGTAATTTAATTTTTACTTTACGGCGAACTCAACTTTACATTTAAGTCTAACTAACTTAGCTGGAGCTTCAATTTGGTACGAGTCGTCTTGACTTTTGGTTCAAGTTGACCTTAAGCTTAGCTCGACCTTTGGTCTCGGATTGACTCGACCTAACGTTACTTGACCTTCAACCTAGCGCGACGTGGTCCAGCTTGACCTTCGACGATCAGACTTGGTTCGACCTTCAGCCCAACCGGACTCGACCTTCGGCTCAACCGAGCTCGACCTATCGCTAAACCCGGCTCGACCTTTGGTTCAACTCAACCTTTGGCCTGATTCAACCTTTGCCACAAGGCCCTATTTGACCTTCGGCACAAGTTGGGCCGACCTATCTTGACATTTGTCCGACTCGACTTGTCCTTCGATTCTTCCAAGTCTAGCTCGACCTAGGTCGGTCCGGCTCGACCTTTGTTTCCAACTCGGTCCGGCTTGAGCTTTGACCTGGCTAGACCTAACTTGACCTTTGATTCGAACCGACTCATCTCGACCTTTTGCCCAGCTCGACTCGATTTTTTGGACCTATAGACTTTTCTTGTTCTAACCAATGAGCAATTCCACAACTTGAAAATTTTCAATTTCTTTCTTTTTTGAGTGAATTTCAAATTGTACTATTTTAGTTATTTGAAATACTTTCTTAAAATTATTCAATTTCATTTTTTTTTAATTTTCTCATCCAAACATGTCATTTTCCTTAATGGTGTGTTTGGATGAGGCAATTCAAGAGGGTGATTTATTTATTTGAAGAATTTGAAATTCTTTGTAATGAAAAGCTTTGTTTGGATAGAGAAATTAAAAAGCATTTAAAATGCATGCATTTTTTTTGAAGTATTTCAATTAGCTAAATTAGAAGACTTGTCACTCAACCTCACACTCTCAACCCCAATCGGACCCAACAAACCCGACAACCATGACAAGTTGGGCTGACTAGACATATAGACGGATCGAAGCAGCTTAAAGACCTAGATGGACCGGGGTGACCTGATGACACCGCGGACTTGACAACTCAAACAGGCCATTCAAGCTCGACAACCCACACCGCCCGACGGGCCTGGTGACCAAGATGTGTCGAGTTGGCCCAAGGACCCAAACAGATTAGGCTGGCTCGACGACATAAACGATATGAGCGAGCTCGACGACCTAAATGGGATTGACAACCCAAACAAGTCGGGTTGGCTTGAAGACAAAGACGGGTTGAATCGACCTGACAAGGACGACGGGTCAGCGAGTCCGATGGCGCAAGCAAGACGTGTGAGCCCAACGACCCACACAGGTTTGGCGGGCCAGCCCGACCTCGAGGTGTCGGGCGGGCCTGACGACCCAGACGTGTCGAGTAGGTCCAACAACCCAACCGACCTGTTGACCTGACAAGCCTGACCAGCCCAATGACCTAGTCGGGCTCGACCGACCTGATGACCTAGTCTAGCCCGATCGACCCAATGACCTAGACGGGCCCGACCAGTTCGACGACCCAAGCGATACCGATCGACCCGACGATCTTGCTAGGTCGAGTCGGCCCAACGACACAGACTTGCCAAGTGTGCCTGATGACACAAACAGGTCCAACAACCCATATCGATCAGGCGGGCCCGATGACCTAGTGGGGCCAAGCCGGGCCAACGACCTAGACGAGTTGGGTCAACGAACTTAACCAGCATAACCGACCCGTATGGGCTGTCAGGCTGGTCAGGCTTGTTTGGATCGTCGGGCCGACCCAACCTATCCCGTTTGGGTTTCTTGGCCCGGCTAGTCGTTGGGTCGGCCTAACCCATTTGGATCGTCGAGCCCGTTTCCAAATTTATCATGAACTCAAAACATAATTAAACCTAAAATGAAATTTTATCACACAAGAAATTGAATTATTTTATCTAAACAAGAAATTGAAATGTAAGTTATTTTAATTTCTTTATCCAAACAAGTTATTTAGAAAATAAAGAAAATTTAGTTGCAAGCAATTCAAATACAATGCATTTCAACATTTCAATTTCTCAGCATTGTTGAAATACTTCGTCCAAACACAAGATAAAAGAATTTCAAATTCTCCAAATAAATAAATTAGTCTCTTGAATTGTTTCATCCAAACATACTATTATTTTTCTCTCAAAAGTTAATTAATTTAAAATGTTCACTTGAAATAAAAAATAAATTTTATTTGATGTTGTTTTGAATCAAATTTTTCAACCAAAATTAGATATTTTTTATATACATAAATTATCTTCACGAGAGCATAAATGAAAGTTCCTCCATGGTTTTGTTTCCAAGAAAATTAGGTATGAGTTACTTACCATGACATGACTCTAGCATAAAAGAAATCATAATTTTCACTTTTGCATGTTATCAGCAATTTATGTAAGTTGCTATGATTGGAGTGCAGAGAAGCAAGACGATTAAGTTTTCTACTACTCTTATCTATTGTGTAAGGCTACCTCCAATTACGTGGTTGAAACATGCTGCAATAACATAACCGTGTCCACCATAATTTAACATTTCAAGGCAAAATCGTCGGTGATACAGAGAAGACTTAAAACGCTGTTTCTTCCTCGATATACTTAAGAAAACCGTCACCATTGTCAGAACATTATGGCGACCTTTCCTAGGATGCATGTAGGTTGTTCCCTAATACGACCAACTCACTTAAATGTACCTAGGTAGTCGCTTCAAACCTATGTTTTTAAAATCAGATTCTCACTTAATTACTTTAATTTAATCTCCTGTTAAGTAATATTATTCTATTTGTAAGTTATGGATGCAAACTAACAAAAATATATGTTTTGTCAATGATATAAATTTGATCCTGTTTTTGTTCATAGACTATTTTAGATTGATATAGACACAGTATTGTTATTCATTCTTATACGTTTATCTTTTGAATAAATTCAACTATGTAAATAGTGTTCAAACCAAAAGCTCACACACAACTAAATATATAAGTCATGCTTCTACCACACAAATTCTTCTTAAGGTTACTGTAAGTATACTGTTCCTTCTCCCTCTCCAATTCTAACTAAAATTTTGAAACAAAAATAAATATTACACACCATAAAAATACATTTTTAAATAATTATTTTGGTAATTTATGGTTTAATCTGATTTAATTCTTGGTTCACAACTATAATATTTATAATTCTAGTTTCGGATTTTAAAATATCCAAAATTTGGTTCAACATTAAAATTTTGACTTTTTTTTTATTTCTATAACATAAATATACATGATATATATATATATATATATATATATATATATATATATATATATATATATATATATTTATATAAAAAAAATAAATTATTAGATAAAAATTATAAATTTTTAATTTTAAAGACTTTAATTATAAAAATTAAAGGATCAAAATTAGAGAGTATAAATTAAAGAAGCACAAAAATTGTAATATTCAGATTTCTTTAGTAATAATATTTTTATTATCTTCCCTCGTATTATTGCTAGTAAAAATTTTATTTTATTTTATTTATTATTGGATAAAGAAATTTTATTTGTTTAGCATTACTCATGTTTTAATGTAATTCATGATAATTATTTCATATAGGAATCTACCAAATATTTAAAAACTGGTGCAAACTTGTACATATTATGGTCGTCAAATAAAGATCTACATGAATTGTTCGTAGCTATTAAGTTTTACCCTCGCACTTCTTCAACTTTATTTTCTATCAATTTACAATGAAAAATTGTATAAAGTTTTCAAATAAATAAAAACTATCATTCAATCATAATGTTTAAGAGTTTAAAAAGTTTGCTTTAGATGAAAAATTATGAATAACTTTAACAGTTAATTATTAAGTTCTCTTCTCAAAGAACTTCTGTTCATTACAAAAGCTTGTGCAAAGACTTATTAGGACTAAATAACTTTAATAATCATGCATCAACATCAATTACAACTATGTACGTAAAATAATTGTTGATAAAAAATATATAATATAAACGCACATTATTTAATGACTTTCATCAAAGCCTAAATATATGATAGTAAAACAATACGTAAAAAATTCAAAAGTTTTAGTAAGATGCGAAAATAATAAAGACAAGTGAGTGACAAAATGTCCTGTTCAAACAACATTTGTTTCTCTTCTTTTACTATATTTCAAGAATTTGGTTGAAAAACTTTAATGTTTAAAAGTGTGTATATATTCAGATATTTTAGATGGACATATAGTTGAACAGTAATTCATATGGGTGGGGAAACTGAGAAGATAACATAGAGAAACATAGTTTAAGGAACGTATACGATGACGATAATTTCTTGTTTTTTAGTAAATAGTCAAAACAGACACAGTGGATACAAAAGCCTTATCAACTTGTGTGTACTTTGGAGATATTTTTCTCATAAACTCCTACTCAGTACTGTCCAAACTTGTAAGGAAATATTATCGTGATCAAAATGTATGGTCTAAAAACAACCACCACAAAATAACGAGACCCAGTTCTATTCATCACTAACTTCATGAATCATCACACTTTTTTTTTTCTTCTTTTATCTTCCAAATATTAGTAAAACAAAATCCAAAAAGTTCTAGCCTGCAAGTATGGCTACCATATTTACAGATGTTCAACAGTGACATAATATATCATCAAAGAAAAAAAAAAAAAAAAAAAAAAAAAAAAAAACTTTGAAGGTACGAGTTCTCCACTTTGAAATGGAGACCCTTGATCTTCTTTTGACATGGCCAATAATAGAGAGGGCCTAGCAATTAAAGGGTCTTCAATGAATCTGCAAAAGTTTGCAGATTTCAGGTACTCTGAATTCTTCTCCCAAAAGGAAAACCAGTGCATTCAATTTAGACTAACTAAGCAAATAGGTGTTTCAATTCAACCCTATCACCATAGTCAAAACTCTCTTTCACATCTATGGATATCCCTTATCCAGATTAAATCAATTTTCTTTCTTAAATTACTTCGGGAATTTCTATATTTATTAAAAAATCACTTCTTTTTTTTACTTTCTTTTTACTTTCTTTTTCTGGTGTCTCAGTCCAGAGAGTACTTAATAAGTTCTTGTACGTGTATATGTCCAATGTGTCAACTTAATTAAACCTTTCCGTCTGGAATTTGGATTCCATAAAATATATAATTTCTCCATCACTTCACAAGTTCCAAATGTCATGCACTGAAAGCTACTTCTTCATATGTACCATGCATTACATCAGAAAACATGTATAAGAGAAGGATGCACATGCATGAAAAAATACTAGAATCTGTGTTTGTGTTTTTCTGCAGAAACAATAATTGAGTCGAAACTAACATCATATATAAGTAGATTTTTGTGACTGCTAATACATTCAACTTGAAGCTTCGTGCTTCTTCTTCTATTCACAAAAGGGACACTTATTATATAACGAAAAAACAAGTAGAGAACACGCATAAGCAAAGTGTTTACAAAGCTACTACTACTACTATTTTTATAAACTTATTACTAAACTAGATTATTAAACCCTTTTGAGAAGCCTAAGAAACACTGATAGTATATATACTCTATTCTCTTGCCGCTTAAGGATGTCTTTGTTTCTTGTTTCCTTTTTCAACACATTACATCCTTGAGAAGCTTGTACCTTCGTGTGGAGGGTCTTGGTGAAGGAGCAGGACCCTTCCCCTTCTCCAAGCTCGAACCACTCTCCTCATGCTGCTTGATCTTCTCACCGGAATATTCCGATCGACTCGTCCCTCCGCTGTGACTTCCGGCCACCGATTTCTTCGAATTACCATGATGTCTTGTGTAGTTTCTCCTCTCACTTTGACACCAATCGCATATCTCAATCTCAACCATTTCCCGGTAGTAGTTGCTACAATACCTATACAAAGATTGATCAAGTTACAAGAATTAACAGTGCATGTATGTGTTTGATGACTATGTACATGTTCATATATATATATATATGCATGATGGTGAGAATGAGAATCAGAGAATCAGATAAAGAAGTGATGCAGTTACATGTAACTGTCATGAAATTAGAGGTATCCCTTTTGATGACATGATGATAAAGAAAGATGATGCATGTATGGTGTTGGATGATGATGATCGAAGAAGAGAGAATCTGAGAGAGCACACATACGAGTGTTGGAATCGGTGACGACATTTGCTGCAGCGGAAAAGCTTGTCAGGGAAGCCAACGTCACCACACATGCAGCAAACGGTTTGAAGGTCCACCATGGTTGGTGTGAGTGAGAGAGAAAGATGCAAAATTTGGAAGAGAGAGAGATAGATAAAAGTGAAGCAGAAGATAGAGAGAAAGAAAGGGTGTTTATATAGAGAAAGAAGAGGGTGAGTTTGTTTGATGATGAAGTCGGTGTATCAATATTATTAATAATTTAATAAATAATAAGGATGTTTATTGTTAAATTATATAAAAATAAATAAATAAATAAAATAGAAGGAGACCACAGGTTACTTGCAGTCGTTTTCAGTTGAGGCAGGGAACCAAGAGAGAGAACCTTAAAAAAAGAAAGAGAGAGAGAGGAAAAGACATAGTGTTCTGTCCTGTGGCTGAGGTTGCTTGATTACTGTTTCTTACTTATGTATATATTTACATATTCTTTTTTCTTTGTGTGATGATTTTCTGTCCTTGTAAACAGTGTAGTGGTATTAAATGACACACTAGTTTTCTTTTTTTTTCTTTTAATGTTGTTTATTGTTGTGAGAAGGTGTCTGCGTCAGTGTGTTTGTTTTTGTTTTGGAACAGTTCTTGTCCGGTGGGTGGGTTTTGGAATTTGGATATAAAATAGAAAGGTTGGGTATGAAAGGTGGTAGCCATGAGAGCCACGCTGAGGAATCAAAGATTCGTGAAGTCTATGGTGACAAAGGCGAAACCCTCCAATCTATGCAATATTCTCAGACCAGTGTTTTGTACAAAAGGACATGTCTTAAGAGGTTTTCTTTTGCTAAATATGTTTCATTAATAAAATCACTTTTCAACAGTGAAAGTGTACCAAAAAAAGAAACAATGAATCATACTTGCTCGTGTTGCTGATGTTTAAAATATATATATATATATATATATATATATATATATATATATATATATAATATACTGCTGGATTTTAAAGTTTGATTATTTTCCTTTTCAGTAAAATCTTACTATAAGAAAGTGTTTACTAATTATGAAAATTTATTTTAAAGTTAACAAAATCATCATATAATATTGTGTTTAGATATTAAGTGAGAATTCAACTATTATTCAGTTGTTAACTCAGTGATTAAGTAAATTATTCTAATTGTTGTTATTTAGTCATCTAAAATGGAATAAATAGAGGTTTTATTACTACTCAAATACAATAATCATTCTAGTTGATATTATTTGATTATCATTTTCTTTTCTTTTCTTCTCTTAACTAGTCCATACAAGGTTATTCTACACTTTGGAGAAAAGTGGGAAAAAATGATTTTTATTAAAAAGAATTCTATAGATTCCTGTATTTGTGTTTCCACTTTTTTTTCTATAATTATTTATTCATACTATTTTACAAATAACATTTCTTTTGTATTTTTTATTTCTTACAAATTTAGTGTACATATAAGTTCATTTTATTAATAAAATAGTACAAAATGTAGTTTTCTTATAGGATTTAGTATTATAACGGTAAATATGAGATTTGTTTAATAAATTATATCAATTTACATTTATAGAAAATATCAAATTTAAGTCTTAAATTTAGATGATCCGTGTATATAT
>Ga0214544_1011387_pt1 | contig 12322 bp, 6 predicted proteins | sample CNSS3metaG_FD_160074 | JGI IMG/M metagenome (GOLD analysis project Ga0214544, IMG submission 160074) | Root nodule microbial communities from cowpea collected in UCLA plant growth center, Los Angeles, California, USA - CNSS3 | ecosystem: Host-associated > Plants > Roots > Nodule | place: USA...
CAACTTCTTATTTTTTTTATTGTTATTATTATTATTATTTATCAACTCAGTCCTAAACTTTACTGCTCAATCCCAAATAAAATGAATATTGTTTGGAGAATAAATTAGTATATTGAGAATTTTTATAAAAATACAAAACACATTTTATCCTTAATTAGTCTTTATAATTTATTTAATGATTCTCTATCTGAATTTTTTTTTTTTTAAAAATTAAGTAGTAAAAGATATATTTCTAACTTTAAAAATAATTAATTAAGGCAATATAAGTATAATTACTTTTGTATAATTTTAATATTTTATGTGTGAAAATTAGTTTGAGTTGGTCTTTTTGAAAAAATTTATAATAAGGTATTGAAAATATAACGAGACTATAAGAAAAATTTAAAGCTAGTTCATGCAATGTTTAAGTACACTTGAGTTTGAAGTTTAAGGTTTAGAACAGTTTTGCTGTATACATATATTTTGATTAGTAGATCAAATTATGATTACAAGTACTAAAAAAATGTATGAATTAAAACTTTATACACATTAGCATAAATAGAAGTCGTTGATGTTTGCTAATACTTTTATTGTGCAATATGAAAATTTTAGTTGTTATGTAGATATCGTTTGAGCATCCAATTATCACTTGAGTGACGTTCAAATAGTAACAATTACCAATTTCAAAGTATTATAACTCTTAGCATATTTTTTAGTTATATTCTCAAAAAAAAAAAAACGGATATTTTATATACGATATCATACCCAAGTATTTATTTTAAAACAAAGACACTTTGTAGTCTTGTTTTTATTGTTCTTTTAATTATTTAGGATTGAAGTTTCATCTTAACAATTTACTCAATAAAAAATTATAGAGTTAAGCATGTTTTTAGTCCATGAACTTTGATCCAAAATTGGAATCCGTCTTTGTTTAAAATTTTGATACATTTTGGTCTTTAAACTTTAAAAATGAATGAACATAATCCTTTTAACTCAATTGCGTTAACTTTTTTTTAAAGCGTTGAATGCTTTCATGTTAGTATTGAAATTGTTTATATCGTATGACACATTCTCAGTTCAATATCTATTGCGAAATGCATTTGACACTTAAAAAAAAGTTAACATAATTAGGTTAAAAGAATTATATTCATTTATTCTTAAAGTTTAGGGATCAAAATATATCAAAGTTTCGAACATGAAAAAATTCCAATATTAGATCAAAATTCAGGGATTAAAAACATACTTAACCCAAAATTATATTAAACACATTATTTTTCATGGTTACTAGAATAGATTGATATATGGAAAAGGTAGGGCACATGGTCAATGAGGACTTAATCATATTCACGTAAAAATAACCAAAATACACACACAAACACTTCAACGTCTCTAGCACGGAATAAATTGAAAAGCAAAAGTGGGTTCAAAATTTGGAGATGCTGTCACTAATTAACGTCACAGACAGGTATCATGTTTTCCTCCAATATATATTCAATACCTTTCATCTTTCTTCTTTCTAATACTAATAAATGCATCATATATTCCTGTGTTCAACAATTTATATACATACCCTAACTCATCCTCAAATTCCTTTTCCTTTTCCTTGTAATAATATATATTAATCATAATAATTGACAATGATATTAGTATATCCTAATTTAATACACCATATTCATTATTAATGATCCATCTTCTTTGATTCATTTATTTCACCAAATCGCATATTATTCTTCACAAATATACCCTCTATTTGTATTTTTTTTTCACCTTTATATAAATACGTCATAAACAATTATCTGGGCAACAATGAAATTAAAGAGCATAGGAAATTACTAGTTTTCTTGCCCCTAAACCATCAATGAGAGAGAATATATGTGATGTCATCACAAAGAATCTATTATCAAAGCATAAGACCACCCATTTATGAAGAAAGAACCTATGTAATGCTTCAAATCTTTTTTAAACTATGGTGTTTAATAATTTGACCCCAACAATTCTCACTTTAAGGGTTATTTTTCGATTATAAATTAGACTTAAACTTATTTTATAATATTATATATTTAACAACATTTATTGAATTACTCGTGTTATTCACTATTAGATCATTCACAGATAAATAATTTCATACATATAGTATATACATATTTTAAAATTAATCTTACTTCCCAATAAAAAGAAAGTTATAATGGTAAGAATATTTGACATCAAGATCCAACGTACAAACAATAATCAACAATTAACCTATTAAAACAATTGAAATATATTTAAATTTCTAAGCATAACACATGTTTGTAACATTAATTTTTAGAAAATATTAATTAAATTTTCGTGATGTTCATCTCTGTGATGACATTTATTTATTTATTTATTTTTATAAAAACTATGTTGTTTTCTTAAATTACTTTTGACAGTTTTTTTTTTTAATGAAAAGACGACGTAATAACCTGATTATAATAATTGCTTATGTCATAATAAAAAAGCAACTTCAATTGGAAGTTGATTCACTTTCTCATTAAATGAAGGCAGATGACTGGGTTCTTAATATTAATTAGTACTATATATATATATATATATATATATATATATATATATAAAATGAAATGGCATAAAGTTTTTTAATTGTTTTTTTACTATTTTATGGTGTAATAACACAAGTTTTATATTCTAATTAATCCATGATATGATAAGTTATTGGATTATAACTTGTCCCACACACTCTTAATTGGAACTTGAATTCCCACCAGTCAAAATGAACAAAGTTAAGAATCCATAAATTCAAAATATCAAATATTAAAGTAAATAGAAGTCGACAAATAAATATGATCGATATCTAGATTCTAAGTGATGCCTAATTATAGATGTTAAGTTATTAAAATAAAAAATAAATAAAGAAAGGTGTAAACTGTTGATTTTATTGATGTTTAGAAGTTGTATCTTATCGAAAATAATTGCAATCATTACTAAAAAAATTTATATTTCTTGTCAATTTTGTTTTTAATTTTTTTTTAAAAAATACTTACAAATTTTGTTGTGAAAAAAATTGCAAGAAATTGTTATCAATTTTCTTGCAAATATTTTGTATAGAACACTTTTCGTAATAAATTTTGTAAAAAATTCTTGCAAATTTTATAATTTTATAAGAAATAATTACTCACGAAAAAATTACATGCTAATTAAAATTCTTAAAAAAATGATAAAAAAAAGTCTTTTCTTACAAATTATTTTAACAAATTTGTAAGAAAAATCTAGTAGTGAAAAAAGTTATAGGATCTTTGAATTCTGATAAACAATTGAAGAGGTGACTTTTTATGTGAAATATGAAATCAGGGGTAATTAAAAAGTATAAATCGTGATATTTTATAATTAAAAGTAAAAATAGAAAAATTTTTTTCCATCCAAACTAAACGATCCTAAGATTTATGGAAATTTTAAAAATAAATTGCATCTTATTAAAAAAAATCACTTCAGTTCTTAAAATCGGCTCTACATAACTAAAACATAAGTAGATGATTTATAGCTTAAGCTGAATTTTTTTCGTGCAACCCACTTTTGTAATCCATTACATACAATTTTATGTTTATTTTTTAATAAAATAACAAAGATATTACTTATAAAAAATTCTTAAAAAAATAATGTTCAATTTTAGTGATAAAAGATAATTAGTTATTATAATGACTGATTTATATATTTATTTATAAATAAAAAATTAATAGTAACTAAAATAATTTATATTAAAATAAAAAATTATAATTGATTTCTAAATTGATAATTAAAATAATTTCTATTATAAATTTGTTTCTAAATTAGTCATTAATATTATTAGTTACAAAATTTTTAACTATTAGGAAAGTTGGTTTTAAAGAATTAGTTGTTAAACATGTTTTTAATCACTAAAATTGATTATTATTTAAAGATTTTCTTTTACAAATTTATAATTTGTTTGTTTCTTAGTCAAAGGTGTTATCTACTCAATGATTTGGCCTTTTCTTCTTCGTTTTTTACTTTTCACTTCTTTTCACTTTTGATTAGTTGAATACCTAGTAGTAGCTAGTGTTCCAATGTTAATAAGAATAACTTTTCAATTTCAAATGGACACTATTAAGATGATTTATTGAATGGGAATTTTCTATTGTAAAAAATAATAGTGGTGACTTTTATAAATATATATATATATATATATATATATATATATATATATATATATATATATATATATATATATATATATATATGTGGTTAAAATATTCTATTAGTCATCGTTTTTGTATCAAAATCTTAAGGTCTCTAGATTTTTATTATTCTCAATTGGGTCCATAATTTTTAAAATGTTTAACAAATAGATATTTTCCGTTAGTGAGGTACTAATCGTGTTAAGTATGTGCCACGTGTCAACTCTTCATTTTTTTAATTTTTAATTTTTTTTTAATTTCTTTAAATTTGTTAAAAAATTTAATTTTTCTATTATTTATATCACGTTTCACATCAGTATCGTACCACGTGTCAAGTCAGTATGATGACACGTGTCAAGTAATTATCTAAATTTTAATTTGGTCCCTATATTTGTTATTTTTATTCCATTTCGGTCCCAAATGTTTAAAAAAAATGATTTCTTCCTCTCCAAATTGAGACCAAATTTAACTTTTATATAAATGTTATAATGATATTTTTATTAAAATTGATATTTTTATTAAATATTTTAACAATATTATGCTTATTTAAAATTTAAGTAATTTTAAATATATTTATTTTAACTTGTTATAAAATTGTTTTAAAGTTTTAGATTTATATTTATAAAAATATTATTTTTAAACCAACTCTAACATTTGTATAGAAATTATTGATATATAATGTTATACAAATATTTGAAATATGAATTTATCAATCTATACATTTAAAATTTTAAAATAAAATTTAAATAAAGTTTAATGTAAAATATAAATTTAAAATTTGTTAAAAATATGTAATAGAAATATCATTTTTAATAAAAAATATTATTATAACATTTACATAAAAGTTAAATTTGTTCTCAATTTGGAGGGAATAAAATTGATTTTTTTAAAAAAAAAAATTGGGACTGAAATGGAATCAAAATAACAAATATAGGGACCAAATTGAGATTCAGACAATTATTTGACATGTGTCACCATACTGACGTGACATGTGGCAAAACTAATTTTTTTAAAAAAATAAGCAAAAACTTAAAAAAACTAAAAAAGAAATTAATTTTTTTTAAAAAAAGACCTAATTGAGACTAATAAAATTTCGAAGACCTATTTGAGATTTTGGTACAAGAACGATGAACTATATATATATATATATATATATATATATAAAAGGAGATTTTGTCATATTCAACATTTTTTAAATTAGTATTAAATAAAGAGTTGACACGTGATACACACTTAACATTGTTAGTACTAAACTAACGAAAATTTCTTAATTGTTACACATTCTCAAAAATATAGACTCAATTGAGACTAGTAAAAATTTGGGGACCCACACACACACACACAAAGAAACACAAACACAAAGACATAGAGACACAAAGACACATATACACACACACACATACAAAGAGACACACAAACACATAGACATAGAGACATAGAGACATAAAGACACACACAGGCACACAAACACATACACAGACACACGCAGAGACACAAACACAGACACACACACACAGACACACACACACACACACACATAAACAGAAAGAAACACACATACACACACACACATTGACACACACACAAACACATAAACACATAAACACAAACACACACACACACACAAACACATAGACACAAACACACACACACAAACACAAATAGATAGACACACACACAGACATCCACCCACCCACCCACGCACACACACACCCTGTAACATCCCAATAGGATATTACGAGTTTAATTATTAAAATAAAAATAAGAAAATAAAAACACATTTATTATAAGTCTATTTCCAAAATGCGGGAAATTAAAACAAAACTTTAGCTGTAACATAATTCATATGTTCGCAATTACATTATTACAAAATCCACCAAAATTCAACATAATAAATTTTACATCAAAAGTCTTAAAATGGAAATCCTTTTAAAAGCCCAAATAGCTCCTACACTCCGCCTCTAAGCATCTCCTGGCTCACATGTCAAATCATCTGCTCCCGGATAACAAGTTATCCGATCATCGCCACACACATACAGATAGGGTGAGCTATGGACAATATATAAATATATACATGAAATAAATATGCCACCCATCCCAAAAATAATAGGATTAAGTATTTCATGATTTTCAAATTACCCAACCATGATCTCATAGTCCTTCATGAGTTATATACATGAACTAGGTCCTGGGACTTCACTGTGCTCCCACAAAACTAACCCATTCGTGGTCCAACCCTATGAGCCTATCCTGCTCATAGTCCTGCCCTACAGACTCCTCGTTTGTAGTAAAACATCTAAGCCTCTCTCGCTCGGACCATGGCATGCACGCAATCACCATACTATGGACTCCTCGCCCAATAGCAGCCGACGGGAACATAACAGTTTCTTTCCCATCGTGCGCCCGACACATGTAATCACCATGCTAATGACTCCTCGCCACTTAGCAGTCGACGGAAACTACACAGTTCCATGCCCATCATGCGTCCAACCATTAAGCACATCCCATACCCCTATTGGACTTAGTCCTTCAAGCCCAAACACCACAAACACACACATATAATTCCTATCCTTTAGGAAATACAAGCAACTCAGCTCAAACAACACACAAAAGACATAGAACTTGCAATATTCTCGCTTAAGCCAGGGACCCTCGCCCAAGCTAAACCATCAGCCTCGCTTAGGTTAGTCCACCTCGCCTGAGTGAGCATGAAACAATGTATGCACCACGTTGTCTCGCTTAGGCGAGCCCCCCTCTCGCCTGAGCGAGCCCCCCTCTCGCTCAAACACTCGAATCTCCTCGCATGGACGAAGATTCAACGTAACCAGCACCAATGTCTCCTCGCGTCCTCGCTTAGGCGAGCCGTTCTTGCCTAAGCGAGATTATCAGTCGCTCAACACCTCAAAACCCCTCGCCTGGATGAGAAGTCGCGCTCAACACGCACAAGCTTCATCGCGACCTCACTTAGGCGAGCCTCTCTCGCCCAAGCGAGAGTATTGGTCGCCCAATCCTGACACAAGTTGCCTAGGCGAAAAACGCGAACCAAAACCCAAAACGAGACTCTGCAACTCTCGCTTAGGCGAGATGGACTCGCTTGGGCAAAAATTGCAGAGGTTCTCCTCTGATCGCACACTAAAACAACCACAATTCATGCCAATATCCATTTCAACCAATACCATTCAATATACATCATCAATCACACCTTATAAACGAGTTTTCATCACATTTTGACTACCATAACCCAGAACTTAACCCATAATGACAATCCTGTACCAAAACCCTCACCCCCAAATCATATAAGTCATGAAAAGGCTTTGCACCACATCAAACGAAACCCATTTTCAATCATATCATGCATATTGCAGGATTCACATCATACATAACTAATTTGAGAATAACAATGCCCAAAATTCATAGCACATATCAAATCAATTCACATGCACAAAGGACAACTCCCCTAACCTGAATTCTTGATTAAAATTGGAAGACAATGGAGGTTCCTTGGTTCACCAACGCTTTGCTTCACCCTCTCCCCAAGCATTGCCAAAACGAAAATAGGCTTTATGGTGGTTTAATTTCTATTAAAAGGGTCATTATATAATGGTTTCCAGCCCCTTCTATTGATTTTACCTTTGCCCTTTCACATTTAATTCTATAACTTCATTTAGCAAAAATAAAGTCTATTTCACCTCTAACAAGGTTTAAACCCGTGACCTTCCACTCATAAGGACAAAGTATCACCACTATGCCAATTCACATTTTGTGATAGCCATTATAATCTTATGACTATAATATCACTCACCAGTCACAATTACATTACCAAAACAAAATAAGAATAATTAAATAACACACCAAATGTCTTACATAGGACTTAAACCCAAGTCCTCTCACATAATCAAAGTACTCTTAACCACTTGAGCTAGTACTTTTCCACATCATACAATTAACATTTAAGGCATTCAAAGTTTCTAACACCCGCATTTATTACTTAATTAATTATTTAATTAATTAATTTTCACTGGTCTTACACACACCCCCACCACACCCACCCACCCCCACACACACATACATTAACATATGAGAAACAAAATTAAAATTCATCTTAATTTTCTTATAAAGTCTAATGTATGACGATTCTTCATTTTCTTACCGTCTGATATGCTAATTTATAATTATAATATATCTTCTCTTTAATGGTTCACACTTAATAATTTGATTACAATAAATCACAAAAGTATACCTACACATATGACCCCGCATACACCAATATGTATATCTAATTATCATATAATATCTCATTGTAAATATTCATCTAGATGTCTTCAAATCTCATTCCACTATCTATACTCATTTATACACATTTCAAACTGATTACACATATAGATACATAGACATACATCATCAACACTCACACCATTGGATGTCTATTGCTTGAGTGGAACCAATTTTATAGAAGATAAAATGAGTTCAATTTGTTTGTCTCAAGCATCATCTCGCTACTTAAGTAACCAACCCAACTCTGAACACTACAAGTAATTATTAAATTACTGATGAAAGAACTTTGTCAGTAAAGCAAAATTTATCAACGGATGTTAATGAAAAAAAATATCTTCAGTAATATAAAGTTTAACAATAGAAACATGTTTTAAGGTTTCTATTACTGACAAAAACATTTGTCAGTAATGGATCCATCACTTATTTCGTGGTAATATTCATTATAAATTTGTCGATAATTTTTTTTTTAAATTCGTCGGTAAATATGTTGATAATGAATTTTTTATAAGTTAATAACTAAATTTTTTGAAAATTCATTTGCGTGTAATTAAATCCCTTTGTAATTTTTTAAAAACATTTTCTGAATTTTTTTAAAACCCCTTTGTAATTAATTTTTTTGTTATAATTTTTCGGTAAAATGGATGTCAATTTTCATATCAAAAGAAATATTTGTTATAAATTTATTGGAGATGTGTGAGATTAAGAAGAAGAAAAAAAGAACAAGAAGAAAATAATTAGGGGGAAGATGAGGAGGAGGAAGAAGAGGAGGAGTTTGAGGAGGCAGTTGCACAACGAAGGCAATGACAGAGGTCACAACAACATTGACAGAGTCAAAGGAGGAGGAGGAGGAGGAAGAGGAAAAGAAGTAGTAGGAGGAGTAAGAGAAAGATCAAGAGGTGGTGACTACAAAGACAAAGGTGAAGGAGAGGGGGAAGAATGAAAAAGAAAGAGGAAGAAAAAAAGAATGAAGAGGAATAAGAATAAAAAGAACCAAATATTTATTAATGGATAAAATTCGATTGCCAAAATTCGTTAATAATTTATCAACAAATATTTACCAACAAATGTTCTCCATCTATAATTACTGATATATTTTGGCTATAGGTAATTATCAATTTTGTTATATTTATAGATAAAATTTAACGACGAGTATTTTATTGATGGATATTGTACGCCGATATTTTGATGTACCTACATATTTTTGTGATTATCAACATATCTTACTCATCGATAATTCTATTTTTTTATTTTTTGTAGAAAATGAGCGAGAATTAACATTAACTCATTGTTCAAGTTGCTCAAATATCACTTGCTTAAGCAATGTGACTTATTAAAGAATCAACCATGTTCCAAAATAACACTTAGGACTTGGAATCTTCGTCACTTAAGCAACCACTTATTGCTTGAGCAATCAGAGTCTCAATGGTAATGTGTTTTACCATCAAAGCAATTCCATAACCCTATCAATTTCTATATAGGTTGATGGAACTTACAAAACTTCAACCTTACACCAATAACACTTATGATTGACTATGTTACCATTATATTTCTATCTCTTAGTAGATTTCAAGTGCAGAATATGAAACTCTGATAGACTTAAGAAAGGAGAAAAGAGACAAAACTTAATGTAATTAGATTATATATATGTGTGTGTTTTTGAATGTGGTACGAGGCTTTGTACGTAATATATTTTTATACGTACACATTTTTGTACATTGTATATGTTAATATAAATTATATGATATATATTTAATTTATATAATGAATATTATTATTTATTTTGATTGCATTATAAATAATGTTGATGCAAAGTATATATTGTAATAAATTAGAGATTGGTGCAGCGGAAGCTTGTTGGTCTATAACCTGACCTGACTCTGATATAGAGTAGCTTTTGTTTATTATGTTCTTCTTTTTTATTTTAACTTTTTCAAGAAAATAATTTTGCATAATTTTCTTTTTAGATAATAAAGTAACTAAGTATATTGTAAATTGCATCTCACCTATCAAAGTTTCGCAACGAAAGCGTGGTGGGCCCGTAACCTACAGGTCCTAGGATTGAAATCTGGTCCTGATAAGGAGTAGGATCCATAACCCACAGGTCTTAAGATTGAAATCTGGCTATGTTAAGGAGTAACCTTTTTTTTATATTAATTTTTCCTTTTTTATTTTAACATTTTATAGAAAATAATTTTTCATAAAATTATTTTGTTTTAATAGAGGAGTGGCTAAAAGAGTACATTATAAATTAAATCATAACTATCAAAGTGGTGCATGATTTTTTTTTATTTAAACATTTTATAGAAAATAATTTTTCATAACATAATTTATTTTTTTTTAAATACAAAAGTGACTAAAAAAGTACATTGTAAATTAAATTCTAGGTTAAAATACCTTTTCGGTCCCAATTTTCGTCAAGTTTTTTCAAATAAGTCCTAATTTTGGTTTTGTGTTCAAATTGGTCCCAATTTTCGTCAATTTTGTTTAATTGGATCTTTTTTTGCTAACACCGTTTAAATCATTAATGGCCATGAACAGTGACTGCCACGTGTCACTTCGTGGTTTTTTTGAATTTTTTTCTTTTTATTTTTATTTTTTTAATTATTTTAAAAAAAAAATTAAATTAATATTTTTTTTAAATGTACACGTGTCAACTCAGGAGCGTGCCACGTGTCACTTCGTGGTTTTTCTGAATTTTTTATTTTATTTATTTTTTAAATGTTCACGTGTCAACCCAGTAGTGTACCACGTGTCAAAGTCAATATTCTATATTCAATTTGGTCCCTATATTTGTTATTTTTGTTCAATTAAGTCTCAATTTTTGTTAACATTAACCAATTTGGATCCTATCGAAGATGTGACCAAAATTAATTTTTATATCAAAGTTGTAATGATATGAATTTTAATATATTATATAAAAATATTTAATAAAAAATGTGAATTTTAATATAAAAATTAAATTTGGTTTTAATTTGGAGAGTGACCAAATTGGTTAATGTTAACAAATATTGGGACCTAATTGAACAAAAATAACAAATATAGGGACCAAATTAAATTTAGAACATTGACTTTGACACGTGGCACGCTACTGGGTTGACACGTGGACATTTAAAAAAAATTTAAAAAGAATTTAATTTTTTTTTTTAAAAAATTCAAAATAACCACGAAGTGACACGTGACACACTCCTGGGTTGACACGTGTACATTTAAAAAAAATTAAAATTAAAAAATTAAAAAAAATAAAAATAAAAATATAAATATAAAAAATAAAAAATTCAAAAAACCACGAAGTGACACGTGGCAGTCACTTCCGTTAATGATTTAAACAGTGTTAGCAAAGAAGGACCCAATTGAACAAAATTGACAAAAATTGGGACCTATTTGAACACAAAACCAAAATTAGGACTTATTTGAAAAAACTTGACGAAAATTGGGATCAAAAAAGTATTTTAACCTAAATTCTAACAATCAAAGTGGTGCAGCAGGAGTGTGGTGAGTCTATAACCCATCGGTCTCAAGATTGAAATTTGACTTCGATATAGAGGAGCTTTGGTTTATTTTATTTTTCTTTTTGATGTAGTGGAAGTATGGTGGGCCTTAAGTAATCCTTTTGTTTGAATTACTGTATTAGTGCATTAAGGATTCACATATGATTGTATGTTCCTTTTAAATCTTCTTTTATCTAAGAACTCCTTTGTGTAAAATTGAAGAAAAAGTTTTCTATAAGTTTTTGTATATAATATATAGTTTTATACGTATTATAGGCTTGTGGACATAATATAAGATTTTGGATTTTGTACGTACTATAGGTTGTGGTTGTATACATATTATATATATATATATATATATATATATATATATATATATATATATATATATATATATATAATATATTTTTG
>Ga0214544_1011388_pt1 | contig 12321 bp, 6 predicted proteins | sample CNSS3metaG_FD_160074 | JGI IMG/M metagenome (GOLD analysis project Ga0214544, IMG submission 160074) | Root nodule microbial communities from cowpea collected in UCLA plant growth center, Los Angeles, California, USA - CNSS3 | ecosystem: Host-associated > Plants > Roots > Nodule | place: USA...
TCCTTCGGAGTCCTGGGTTATCTTCTGGTTAACCTTCAGAGTATCTCTTCCATAACATATTTCGAAGCATATCGACAGCCAGAGAAAAAGAAAGGAGAACGACAACACAACCTCTTCACTTCTCATTGCTAATATCTGTGTTCTCTTCTCTCTTCAAACAAACATTTGAAATACAATGCTATCGTATCAACTTGCACTGGAACCACACGTTAATTTGGTGTTCTTAATTGTTGATCACCAATGTGATAAGATAGACTTACCTTGGGTACAATAGTCCTAATTCAAGTGGGTTCTCTTGAGTGGGATAGTGATGAGATACAAATGTTGAAGGAAATAGTGGATTACAGTGTTAAAATCCTAAAAACGTTAATAATGTCCTTATTATTGATTATTGATGTGAAGACTTGGTACATCGTCAAGGTCTACGCCATTTGTCAGCACCCTCGCGGTCGTTACCTCTGTCAATTCACCTTCGTCGTCACTTTATCAACCTACTGTTTACTCTTTGTCTTGGAATATTGTAATCTTGTACAGTATCATTTCCTTTACATAGTTGTTGTGCTCGTTTCTTTCGTAAACCTTTTATTATATGATATAATTATGCATAAAATACACACAAAAACTTGCGTTGTATAACCTCTATAGTATAAAATAAATTCAAATCAAATTTGTTTTATCAAACGTGGTGAGAAATTAGTTTTTACAGTTCTTTTAACCATTTTATTAGGAATTTGCTTGCCGTATTCAGAAATATTATTCTAATTTGAATTTAAAAACATTCACTCTCACGTTATTTTTCTTTTTGTTTTTTTACTAGCACTACCATACAATATATTTTATGTTGAATATTTATATCCTTAAGTTGATAAAGATTTACGTTAGACAAAATACTAAACTAATGTAAATTAACGTAAATTTATGTACTTCAAAAAAAATTGATCAACGTACATTTTTGTATTAATTTTGGCTTAAATCAAAACCTAAAATATAGAAAAAAAAAATACCAGTATTAATTCACATATAAATATAGTGCTATAAGAATTACAGTATAAAGAAGAAGAAGAAAACCCTACTATGCACAAAATTACTATCTATTACGTTCCATTCTTGAATATTAAGAGACGAAAATCAAGAACAAACTACCTTTCTAATTCTTACACTAGTAGTCATGCATTTTTCTTTTCTGGAGTTCAGTAGTTTTGGTTCCAAAAAAGGTCTGTTTATCTCTTCCTCTCTTCTCTTTTATATAAGTCTCATATCTACCTGATTCGTAGGAAGACGTGTTTGTGTGACAAAATATCAGCCACCAATTTCTATTTTTCTGCTGGATATTAAATCCCTTCCTTTTAGGAATGAACTAACCACCTCAACCCAAATTCTGCTTGGTCAAAATCCGACTCGACCCAAATCCTACTCGGCTTAAATCCTGCTTGATCCAAATCTTGCTCGGCCCAAATCTTGCTTGGCCCAAATCCTGTTCGGCCTAAATTCTGCTTGGACCAAATCCTGCTCGACCCAAATCCTGCTTAGCCCAAATCTTGCTCGGTCCAAATCTTGCTCGGATTCCTTGCTCGTCACCTTGGCTCGACTGGAACTCATCGTTTTATGATAAATATTTATTAAGTCATAATCAAAATGAGCATGTTGAGGTCGACCATTCTCCGGACGGTACAACTATGTTATTATCTATAAAAATGAGTATCTAAAATATGCTTCTTCTTCTTTTCTAATTTTATTGATTTTACAAAATAGCATGAATGAATAGTAAAATCACCAAAATAGAGAAAAACAAATACAACAAAATTTTAGGATTCCAGAGACGAAACGATAAACAACAAAAAGATTAAAATACGCAAAATTAAAAAAAAAAAATTAATGCATACATCACTTATTTCAATAAGGTCGAGATAAATTTTCCTTACATTTTATTTACGGTGAGGAACACAGATTTTTTGCCGGAAAAAAAAGAATAAATGAAAATTGTATAACCTATTACAAATCTATGGTAAAGTTGAAATCAGTTACTATAATAATTATTACTAAGATTTTCTAATTATCTAAACTACATCTCATTGGAAAGGAAGAAAAAGAAAAAGAACACTTAGAAGATTGCAACATAACACTAAAAAATACATTTTCACAATGTATTGAAAAGTTTAAAACTCAAGTAATAATGGAACAGTAAATTGATAAAAAAAAAAAAACTTTAAGTATCATGTTGGAACTGATTTTATTTTTTCAAAATACAAATAAAGTTTATTAACTAGAAAATAGGTAGATAATAGTCATTAGAGTTGTAAATTTACGATTAGAATCATAAAATTTGACACAATTTGGATACCACTTAATATGCATCGTGAGATGAATCTAAGATAACTTGGTATGACACAGCCATAGTGGGTCCCCTTCAATTTTCAGCTATAAAAGCTCCCGATATGAATGTATCACTACAACATCTAAGTTATTTAAATCAACGACCCCAAAGAATAAAATACATTACCTAAAGCTCAAAAAACGGATAATTTGATGGGACTTAGTTTGATTCATTACGGATTAATCATTTAAGGAGTTAATTTAATTCGACTTATTTATTAATCAGTCAAACAAATTTAAATCTAATCTGACCTATCACGGATTGGTGTGTTAAACAGGTTAACTCACGGGCTCACTTAATTAAAAAAATACAATATTTTTATTTTTTTACAATCAAAACCAAATTATAATTATAATTAAAATGTAAATAAACTTCAATACAATCCAAATACAAACAAAAATAAAAAAATATATAAATTATCTTTGTGTTGACTAAAAATTAACCTAACTTGATGCAAAACCGAACTTAACAAAAATCACACTTGTATGATCATTTATTTGCAGGTGGGTGAGTCAACACGGTTCTCCACGGAGTCAATCCTAGTGAGCCGGATCAAAAGTTAACCCATATTAAAATTTGTTAAAAAAATTTTAACCCAACCCAATCCGAACCCATAACGGACCAGATTGACTCGTGAGTTCCAATCCATTTTAACAGCTCTAATATTACCTTTCACCCACGTATCCATATCCCACCAATTTTTTAGCTATATAAATTTTGGACTTTATGAATCTTTCAATCGAATTTAGGAAATAGGAACTAATGCAGACCGCAAAAGCTTAAATTTTTTCTTTAAGGGACATCAAACCACAAAAATAAATAATTTAATTAATTATAATTTATATTAAATAAATAATGTTTTAATTACCAAAAATATTTGGTTATTAGTTATTATATTAAATAAATTTTATAAAATAATATTTATTTTGGTGCTAAATTAGTAACTAAAAAAATTACATATTGAATAATATTTTAACGACCAAAAAATATTTGATGATTGATTATCATATTAAATATATTTTTAAAATAATATTTTTTTTGTCACTAAATCATTGGTTAAAACATTACATATTAAATAATGTTTTAGTGACCAAAATTATTCAATGACTAATTATCATATTAAATATATTTTATAAAATAAATTTTTTCCAATTGTTAAATCGGTGCCTCAAAAATTATATTTAGAGACTAAAAATTTCTGGTAACTATTCAAATCGTTATAACAATAAATATTTGTGTAGATTGATTTTGTGGCTATTTTAGTCATAATTTGTGACTAAATTATTTTTTTATTAATTTCAGTGACTAAATTATATTTTTCTAATAATAAAATTCTACCTTGGGTTAACAACATAAAAAGGGGAAAAGATAGATAATAAAATATTTAAATAACAATAAAAGTATAATATAGATGACAGGTTTATTCTTTTATGCGTACATACCAGGGTATTTTATATGTAAATACGAGGGTATTTTGGATACAAAACGTATTTAATTTAATAAAATTTTAAAAGAAACAAAAAAGGGAGTGTGTGTATATAGAAAAAGCAGTGGAACGGGGGGTGTACACAGTAGGAGCCAAGTTTCAAGTGTCTAGAACTTGGGGCTTCTCGCTACACCTCCAAAGATTCTTTTGTACCCCCAAAAATGATATTATTGACTTAATAATTTTTTATTTGTCTCAGTGGTCGGGATAATTAAAGTGAATTTATTGCGGTTGATATTTATTGCAGTGTTGCACCTCCAATTTCTCACATCTGTTTTCTTTCTTCTCCTTCCTCCGTTCTCGTTATTTTATGTTGTCTGGAGTGGTCCCAGCTTTCCATCTCTCTCATTTGAAAGTGTTATTTCCAGTGCTAGTGGTCCTTGCTTTTTTGAAGTTGTAGCAGTGGTCCTGCTTCCTTCAGCTGCTCCTAAGTCATTGCTCCAAGGTCATCCACACGTGATCTGTTTCAAGAAAAAGCAAAATGGATTTCAAAATCCGTTTGATATTTTTTAATTTTTTTTCCAGAAACGAAATTCGCGATATGAAACGGATCTTGAAATCCGTTTCATAAGTTTCCATGTTTTTTTTATGAAACAGATTCCAAAATTCGTTTCATAGTTTTTTGAAACAGATTACGAATTCCGTTTCACAAATTTTAAATTTTTTTCCAGAAACAGAATTCGTGATCCATTTCAGAAAAGTATGAAACAGATCTCAAAATCTGTTTCATAAGTTTCCATGTTTTTTTTATGAAACGGATCCCAAAATCCGTTTCATAGTTTTCTGAAACGGATTACGAATTCCGTTTTACAAATTTTAAATTTTTTTCCAGAAACGAAATTCGTGATCGTTTAAGGAAAGTATGAAATGGATCCTAAATTCCGTTTCACAAATTTTAAATTTTTTTCCATGGCTTTCACAACATTCTTTGTGCTACATGCTCTGATTTGGGGACAAAGATCTTCTGGGGCACTGATTTTGAGTTAGAGAGAGAAAAAAGAGATGGGAGAAGAGAATCTTTTGCAGAGCTCTTTTTCATTAAACATAGGAATCTGAACAAGGACGACGGGGATTGCAGATTTTTATTGTCATTTCAAGCCATACAAAAAGCACACACACCAAACCAAAACTTTCACTCTTTAAAATTTGTGAAACGGAATTCGTAATCCGTTTCAGAAAATTATGAAACGAATTTTGGGATCCGTTTCATAAAAAAAACACATGGAAACTTATGAAACGGATTTCGAGATCCGTTTCATACTTTTCTGAAACGGATCACGAATTTCGTTTTTGAAAAAAAATTTAAAATTTGTGAAGCGGAATTCGTAATCCATTTCAGAAAACTATGAAATAGATTTTGGAATCTGTTTCATAAAAAAACATGGAAACTTATGAAACGGATTTCGAGATCCATTTCATACTTTTCTGAAACGGATCGCGAGTTTCGTTTCTGGAAAAAAAATTAAAAAATACCAAACGGATTTTGAAATCTATTTCACTTTTTCTTGAAACGGATCACGTGTGGATGACCTTGAGCAGCTAAAGAAAGCAGGACCACTGTTACAACTTCAGAAAAGCAAGGACCACTAGCACCGGAAATAGCACTTTCAAATGAGAGAGATGGAAAGTTGGGACCACTCCAGACAACACAGAATAACGAGAACGGAGGAAGGAGAAAAAAGAAAACGGATGTGAGGAATTGGGGGTGCAACACTGCAATAAATATCAACCACAGTAAATTTACTTTAATTATCCCAACTACCGAAACAGGTAAAAAATTATTAGGGTCAATAATGTTATTTTTGGGGTACAGAAAGAAAAATCTTTGAGGGTGTAGGGAGAAGCCCCTTAGAACTTTTATTATTCAGCCCAATAATCTGGGCCTGTTACATGCCATTAGACGTCAAAAGCATAATATTTTTGTTTTCTAATTCTCTCCTCTTCAACTCCTGGTTCTGGAAAATATTCATCCCCGACAACGAGAATTGACGCACACTAACATTTCCAAAACTCATTTCCCTTTCATCAACACTAACTAACTATTGCAGGAACAGCACCGAAATTGGAATATACGTGGCACAAGGAAGATAACAGTTTCTAAATAATACACATTCACATCAACAAACACAAAAATTCCAAATTCAACGAGGACTGTTTTGACCTTAAGCACAATAGCAGTACCCTACTTTCACCTTCAACAAATTCTCGCCATCCTCACTTCCTAACCATTTACTTAAAAAAAAAAAAAAACTGTATAAACTCTATTTTTGGACTGCTTCCATTTGTAACCCTGCAAAGCAGTGAAGAAAACACTGCACGCAATAAATACATGGGCCCGCCAGAAGAAGAAGATAAATTTAACTGATAAAACTCTAATACAAAACAATGAGTTATACTCACACTCAACTGTTTAGTTTGAAATTCCTCTAATTATCTATTTTCATAATCTATTCTTTCACTCTTGTATTAATTTAAGAATAAACTTATTATCAAAGTGTTCATTTTCAGCAAAGTTCATTAGTCGTCTATTTTCTAAAAAAAACGCTAATTTAATGAGTCAACTGTGATGTTGTTTCTTAAACCACTTAATGGAAATATATAGATATCCCATATTAAGAAATTTGGAGCAAATGTAGGGAATCTTTACCATGTTACAAACTCGAAATTTATGTGCCATCATAATTGATGATTAAATATTTTCACAACGCATTAACTGATTATTAATTTCATTAAATGTGAAAAACCTGGGAGACCTAACATCTTTGTTGCAGAAGATGTAGTTCGTGGAGCCTCACAATATAGACATTTTCTGTCTTCCTGTAACATAATAACAAGAATTAACAGGCAGAAACCTTATTGTTCTTGAAAACATTTTATTGCGAATGAAACACAAAAATTCTCCAGCAGGATGAGGAAGCCGCCAATGTTGACCCAGCCAGAGGCATGAACCTTCTTTCTCTGGAGAAAGCGATAACGAAACGGCGTCGTGGACAGTGGTCGTCACGTCAGCGCACACAGGAACGAAATTTAAAACAGTGTACACGGTTTGGGGTTTGGAAGAATGTGAAGAGGCGAAGGAAAATTGAATAAGGAATGGCGAGGTGGCAGAGGGCACGTGGGTGTGGGCCCGTGAAGTGGCGCGTGAATCGCAGGCGAGGGAAATGGGATTAGAGGTTATGGGGTTGTTGAATGAATGATGAGTGTTGATAGGAGAGAGAAGGAAGATCAAATGAAGTAAGGATGACCACATCTAAATCCAGATGGCGGATTCTCGACCCAGTGATTCAAATCGGAATCTCCATCATGCCTATGTGCCACGTACAAAACCACCTTCTTTCTTTCTCCATAACACAGCCAAAGAAAAATATCCAATCATAAATAAACCCAAACCGAATACCATCTATGGGTCCAACGCCACACAAAACCGAAACCCTCTTGTTCCCTTCCCAGCAGACACCTGGCGTCCCCGCACACCACAAACCCACTTCCTTTTTTTCATTCTTCTTAACCTCCAGACACTCTCATCTTCTATTTCAAAACAACCTTATATACAAATAATCTCACTCAAAACTCTCTTCACTTTTTTAACAAATAAACTATTTAAATACTGAAATTCGTCACTTGTAATCAGTTGAGTTAATGTAGCCATGGAGAATGGATTTTTCGATGTGATGAGACTGTCCTTACGTAAGGTCCACATACATTGCACCCACCCGGTATGGCCCTATCATTTCATTTGTTTTTACTTTACATAAATTATTTTTTTTCTTATCCAAAAGAAAAATACTTCGGATAATTGTCGCAAAATTTATTGAAATAAGTCAATATAGTATGTCCTTTTTTTTTTTTTTTTAAAAGTACCCGTATATTTTATTTTTTTTTTATTAAAAAATAGTTATACTTGGAATAGGATCATACAGCTAATACTATACCATAAATAAAAATAACACGTTATACATCATCTCCCCTGAAAAGAGATATCACTATTAAAACGGGAATGTACACAAAAATTGACAACAACTTTAATTAAAATAAGAAACAAACCATAGCGTGAGCACATGAAAGAATTTTGAGGAAAGAGAATGGGTTTTGTTATGTCTCTATTCCCTTCGAGTGTTCCCACTTTGTTGTGAAGATGAGGATAAATAACTAACTAACTCTTCGTCTCCCTTCCCAGTCTGTTTGGCATTGCTGACACTGCTTATGATATGCAAGATAAAAAGTTACAACCTGAACATTAATTGGTCAGGTAAGAAAAAAACACAGCTTGGTTCAATATATGAAAATTAAACGTAGACAAAAGAAAGACTGGTCAAATTTCCTAATCGACGCATAATCCAAAAAGGAAGAAACCAAACCCAAAGAACTGGGGAAACGATTTTGATAATTGAATTACGCGCTGTTGAAATTTACAAATGGGAATCGGAGTGAAAACTATCCGAGTATTAAATAATAAATAGAGTGAGGGTAGTTTGGGGTTTTGACTATAAACACAGGATTAATATTTTTTTATATATATCACAGCAACTTGCAATTTCTTTCCTCTTCTCTTCCTTCTCACGCCCATTCAACCATATCGTACCAGCAGAAAGAGAGAGAGGAAAAGCTGAAGAGAGAAAATTTGGGACAAAAAAAAGCAAAGTGGAAGAAGAGAGAGAGAGGAAAAGCTGAAGAGTGTGGATCGTAACTGATAGGTTTAAAGATGAAGAACTGCGAGCTGTGCAAGGTTCCGGCCCGGACCTTCTGCGAGTCGGACCAGGCCAGCTTATGCTGGGACTGCGACGCCAAGGTCCACGGTGCCAACTTCCTCGTCGCCAGACACACGCGCACGCTCCTCTGCCACACCTGCCAGTCACCCACGCCCTGGAAGGCCTCCGGCGCCGCCCTCGGCAACACCGTCTCCCTCTGCGAGAGGTGCGCCGGCGGAACCGCAGAACAAGGTCAGGAGAGCCAAGGAGGCAATGACGACGACTTAGAAACAGACGAAGATGACTACGACGACGATGATGAGACCGACGACGAGGTCGCCGCCGACGAAGACGGAGACAACCAGGTTGTCCCCTGGTCCTCCGCGCCGCCGCCACCTGCCCCGAGCTCTTCCAGCAGCGAAGAGTCGGTGTGCCGGTGCAACAACGCCTACGAGGACGTTTCGACCACATTGAAACGACGTCGTGAGGACAATGATTTCGAGGTTTGCATTAAACTAATGCCTCAATTTGTGCGTTAAGATCCATAATCTAAAGATACAGATTTTATAATCTAACATGTAAATTATATGTCACATAATCCGAGTCAAATTATTTATTTATTTCCTAATTTCTTCTAGCGATAACAAAGTACTAAGGAGTTTCTTCTTACATAAGATAATTAATTTATTAATTTTGTTTCAGTGTTCGAATTCGAACAATTGGGGATGTCAACTGAGCGAAGTGGAGAGAGGAGGCTGGTTGATTCGGTTGCGGCGGCGAACCGCCGTGGAAGATGACGGTCTTGCTGTTGAGCGACGGAGTAGTAGAGCGGTGGCTCCCTACGGTTGCGGTGATGATGATAGAGCCTCTGAAGACGTTTGATCCGAAGAGACACGGGGAATCTCAGCCGCGTGATCTTCGGGGCCGTACCATTGGATATTATTTATGGCTCTTCGATTATTAACTTCCCTCTAACAGCACTCAAGTTTTTGATAATGACTCTCAAGTGTATGAAACTTTTTCTTTTTCTTTTTATTATTGTTTTTCGTTTCGATATTTTGAGGATCAGAGCTGTGGAGGTGTTATAACTTTTTACTTCTATTTTACTGTTGTAAAATAATAACATTTTTTTTTCTGTTTATAAGTAGGTGAGGATGATTTGTGTTATGAATAGATAGGAAAAACCAGAAGCACAGGAATGTGATTCCTGATTCAATACATCAATGTCTCTAACTCTGCTTTTATCTTTCTTAGATAGTTTCTTTAGTTTATGGAAACCAATTAATTATCAATTCCCTCCGTAACGGAGTCTCGATGTCAGAAGATGTTCAACATTATTGCCACATGTAATTTGAATCGTTTAATATTTAAGAACGTTGATTATGTAAGCAATTATTTCTTTATTAGATTATTTAACATTCATATAAGTATAAGCAAGAATCTAAAATGTTAGAGGGATAAAGTATTTAACTTGTTAACATGAAAAAATAAATGAATTGTTTAAAAATAATGGGATTCTTTTCGTAAAGAACAATAAGACGAGATAACTATGCATTCATCTTTTATTTCTTTATTTATTTATATTTATTTATTATGAGATGCAATTATCTTTGAGTTGAGGTGGTTCTTTTGGTTTCGGAAGTCAATTAATTAGATAATGTGTGCATGAACCATTGAATTTTGACACGTAAGAGATGAATAAGGCTGCACTTTAGCGCCTTAAAGTAAAAATTAGACCGAAATTGTTGTAGCTGTTAATTTTTTAAGATATTTTATTTTGACTTGTAAATTGATTTATTAAGCCACTGACTAAGAGACTTCGTGAGACACGTTTTTTTTTTTTTTTTTAATTGCGACATTCTTTTTGGTGTAAATGAATTTAGGTGGGTTGAATATAGTAGCACAATTATATGTATCTCAATTCGATTTTTAAAAAATTAATAATTACATTCATTCAAATTTTAATTTAATTTAAGACTTGGGAGATGAAAAAGCTAATTTGATTGGTTAATAACATTATTAAAAATAAATAATATTCTTTTTATTTATAAATAAAATATTTCTTTTATAAAATACTTTCTCCGATTGTTAATAGTCTATAATGCATGGATATGATATGTGTATGAGATACATGTATTTGATATGTTTATTTTGAAAATAATAAGATATGATACGTGGTGGGTACATGCATATTGAAAAATATACAATTTTTAAAAATATGATAAATATATGATTGTTATTATATTCATCCAAATTAAAACCATATGTATTAAAATTGTTAACATAAAAAATTATAAATTGTTGTTGTCATAAAGTATTATTATTTTATATATTATATATTTCATTAATAAGTATTGATAAAATATTATAAAGTATCATACATAATATGTGTTAGACATGGATAAGTTATCTAAATTGAAATATCAGTGCATTATAATTAGTCACATTAGTTTTTTTTAAGTAGAATATTCTTAATTATTTAATACATAGATAGAAAAATGTTATGAATTATTTTTTCTCTTATAAAAAGATTTGAGAATTGAAGAGTATAATTTTAAAATTTAAAAATTATTAAAGGAGTATAGAATAATAACGAAATTATAATGTATAATATATTTTAAAGTAAGTCGTATAAAAAAATATTATCCATCAAATAAAGTAGCTGTATTATTAATACATAATTATCTAAAGAAGTCAATGTTTTAAACTAAAATAGGAAATTGGATCCGGTTGAAGTAACTTGATGCTCAATGTAAACTTATATTAAAATACATAAGTTTTATTTATTATTTTAGACCAAAACATGAAGCTAACTTTCAACCGGGTATGATTAGAAACACATTGAAAAAAATAAGTAAGAACAATCAAACACTTAGATTCGTTGGTGTGAAGTTATTTTTGTTTAACTTGCTATTTGAGTGTATGTTCTGAACGCGCAATTGTATTAAATATTAAATATTTGGGGAAGAAAAAAAACTCATCTATATATTATACTAATATCGGTAGTAAATCTCTCTCTCTCTCTCTCTCTATATATATATATATATATATATTTATTTATCTGTTATGAAAATAAACTATTAAATTATTTTATTTGTCGAGAACGTCGATTAACGAGTTTATAAGAATGTACTCCTTGGTTTTATTGAATTAGTTTTGAGATAAATTATTTAATTTTTTATTTTAAATGTGAACCAGACTAATTGTAATTGGTAAGTTTAAAATAGGTTTATTTTTTTCAATTATGTAAATTTTTAATATTTAAATTTTAAATTTTTAATATTTAAATTCAGACGAAAAAAATTATTATTTTTCCATTCACTCTTATAATCTAAATATAAAACACGCTCTTCATTTTAGTGCTTACTCTTTTAAGTGTATTTCACACACTATTTTATGACTAGTACGAAAATTCTTCAAACTCAAACTAAAGATTTTCAATTGTTAGCAATCACAAAAACTAGGTAACAAATACTAATACTCGTTAATAGAGATGGCAAATAAACCCGTCCCCGTGGGTATTGCCCGAACCCGTCCCCGTTTTGACGGGGAATCCCCGTATTGACTGGGTATGGGTATGGGTATGGGGAATCCCCGACTTTTTCAGTTGGGTATGGGGATGTACATATACCCGCCATAATACCCATCCCCGCCATATCTCCATTCTCGTTTAAATTATTAAAATATTCACAATTAATCAAGTAACCCCTATATATATATATATATATTTTTTTTTTCTATTTTTTATTTCTTTTAATTATTTCATTTGTCAT